>Ga0325404_1008053_pt1 | contig 10903 bp, 6 predicted proteins | sample PopdelMetagenome_18_FD_205664 | JGI IMG/M metagenome (GOLD analysis project Ga0325404, IMG submission 205664) | Populus deltoides microbial communities from Bellville, Georgia, United States - Xylem-Control-R1 | ecosystem: Host-associated > Plants > Phyllosphere > Stem > Wood/Secondary xylem...
GAAATCTTTACAAATTAGGGATTTTTTCTCCTCCCCCGTGCAAACGAACGATTCAAAAACACAAACTGGGTTGGCACCCAGTGGCACGCCGTAGCGTCAGCCTCGAAGCGGAGCACCGGAACATTTCATATGGTCCCCGCAGCACGTAGACACCATAGCTGCGACCGACACGGAAAAGGCAAAAAGGGAGCTGCTGCATTTCTTCTTTTTCCCGAGGTTCTTGGGGGGCTCACGAGTTAAAAACCCATAACAATTTGAAACGTGGTATGTGGGCCATGTGCCTGTCATCTTTATCAAAAGTATGAGAGAGAGAGAGAGAGAGAGAGAGAGAGAGAGAGAGAGAGAGAGAGAGGTGTCCTTTTTGGTACCTTTTCTGGGCATCGGACACGCTGACCTTATTCAATATTCAAGTTTTCTGTACCCATTTCTCTCTCTTACTAAATATTTCGTTAAAGTTTTTTTTTTAAATATATTAAAATAATATTTTTTTATTTTAATATTAATGTTTAATATCAACAAATTAAAAGAAATAAAAAAAATTAATTTTTAAAAAGTAGATGGCATTTTCCTTTGAAGAATACTGCGAATGCAAACATTTAGGTTTGACATAGATGGCATTGAGTTTGCCTTTTATATTATTATACTTATATAAGAAGAAACTATAATAAATGAATTTATAATGTATGCATTAATTAATCTATATAGCAATTCACAAAGAATTATAGGATGAGTGACTGATTTTCAACACGTGTACATGGCCATGTTTGCAGGGACCCATTTATTGGTTAATCATATTATGTGATGAGTGAAAGTTTTATAATAAGATGGGTTCCTTGTGTCATTTGTTCATGTTAAAAAATAAAACATCAATAAAGCTTTGAGAAGAGAACAAATAAGAGATTTTTTAAACATAAAATTTTAGATTAAAATTTCTTACAATATTTTTTAATTGTTTTTGTTTGACATCCACCAGCTTATAGTTATCGACTATATTTTAGATGGAGTAATGTTATCGGCTATTTTCTCATCAGGGTTTTATTTTTATCGATGGTTCTGTCTGTATTTTATTATACCAATAGACTTTTCGTGCCAAAAAAATAGCAACGTGTTTTGATGTCTGTTGAAAAATCTATTGTTTTAATAATTACTAACAGGATATGCCGTCAGTGATGTTTTCAATCATGAATCAAATATTGCTGATAAAATTACATATAAAAGGTTTCATCATGGATTCAGTCGGAGAGTCTAGAGACTCAAAAATATTCTATTAACTCTTTGATGAAATTGTTTTGGATATATTTGATAGACTTATCGACATTTTTTTTTTATCGTTATCGAGGATTCCATTAGAAAAAGAAAAGGAAGAAAAGAAAAGGGAAGAGGCTATTGTCGATTATAGCACTTTTAAAGTGTTGAATAAATTCTTGACTGAAAATAGTGCCAGAATACTTCTATCAATATATCCATTGGAATATAATGACATGTTATATTGCTGATGAAATTATTTACCAACATAATGTTTATTGATTTTTTTTATTTTTTCAATAATTCAATTAGGAATTAACTACGACACAAATTTCATCGCCAACTGCTTTAGTAATTTCCGATGAAAACTCCTCATTGCTATTTTTATCGAACATTACCGACATAATATTTTTCGTCAATAATCTCATTGCTATTTATTAATTTTTTGGTAGTACATGTAATACAACTTTGTAATGTTTCTTGTAGATTAGAATATTTAATATACACACATCCTAAAATGATTTTTTTTTGTTTCTTCCCATTATAATAACTTGTTTTTTTGTATTTCATTTCAAACAATGCTAATTGATGAATAAACGTGTTTGGATTGAATAAATGTAATATAAAATATGTTTGCGATAATAAAAATAATTTAGATTTTTAATACGTTTGTATACAAAATTTTAGAATTTGGATCAATAAGCATCCTTTTCTATTTAAATACCATGAGAGTAGTACGAATAAAAATAATTATATGATTAACATGATGTTTCAACAAGGTCACCATACAAGATATTAAAATGATAAAATTTTTGTTGATTTGCAAATAATCAGAATTATCAAAATTAAAACATCTTAGCATTGCAAGAATATTGTTAAATAAACCATATAGTAGGTTGTCCAGTGATAAGAGTCTGAGACCAAGGAGTTTGCTCCCCCTGTGATCTCAAGTTCGAACTATGTGGTTGCTAATATAATGGCCACTGGAGGCTTACATGGTCGTTAACTTCAGGGTCCGTATGATTAGTCGAATTACGCACAAACTGGTCCGAACACCCATGTTAATAAAAAAAATATTGTTAAATAATATAGCTAAAAGAATGTTAGAAAAAAAAAAACTGATATATAAATTTTTGTGCTTGCAATTACTTTAACTTCAATGATAAGTAGAACTGATTATGAAATTAAAAGAAGATGATGAACTTTTATAATTTGAGAATCTACTAATAAATTAAGTTAAAATTCAAAATTAAAAAAAAGAGATGATAATAAATCACCCCCTCCCAACGGGCGAGCCAATCTTAAATCTTTAAAAAAAAAAAACAAAATAAACTTTAAGAATACATATGAGCCGTTGGTTAGTGGGACCTACTATTGAAACCCATAATAAGATCATGATCTAATGGCTCATAATTTTTTCAAGTATTTTTATAATTTTCTTCCTTAATATTTAGCACTAGTATTAATTTAAATGTTAATGGTCTTTCTCAAACATGATTGAGAAGAGGCTGCTTCATTAATAAAAGCTAATGGATGTTTGGTTACGATTATTGTTTAATTATGTGATGATGTGTTTAAAAGCAAGTGTTTAGTAAAACTTATATTAAAAATGTTAATGAAAAACAAAATAAGAAAAAAGACAGAAGTTATTTTCCATATATATTGAGGTGCATATGAAAAAAAATAATATGAATAATTTAGTATTGTGATAATGATTATTTTTTTATTCAGAAATATATTAAAATAATATTTTTTATTTTTAAAATTTATTTTTAATATCAGCATAATAAAACAATCTAAACATATATAAAAAAATTAATTTTAAACAAGAAAAAACAAACTTTTATGAAATTATATTTGAATCGCGTTCTCAAATACTACTCCTATACAAGCTAGCTTGAGAACATTTTGATTGCCGAATAAAAAAAAAAAATACTTGTAATAATAATATTATCATAATTAGATAGGTAAGTTGGTATTCTTGAAGGTTTGATATAAATGGAAAGTACTAAGTAGATATATTCCTAATGTTATCTTTCATGATTTGAGCTCTAAAGTACATTACGATGAAATAATTTTCATTGAATTCTTGTCGAATATGATAATAATATATAAAAATTAACTTGAGAGAATACCTTACCGTTGAAAAAGAAGATGTGTATTGCTGCGAGACTTCCTTATATTACACGAGGGACGAGGGACATGTACGCAAGCTTTTAAATACTATATGAATTTAAGTTTATTTATATTTTTAAAAATTTTAATTTTTTTTCTTTAATTTTTCTTTAATATTTTTGAATCCTTTTTGATGTGTTAATATAAAAAATAAATTTTTAAAAATAAAAAATATTATTATAATGCATTTCTAAGCGAAAATTATTTTGAAAAGTAACATCTACCATTCTCTTAAATAAACCTTTAAAATTAATTTATTAACGTGGTTGAGACTATATTTGATCTAGATTATAATCTTGAAAATATTTAATTAATCAATACCATTGAAAACATTTACCATTTACTTTCGTGGTTGAAGGGGAAAAAATAATGATGAATTGAAATGCACTACCATATTGAAAACTCATTAGTTATCACCTACCTCAAGCAACATTTTTTTTTTCTTTTTAGTTATTGAAAACTTAATATTAATTATACCATTCATGCACGGCTTGGATTTTGGAGGACAATATAAAGAAAATAATTTGATATATATCCAGGAAGGATTTTGTATTAATGTGTTGAATATTGATGTGAGGATACTCTTTAGATTGTATTAATTGGTTCAGAAGTTAAACGTTGAAGAATTAATAAGTAATCAAATAATATAGGGTTACAATGAATGAAATAAAAATGAAGAAATTAAAATGAAATAAAAATAATATATTTTTTCAAAAAACAAATCGATGCCACCATCAAAGAATGTGACAGTAATGGTATAAAAGTTATTATAAAATAATAATAATAAGAAATAAAAATATAATCATTATCATTGATTATGGTGACTGACTATATAATTAATTTTGAGGGAGACGGTGATGATAATAGAAATAATATTTTTCAAATATCAATAAAGATATATAGTTGATATACAATAAATACAAATAATATATTTATTTTTTATTATCATTTTCACTCCTCCTTTGTATTATAATTTCACATTTATAAATTGGGAATATGGCTTTCATTTCCGGCCTTCTCATTAATTATTATATATATTCTCATTAATTATTATAATTTCACATTTATACAATTCAAGTAATTAACGGGAGCTCTTTAGTGTTTCACATCACACAACCCTATTTTAGCCTCACGGTTAACAGGATATATATGTCACTTCATGCATTTTTTCACCGATATTCATTTGTTGTTGAGCTCTCTCCGGGCAGGAAATGCTTCATCTTCTGAGTCGCACTTGACTCGTCGGAGTAATTTGGTGATTCTGATTGAGTTAGTACGTAGTGTTGAGGATAGATTATGCTATTCTCCTGAGTTGCAACTTGATCTATATATTGAAAATTAATTTAGTAGACAATATTATGCCATTTCTTTCTCTTTTACAAAAGCTGAAAATAAAGATGTTGCTAATGCCGCCACTGCCGAACTCAAATGAGTTGGATTTCTACAAAAACAACTCGTCCTTTTCTATGATGTAATGACTTGAGAACCACTCTTTTGTACGTTAATCCAAATTTTCACGCGAGTATTAAACATGTTGACAATTGTTTTTTTTACTTTGCCCACCTATCTATTTTATTATTAGTCTTGTATCTACTATATTAGAATTAATATAGTATACATAACTCCTCAAGTTTAAAAATTTTATAACGATACATCTTCTACAAAAAGAACTCATGAAGAGATAGCTATGTTGGTTTGCACATTAAGAACTATATGTTCTTCATGAGACCATGGTAAAAAAAAAATAGTTGGGTCAACTTCTAGTTCTAACAACGTGCATAAAGTTGCAGATGACAATAATAATCCTTATATAAATATGGTCACAGAAGTGATGAAAATGAATCGGGGTTATATCGGTCAATGCCCAATAGTAGATGAAGAACCTAATGCAGTCGCGACCAGGTTTTTTGATTTTTTAAAAGACTCCAACGAACCATAATGAGATGGGTGTACAAGTCATAATAAATTATCGGTTATTGTACAAGTGTTCACCATCAAGTTAGATCATAGGTTGAGTAAGGTCAATTACAACAAAATTATTGAATGAGCGAAAAGTATTTTACCAAGGGAATAGCTGAAAAAGAACTTTTATGCTGTTAAATCCATGATGAAACCCTTCAGCTTAGAATACTAGAAAATTAATATGTGTCCAAACTTTTGCATGTTGTAATACCTTGAAAATACAGAGTTTATTGAGTGCAGAATATATGAGCATGCTCTTTATAAACCCAAAATCCGTAAGGGAATGACTCTTGTTGCACATAGAAAACTTAGATACTTCACAATCACACCTAGGCTGCAAAGATTATTAATGTCACAAAAAACTAATGAGCACTTCACATGACATCATTTACATGATGCGGTGGATAGAATGATGATACACCCTTTCAATGGTAAAGCCTATTTTTTTTTTTTAATATGGTGCATTTAATTTTCAGTAGAATCAAGGCACGTTCATCTTGAGTTATGTTCATACGAATTCAATCTATTCGGGTTATTTACTGCTTCTTATTCTTGTTGGCCGATGATACTCATGATTTACAACTTGCCACCAGGAATGTGTAAGAAGCTACAATTCATGTTTTTATCTACAGTCATACTGGGTCCTAATAGTCAAGGTTGGAATATAGATGTTTGTCTTTATCTGTTGATTGATGAGTTGAAACAGTTATGGTCTTTCGGGGCTTTGACATATGATGTATTGATGAAACAAAATTTTCAAATAAAGGCAACTTTGATATAGACTATAAATGATTTTCATGTGTATGGAATGGTTTTTGGTTGGAGAACACATATAAGACTAGCATGTTAATACTATATGAAAAATAACAAGGCCATCATGTTAACAAATGATAGTAAAATGTCTTTCTTTTATTGTCATGGACGGTTCTTGCTAATGAATCACAAGTACAGATAGAACATAAAAGACTTCTTTGTTGACAGAGTTGAAGGGGATGTTATACCGCCACTACCGTTGGGTGAAGAATTGTATGATATGGTGTCAGAGTATAGTGACATTGTGTTTGGTTTTCATTCCAGTAAGTAGAAGTTTTCTGGTTTTGGTTTGACCTATAATTAGGTAAAGCGAAGTATTTTCTGGGAGCTTTTTTATTGGAAAATCAAATCTAGAATATATATATATATATATATATATATATATATATATATATATATGTTTGCTCATCGTAAAAAAATAGAGGTGGTTTATGATGGGTCATGAGTCGCAAAGCCCAAAGCCAGCTTTGCTTTAGACAAGAATGCACAATATCTTGTCTACCAATGGCTTAAGAGTTCGTGTTTTCCTGATGGATATACTTCGAACATATCAATGTTGGTTTATGAGAATTGCAGATTGTAAGGAATGAAGAGTCATGACTGCCACATGTTTATGAAAACACTCCTTCCACTAGCTTATTGAGATTTATTGTCAAAAGCATATGAGATGCATTCACGAAGATCAGTCACTTTTTTAAAAATATATGCTCCAACAAGTTACAGACACAACACATGGAAAGGTTTGGAACGAATAACGTTTAGACAATCTGAGAACTTGAGATGATATTTTCTCCATCGTTCTTCGACTTAATGGAGAATTTACCAATACATCTACCGTTTGAGGAAAAATATGGAGGTCCGGTCCAATATAGATGGATATATCCATTCAAGAGGTTAGAGATTACACATGCATCGTAATTAAAATTCTATTGTCTTTTATAAAAAAAAAACAAAATTCAAAACGTTCATTTAATTTCATATAAGTACTTGTTCAACCTTAAAAAAAGTAAAAAAACAAAGCGCATGTTGAGGCTTCGATATGCGAGACTTATATTGTTGAAAAGATCTCAATATTTATGAATGACTTAGTGTTGAGACGGCTGAACTCCGTCAATCGGTAATGTAGAAAAGATCATAAATGGGTGGTATATATGCTCTCTTATTCCCCTCACGGTTTAGACAAAGACCCGCTTCCTCCTTCTCTAGCGCTTCTATTCTAGATTAATTGTATTTGAACTTATAAATGTTTAAATTTGTAATAAATATTTGAATTTTATATTACTTATTTTTTTAATTATTTCTATTTCTATTTAATATATATATATTTTTTTAAAAATATTTTTCCATTATTACTGACAGGGTTACTGATGGCCTAAGCATGTTGGTATATTATGAGGAGTTGAAAAAAAATTACTACAAATATCACCGCAACTATTTACTTATTGACGGAATAACAGAGGATCTATTTGATGGTTATATGTCAACTTCACCGATAAAAATATCAACAAACAAAAAAATCACTGATGGAATGACATACGGTTTTTCTGTTGGTGACATGTTATATTAAGTAATGGAAATATCGATGGAATGAAGTAGGTAAAATTTTTTTGGCGTGCTATCTCCGTCAGTAAATCTATCTATAAAATTATTATTGATGGACTCACCAGTATACCATAAATCACATTTGAGAGTTTTTCTGATGGATTATTTTTGTTCATGAGCTTGTCGATAAATTTTGTGCCGATGAACGGTTAGTATAAATATCGACAAGAAATTCTGTCGATAAATCTAAAAATTATAGTAGTGTGTAAAGTTATTTATAACAAAAGCTCATGAAAGTACTTGCTTAATCAAATTTTATGTGTGCAAATACTTAAACAAAAGAATCAATATAAATACTTAAATAAAAAAATAAAAAAGTATAGATATTTCAAAATGTCATTATTCATTAAAGCTAAAACTGGTTGGAAAATTACTGTTGAGGTAAACTCGTTTGTAATAATATTTTTACACTTAAAAAAAAAATATAACTAGCTATTATGGGCATTAAGATCTTTTCATGAGACGCATTAGTTATTTTCAAATTGATTAGGGACAATTATGTCTCTTTCCATTTCAATACACAATGAAAAAACCATAAAGCCCTTCAAGTGGAATTTTGGTACTTTCAAAATAGATCTTTCCATGATTATTATTTAAGGTAAGGGGAGATTTTGTATTTGGACAAATATTTTTTTAAAATAAAAGGCATAATGAAATGACCAAAATGTCATTGGAAGTTAAAAAAATCAAAATGGCCTTAAGAGTTTTTTTCATTTTTTCCCAAAGGTTTTTTCGATATTAACTTGTCAGACGAGGGACAATTTGATATTTAACTAAATAAAAAAAAAGAACAGGAGCCTATGACACACCTAGGGGTGAATGAGAGGAGCCCAAGCCTTGATGTCTCCTGACATTTGAAAAAATCCATTACAATGTCTCGTTGGAAACACCGTCGTGTCCTCTTTGTATTGGTGTGGTGTGTATCTTTGGTGGTGGTCTAGTTTGTTGCTAGTAGACCTTTCTTTTTCTTCTTTTCTCACACCCCCTGAAATTTACAATTTTGCCCTTTTGTTTTTTTTTTTAATTTTTAACTTCAATTCTTATTCTTTTGATTTCTAATTTTTAGTCTTAGCCCTTTTGAATAAATTTTATTTGTTTTCAATTTTATCATTCAATCTCAATTTATCAAATATTAGATTTTTCAATTTCATCCCTATTCTTTGGATTTCTAATTTTTTCCTTGATCCTTTTGTAAAAATTTTATTATTTTTCAATTTCATCATTTAATTTATATTGATGATATTATGTTTTTCAATTTAATTCTTATTGTTTTGATTTTTAATTTTTTTCTTGGCCTTTTTGTAGTTATTATTCTTTTCAATTTCACCCTTCAATCAAAACATTGTTTTTTATGTCAATTTTGATCCTCATTCTTTTGAAATTTATTTGATTCTTTAACTAAATTTGTTTTCTTTTCAATTTCACCTTTTAATCAAATATAAAATTTATTTTGCTTTTAATTTTGATTCTCATTCTTTTAATTGCTATGTTTTTTTTTAATTCTTTTGTATAATAGATTTTTTTTTTAATTTTATCATTTAATATTTTAATATTTGATTGATTAGGAATTAAATTTCATTGTGTTTTCAGATTTAGTGCTTCATGTCTAATAACCCGCGTTATGGGTTTAAAATGTTAACACAAATTATTTTTTCTTAAAGGTTTTATAATCCTCCTTATTTTTTTATCAGGTTATTCCAATCTCATCATTTGAACCGCGAGTTTGGTGAGATATTTTAGGTTGGCTCAACCTTGATTATCATGATTACAAGTTTGTTATATTAACTCGAGTTGACAAAGACTGAATATTTTATATTTTTTATTCAATTTTAACACCTAAAAATCAATTTTTTATATAAAAAATAATAATCCAGCTCCTCGAGAAAGAGCTGGTATCGATGCTATTCTATTCCTACATGGATACAAATTAAAGGCTAAATCATCTTTATAAAGACCATTACCCCATACGGGTATTTCCCCTAATAAGCCTCTCCAATCGTTTGCCTTTCAAAATCAATAAAAGTAATTTTCTTGACGGAGGCTGTATATATATATATATATATATATTCAGGAAGACTAGAAAAGGCAGTATCATCCAAGCAATTAATTAAAGGCCAGCTGATCACCGGATTCCGTTCGGATTTGACCATGTCGCTATTGATTGTGACATATTCAGTTACTACTCATGTTTTCCATTAACTCTACTAAAACTATACAAAGATGTTATTCATGTGTTGAATTTTTTTATGTTATTATATGCTAAATATCCATAGAATTATTAATGTACTAGTTTGTGTATAAATGGCATGATTAAGAACTAATTGGAGATGAATTTAGTTCTTATATGTGAAAATTAGAAGGAGAATTCCCCTTACATTTATATTTAAGACAAAAAATAAAAACTTAATTATGTATTCAGAGTTTAATTTTTTTTCCAGTTTCGTTGTAAATAATTTGTCTTTGAGAGTTAAATTAGGTATTTTCTTTTGGCTAAGGAGATGAATTTTTTTTAGATGTATGAAAACCGGACAGACAACACTAGTTGTCCGTGATTACAAAATAAAAAGAACAAAATTTTAATTTAAAAAAAAACATTCATTGATGGAATGTCTTAACAAAGAAGAAGTCATTGATTGTTATTATGATTTATTTGAAAATGTAATAGATATTGCGTTTCAAAGTGTTTTTTATTAGAAAATATATTAAAATAATATATAATTTTTAAAAATTTATTTTTGATATCAATATATTAAAACGAATTCAAAACACTAAAAAATATTAATTTTAAATAAATATATATATATTATTTCAAAAAGAGTGCAAGAAACACATTCTCCATCCGGCGTTATTGTTTAATTCCCTTTTATGTCTCATCATGCTACTTTCCCTAAATTAAACATTCAAATTTTAAATTTTGCAGGAAGAAGATGTAGTCATTGATTGATCGCCATTAGTGTCCATCAAAACTTAACGAACCTAAAGCACCCTTTATCACCGTACAATTTTAATTACCAAAAGAGTCACCATCTTAAATGATAGGAATAATCATTAATCCATTCATCCTTCTGTAGGACCCCTCCCTCCTCACCTTAACCAATGCCACCAA
>Ga0325404_1008064_pt1 | contig 10893 bp, 5 predicted proteins | sample PopdelMetagenome_18_FD_205664 | JGI IMG/M metagenome (GOLD analysis project Ga0325404, IMG submission 205664) | Populus deltoides microbial communities from Bellville, Georgia, United States - Xylem-Control-R1 | ecosystem: Host-associated > Plants > Phyllosphere > Stem > Wood/Secondary xylem...
ACATATTTAATTATATAATAAACCTTTATATATATATATATATATATATATATATATATATAGGAGAGACCCTAGATAAATAAAGCCAAAAGAAAAACCGAAGAGTAAAATTGCTCCCACAATTTAAATTTTTTTTATTTTACTTTGTATAATCTTTTTGGCATGTTCTTATTGATTTTGTGTGGATTTGAATGATTTATACGTGTGGGAAATTAACATTTGAATCTCACGTTGCGTTTAAGTATGGATTTTCTTATTCTGAATGTCGAGATCTTTAATATTTTTTTCAATTAAAAAGGATGGTGGGATATATTTTATTTGTATATACGGGGGTAAGTTTTTTTTTTTTTTTTGTGTTTATAGTTTTTATCAAAGGGTTGGCTATTGAAAGTGTGATCACTTAAACATGTTACACTTTGATATTTTGTTTTATAAAAAAGAGATTTAAGGGTAGTATAACCACTAATTAATATATATATATATATATATGTGTGTGTGTAAAAAAGTTTGTATTAATGATTTTTATCATTGATCGCCATTCGAAGTATGATCATTCCATGAGCTTTGTGAATTGAATATTATACTTTGCTATTTTTTTTATTTAGGTTCAACTCAAGAATAATATGAGCACTCAACGATCCTATCTTTTAAATGTTAGGAAAATCTTATGTTTTAAAAAATTATACAAATATAAATTTGATTTGTGAGTTGAAAGATTTTTTTATTATTTTTCTTTTATACAATAAATCTTTATCCTACTGGTGGAGCCGCTATCATTTTGACAATATTTTATAAGAACATAATGAATTTTTTTTTTATGTGTTAACATTTTCCTTTTTACTAAAGTCATTATGTTTATTTTTTACTCTTTTCTTATGTGAACTAGAATGTTATTTATCATGACTAGAAAATTTAGGATGAGTCAACATGATCACAAAAATCTTATTAAATGTAAGATGTGGCCTTCAAATCTATTCTAAACATAACTCAAGAAAGGGGTTCAAAAGCCTGATTTATCATTTATCTTCCTTTTAGATCCAACTCTCGTGTTTTAAAAGTAAAGGTTGAACCTTATAGTCAATCCTAGTTCTTAAATTATTTTCATAGGATTAATAATCTTTACTAAATATGTATATATTAGTTTAGGTCAATTTAAGTAAAAACACATTAGGTAATTTTATCATTAAATATAAACACAATGCAGCTTAACATAGTTAATATACTATAGGATGATGTGTCTTTCCTTTAATATAATCAACCTTTTATCTAAAAATTTTCAAAGACTAATTAGAGTTTCTAATTAATCTTTTATCTAAAAAATTTTAAAAATTAATTAGGATTTCTAGTTACTATAAATTAGATAATAACTCCTTATTCAATTTTACATCCATCTTTAAAACTTCATTGTTATATTGAGTGTGATAAATATATAGATCTTCAATACTAATATATAAGTTTTACAACACCTCTAATTATAGGAGGGGTAAAAACAAAAACATGATTGAATAAATTTTAAAATTATATATATATAAAAAAAAGATGATCCCGTGTTTTCATTAATTTTCTATTTATTATCCATATAAAATCCTAAATAACATAATATGATCTTCTTAAATCACTTTTAATCTATATAATATATGTTAGCACTTTAATTCTTTTTATAGAAACTAAAAAAGTGCTTTAAAAAAACCCAAAAATAATGATATTAAAATTTAAAAAAATAAAAAAACTACATCAAAGTTTATTAAAATATTAAATTGGATCTCTATTTTTATATAAGTTTTATTGTTATTTTCATGTATTACTTTTTATTCATTTGTAGAAAATTATCCATAAGATTTGTATTATTCATTTTGAAAAATTCTGCTAATTTATAAAAACAATTATTAGAAAACGGGTTCATGAGATTTTATTTAGGGTCCTCCTAACTTTTCGTACAAAAGTATAAATAAAATATTATAATAAACAATGAAACACTTTTTATCTTTTTTATATTTTCTATTTTTGTAAGAAAGACATGGAATGTTTTTATACAATATATGATATAAGAAATACATTTCAATTTCTACCTATATAGGTAAATGAATTGGTGAAAATATTTTTAATGATTATTATTTTCAAAATATTTAATTAATTACAAACAGTGTGCATGAAATAGACACATATATCTCCACTTATTACTAACTATTTTATGTTTATAGTTTTTATTTCAATGCAATCAAATTTTTTTAATTTATTTTAACAATCAATAAACTAATTTAACTTAGTAAGAAAATTAACATTGAACATCAAAAATATAACATATTTATTAAATAAATCTTAGACAACTAACTACTACTAATGCACTAAAGGAAAACATTATGATTTATATTACATTCCAAAAGTTATGGGTCTAGTTAATTACCACCCATTAAATTTAATTACATAGCATATAAAAGTTACAACATGTATATACCGTCTATATCAAAATGGAAAATAAAAGAAATCCTAATATTATTGACGAATATGAAATGGACCTATAATACAACAAAATATTAATAAAAATAAATTAAAATATCACAACTATGTTCATACGAAGAGAATTCAATAAGTTTTATTTCAATCTTCTTCTTTTTTTTTTTTTAAAGCTTATTTTTTTGTATTAATATTTACCATGTATCCAATCTCTTTTATTCACACTAATATCGACATCAGTTACAACAATACCATTAACCTCTTTTATTATAGGGTAGCTAATTAATATTTATATCGTCCAACTTATATTATCAGTACTCATTACATGATGACTAATCAATACCAATATTAATCCAATCGATATCATTAACCTTCACAACATGAAAAACTAATCAAGACTCTTGTCGATATTTATCACTCTAGTATCATTAGTCTCCATATTTTTGAACAACTAATCAATACCAATATTAATCCAATCGATATCATTAACCTTCACAACATGAAAAACTAATCAAGACTCTCTCGATACCAATCAAACCTAGTATCATTAATTTTTATTGCTTGGACGATTAATCAAGTACTTTACATTTACACTTCTTTCTCATTTAATGTTGATATTAGACCAACTAATATCATTAGTCTCCAAAACATGGATGACTAATCAATACCATAATTATTCATTTATTAATTTTAATTTTTACATAATACACCGTGAACAAAAGAAAAATATTAAATGTAACTTAAATATAATATTTCTAAAATCTATTTAATATAAGCGTTGTGCACCTACTTGTCGTGCGAGACGATCCTACACCTCCTCCAATTTAAGGCCTAGCTGTTATGGTATCCCCTGTCATTATAAGGTTAATTTCATTAATATCATTTCCATTAACTTAGGAACTGTATTAGGTTTCAAGGTAACAATCCTTATTATCTCAACATTATACATTTCACATACATGAAATAAATACTTTTTTTCCAATTTATTCTACCACTTCTAACCACTTCACGCATCACATTTATAATAAATGAAAACTTTTAGTCATCACAAAAAAATTCACCATAAAAATTCTATTCCATTTAACTTCATCATGCTATCTATAACTGGTCATTTTTCATTTACATTATGGATTATTATAACCTTATAACCTATTACTTTTTTTCTTTTTTGTTCATCAAGCCAAACACCCCCCCCCCAACCCCACTCCCCAATCCAAGGAAACATGTGATCTTATATGATTTTTCTTTAAATTTCCATTCAATTTATTTTTGAACATGGAAATAAACATTTATTCCAAATCTCTTAAAAGAAATATCTCCGTCTCTCTCTCCCATCACCTTCTTTAACAAAAACTTACTCCAAATAAAAACACGAGTTTTTCTTCTATATCTATGAAAATTTAGTTCATAACCATTCTTTAATTACCTCTTATAACACCATTAAATACAAATTTTATAACAAACAAATCAACCAAGTTCATTCTCCCTACCATTACCAAGCCGAAATTCTCATACTAAGGGAAGACATGTTATGTTTCCTTGTTATTTTTCCACAATTCACACATGACCTATTAGTTTTTTTTCATGTCTATGAACATGATTCCAAACCAAACTTATCACTACAACAACCTATCTTATTTTTCTCAACATTCCATAATATACATTTATATTACCAGCCTCAAAATCATGCCGACTATCTATATCTTCTAAGTTATACTAACACGTGTTGATTTTTTATTGATTTCAATTTTATAAATAAAAAAAAGTTTGATTAAAACACTATTAAAAAAATTAAAAAATTAATTCTTTTTGTCTTTCATCTTTTTAAAATAAAGTAATAAATTCCAACATAAATTAAAAAGTTCAAAAAATAATTTCTAGCTATAAATAAATAAAGATTTATAATAAACCCTTTTTTTTTATAGGCTGCAGTTATGCCTTTTTATGGCCTGGGCTTTTAGTTCTTCACTTATTTTAGTGGGTATCCTTGACCCGTAACATGCCCACCTACACGGGGACACAACATAAACTCCATAGCTGCTCAGAATTATTATATTTTTAATTAATTATTAAATTTTTTTACCTCACATTTAAGAAGAAGAAAAAATAAAATAAATAAATTGGGGAGCAAAACGACAATCCAATGAAGAAATAGGGATCAATATAAAAAAAATACAGGAGTTTAAGTTGATTTCCAAAACAAATTGTGAATTTAAAAATAAAAGAGGAGAGCTGGAGGTTAGAGGAAAATACAACAAAAGATAAAGATAAGAAGAAAGAGTTTTGAGATAAAAAAAAAAAGGTAAGCAAAGCAAAGCCAGTTGTGAATATACTAACGGTCAGTTTGGAAGTGTTATAATTGTAGTTATTTTTTAAAGTGTTTTTTATGTTAAAATGCATTAAAATAATATTTTTTTATTTTAAAAAATTATTTTTAAAATTAATGCATCAAAATGATCCAGAAAATATAAAAAAAATTAATTTTTAATAAAAATAAAATTTTAATTTTTTAAAAATACGAGTTGGCTGTATTTCTAAACAAGCTTTAAAAATACAAAAGAAAAAGGAAGATATTTTTTTTACGTGAGGATTATTAAAAATAATACACGGTCCAAAAAAATAATATAGGAGAGACCCTAGATAAATAGAGCCAGAAGAAAAACCAAGAGTAAAATTCCTCCCACAATTTAACATGCATGGTCAGAACCAGAGCCAGCCTAAGCTAAGGATTGCTTCAGCAATGGTACAGACCTCCATTTAACCCAAAAAATAAAAAATAAAAAAATCTTAAAAGTAAATAAGATATATTTATAAATTATGCTTTATAAAATGAAGATTGCTTCCACTTCGTAAAAGATTTCAAATATGAAATGAAGATTATCCAAGACTTTACTTGTTAGACATATATAAAAACTAAAAATGTATATATTTTTTTAAAAAAAATATTTATAATTTTATCCAGGATCCTATCTATTTTTAGCGTGCTATGATTCACCCTCCCATTAAACCCAACAAAAGATAGATGGCATATGAGTGTGATGCAATTATAACAATGATTTTGTTTTTTTTTTTTTTTACGTTTTAAAAGTGTTTTTAAAAAAAATTAAATTTTTTTATTTTTTTTTTACATCAAATTAAGAATTTTTAATATTTTTATATCATTTTGATGCTATAATATCAAAGTTAGATAGCAAAAGGTAAGTCATCTTGTGACAATCTCAGCTACTATTTTTCCAAAGTTGATGATCCATCAATGATTAAAAATTCCTAATTAATAATTGGGATGATGATGCGTTGCTTTCTTGCGTGGCCCAAATATCTCTTTGGATTGTGGAAGAATATGTTATTCGAAAAGGAGAATCTTCGTCATGGTTGCATTAGGAATAGGGACGATATGATCTCAACTAACGTATTGCGTTCATGAATCATATATGATTTATTTTTCATTAAATAAAAACCATAATTTTGTATTAGCCATCTTAATATTTTTTTATTTTCAATGATATAATTATAGAATATTAATTTTACATCATTTAAATTAAAAATTATCATAAAAATAATTATTTAAAAACTATATTATATATTATAATAAAAATTAAGCTTATTATACAAACTAAATATGAAAATATATAATTTTTTTAAATATTTTTACATTTCTAGAAATCGCTTGCGTATAATATAAAAAAAGAATAATTATATTGCTCATATTTTCTTTACTTAGAAAACAGTGGAAAACTTGAATTGAAAACTGTGAAGAACATCTAAAATATATTTTCTAAATTCAATATAATTTTAAAAAAAATGGAAAACTAAGTCTTATGAATAGAAAAATATTGTTGCGTTCGAAAAGGAAGTTTCAATTTTCTTTTTTTCCACTCTAATTTTTTTTTAAATTAGAGCATAATAAATAGTCTCTAAGTTTCTTCCAAGAAGACATTGTTTTTTATAAATAAAATACTTGCTTTATAATAAAATTAATATAAAACTTTATTTGATAATAACATTGGACCTACATTCAAGTGAATTATTTTTAAGCTTTGATGACTTTAACGTGAGCCTTCCCGGAACTTCATTGGTGACCATCACCAACAAACACCAGCTACCGGTCAATCATAGGGCTCGGGAGCATTTTTCTATTTCTTGAAATTGATGTGTGTTTAATTAAAATAATATATAATTTATACGCTAATAAATACTAAAAAAATATTAATGATAATAATTTCTTAGCAACTTTGGTACGTAGTCCCTACATGAAGTGTAGGCAAATTATGGTAAAATGATGAAGCTTTAATCTATGAAAAAAGGAAATTAATAATGTTTTCCCAGAATCTAATTATATTTTTAGATTAACGTGGTGTTCGGGCTAGCTTGTGCGTATTTCGATTAATTCCACGGGTCCTGAAGTTAACGATCATGTAAGCCTCCGGTGGTTCTGAGATTTATGAGACTTAAACTGGTAACTTTTAAGAAGTAAATTCAAAATCTGACCAATTAAACTACACCCCTCGGATTCCAGCAATCTATTCTAATCACACTACTTGTAAATAAAATTGTCCACAACAATATATAAATAGTTTGTTGTAATACTATGCTATAGTTTCATGATTTTACATACCATTTTGTACAAGGAAGTGACTTTTAAAAAATTATAATTTATAATTTTTAAAAATAATTTATGAAAAGTAAATGATATTAACTCTTAAAATATTATTAAATAATTAAAAAATCATAACTATAACTTAAATTTTCATAGCAGTCAAAAGAACTTAAAAATATATTAAAATAATATATTTTTTATTTTTTAAAATTTATTTATGTTACTAGCAAATCAAAACAATATCAAAAATAATAATAAGAAGAACAAAAATTTAGATTATTTATAAAACACGGACACGCGGCGACGAACAGGGCTAAAATAGTGATTTCCAAAAAAAAACTGTTACTGAATGTCAAGTTTAGTTCGCAGAGGGGTCAAATCACAAACTATTGTTGGTTGAATAAAGGGGGGAAGAAAAGAAATAAAGAATAAAGACAAAAATAAAACAATATAAATTCGGATATGTACGTTTAAAATTTAAATCCCTCCACTGACACAGCACTCCACCAACCATGTTGGACCAACCTGAGTTGAAATAGGGACCTGGCTACCATGACTAATATAAGTCATTGTTTATTATTTTTTTGGTTAGATAATAGGCTGTTGGTGAAAAAAAAAAACATTTTAAAATACTGGTGTCAGGTTTTACTTTACTGGAAATAAAAAAAGAATAAAAAAATAATTTTTCATATTTTATTTTTCTTTTTTTTAAATAACAATAGAAAACAGAGAACAAAAACAATAAAAGAGCTAAAAAAATCTTGTTTACTAATTTAGTTTTTTTTAAAAATTGATTGAAGTTGTGAGAAGAAGGAAGAAAAAACCCTAACAATAGCATGAGTGCTTGACTTTTTTTTTTTTAATAATAAAAAAAAACCTTTCGTCGATGGAGTGTAATAGATGGGAAAATATTTCGTGGTAACATGTATATAATTTTTTAAAATATATTTTAATTAAAAATAAATTAGAATAATTTTTTAAAAAAAATATTTTTTTCAAATAATAGCATTATAAAAAACAATTTAAAAAATATTCAAAAAAATTGGTGGCAATAACGAGTTGAAATTACATTTCCCAAAAATTTTAATTTTTTTTATATTTTTAAATTATTTTAATCTATTAATATTAAAAATAGTTTTTAAAAAATAAAAAAATATTTTTAATATTAAAATTATTAAAAAAAATAAAATTCGGGAGAATAAAATCAACTCGTATGATCTACCGAGTTTAAAAACTACACTCGAAGGTATAAAAAGTATAATAAACTTGGGTGCGCTCGTGGGTGGGTGGGTGGGTGGTGACTCGGTGGCTATTACTGACAAGAAAAGGCTCTTAAAAGCAAAGGCCAAAGTGGTACGGCAGCGATGTCCCTTACCCACCTTTAAAAGATGGGTTAAAACAAAAAATAAAGTTGCTGACATATATATATATATATATATATATATATATATATATATATATATATATATATATATTTTATTCACATGTCCGGTCAAATTGCATTTCACAACTAATTTTTATAAATCTTAAAATTAATGATGAATTAAACTTTCAGTAATCAGGATTCAGGATTCGAACATAAAAATATATAAAAAAATTTTAATTCTAAATTTTTATCACTAAACGAGTTTTTTTTTTTTGGATTTGAGGAAGCCTCACCTTTCCAGAAAGCGCACTTTATAGGCTTAGGTGAGGGAATAAAACCTCGGCTGTCCCAGGCTCTTACAAGAGATGTACGCCCTGACTCGAACTCGAAACCTGCTGTGCAGATCTTAAATTCTTTATCATTATGCTACGCCTCTTGGGTATACTAAACGAGCTCTTACTTTTTTATTACAGAGCTGTGTCTCTTTAAAGCACCACGTGGCTTTGTAATTTTTATTGTTTTCATACGTTAGTATTTCAAGTTTGCTTATATGAACCGAATTAGGTTTTATATACGGAACAAGATTTCCAAAATAAGACTTATATGCTATAGTTTATGGCTTTTAATATTAGTCAGTAGACCAAGTTGAAATTTACCTATTAATCCCGGTTTGGTATTGCATTTCAAAATAATTTTTTAAAAATAAAAAAATATTTTAATATATTTTTAAATAAAAAATATTTAAAAAACAATAGTAAGTATTATTTTAAATTACCCTTTAATCCCATCAACTTTACCAACTCCACCATGATTCATGGCTTTGATTTGTTTTCAGGTATTCTTCTTTTCTTATGTTCCTGTCAAAGCAGGTGTCCTCCTCTATCCAAACCACCACAGTTTTTTTCTTTAACCGGTCCAGTTATCGTCAGGTTTTGTGCATGAAGATTATTATTATTATTATTATTATTATTATTATTATTATTATTATTATTTTCTATAATAATCTTGAGCAGGTCTTTCAGAATCCAATTATAAATAATATATGGAAGGCCATATTTACCGAACAGGCTAATGCGCTGAGTTTTTCACTTTAATTTAATGGTAAAATTATAAAATATCCCCTGAATTCTAATGAAAAAAATAAATACCCAAAAAAAATCTTTAATTTTTCGCTCTATAAAATATTTTCTTTGGAAGTACCCAAAAAACCCTTATAATTAATTCATATTATAGATATATCCTTAGTTTTACTCTGATTTATCACTTAGACTTTTATATATATATATATATATATATATATATATATATATATATTTATAAACTAGGGTTTTATTTTTTTTTTATCAAAGGATTGCATTTGTTTATGAGATGATAAAGAATAGCTGGTATTTTTTGAGATGAGAGCTTATCTTATATTATAGCGGTTTGTTTTTGTGTTTTAAAAGTATGTTTGAAAAAATTTAAATTTTATTTTATTTTAAATTAATTATTCTTTTTATATTTTCAGATTATTTTGATCTACTAATATAAAAAATAATTTTAAAAAATAAAAAATATTTTTTTAATATTTTGTTTTTAAAAAATAATCACAGCTAAAATCTCAAAACAGTGATATTATGATATAACTGAAAATGTAAAGGACAAAAAAGTAGTAAGGAGTACGTAACGAAAACAAAAGTCGGACTTTCATAAGCAAACGACAACTCAAGTACTTTAGCTCACAACTTCAACTTAAAAGATAGCTTTTCAAATGTTTTTTTTTTTAAATATTAAAATAATATCTTTTATTATTTTTAAAAATTTATTATTGATATTATTATATTAAAATAATTTAAAACTACAAAAAAATATTTAAAATTTCATAAAATACTAGATGCACTTTGCATAAAATGAATTTTGAATATGATGGGATTTTCTTGTTTATCAATTGGGTAAAAACTTCCTCAATTCACATTTAATCATACATTATATACTGATTACATTTAGTTAATGTCTAAGTTGAAAAATAAAAAAGAAAACATAAAAAAAATCAGTTTCAAAACAATTTTATTATGTTTTTAAAATAAATCGTAATATATTAAAATAATTTTTTTATATTTATTCTTCATTTTTTATATTAACAAATTAAAATAATAATAAAATACTAAAATAAACATTAATTCAATGCCTTTAAAAAATTAAAAATACTTTTGAGCACTACCAAACACACCCACCCTTATAATGAATTTCAGTTCTTCCCAACTATCTTCCAACAGTAAGCAAATAATGGAGGCAGCAGGGCTTGATTCATTAAATTAATTGCAAAAAAGACAAAATACCACTAAATTCAGGGAACGGAGGACAATCATCTGTTATTTCATTGGGCATTCATCATTCCCAATAATAATTTGCGAAATGAAGAGGCAATTCTTGTACCAAGAGAATAATCCAATGGCAATCCAGTTCTAACCAGGCACCAACTTTATCAAGAAAAGAC
>Ga0325404_1008065_pt1 | contig 10893 bp, 10 predicted proteins | sample PopdelMetagenome_18_FD_205664 | JGI IMG/M metagenome (GOLD analysis project Ga0325404, IMG submission 205664) | Populus deltoides microbial communities from Bellville, Georgia, United States - Xylem-Control-R1 | ecosystem: Host-associated > Plants > Phyllosphere > Stem > Wood/Secondary xylem...
TAATTTTTTAAAAATAAAAAAACCCACACCCACACCAGCTGGCCTCCCCCATCAGCTCCCACCAATCAATTAAACGAAAGAAGTTATCGTTGTTGATTAATTAGTGTAAACAAAATGGACTCTTACTGTGAGACTATATATTAATTGCACTCTTCTTCTTTTCAAATCCCAAATCTTTTCAGATCACCTATAAGATTGTTTTATGAGAGTTGATAAATAATAATAATATAAAAAATACAGTAATAATATTATAGAATGATAGGGATGATGCATCATGGCGATGAAAAAGCGTTGATGATAGACATTCTAATTAATGGAGTATTAACATGGATGATAAAATATCAATAACAATGGTAATGGTTGCTGAAGGGGTCATTATAAGCAAATTATTATTATTTTATAAAATCTTAAAATATAAGAATATTTCTTCATGAATAAATTAAATTCTAAAATAGCTAATTATTTCACCGCCACCATTGCTTCATGATAACGCGTTATTATCATCTTGCTTTCATAATCGTATTTTTTAATAATTATTTATCGAACATGGTAAGAACAATTATATAAATATCTACTTGTAAAATATTTTTTATCATTAAAAATGCTATTCCCTCTTAATAGTTAAAATAGTATTTATTTAAGGGAAAAAGGAAAAGAGTTAATGGGATCAAAAACAACAAACAAGAGGATAAGAACCGTAGAGAAGAGAGAGTGTGCATGTTTTTGGTTTTCATGATCTGAAAAAACAGAACACGACTCAACACTTCTCTTCTGTTGTTCTGTTCTGCTGTCTTGTTTTTTTTCAAACAAAAATCTCTTCTTTTTTCACTTCTTTTATCTAAGAAAACAGCAGCCCTCTTTGGTTTTGGTATGAATTTAATTCCCTGCATGTGTTTTATGGGTGGTGATGTTTGCTGCTGTTGTTGTTAATCAAAGATGAGAAGTGTCAATAATAGCAGCATCGAAACCGTTAACGCCGCTGCTACCGCCATCGTCTCCGCCGAGTCTCGTGTCCAGCCATCCTCTTCTTCTGTTCAAGTATAACTCTTCTTTTTCTTTTTCTTTTTCGTTTTCTTGATCGATCTGTCTGTGTGTGTTTGGTTAGGAAATGAAACTGATTTCTGAGGTTTTGTTTGGACTCTATTCGTGTAACTGTTATGTTTTTTTTTTTTCTTTGTTTGATAGAAAATTTTGATCTTGTTCTAAGGAACAAAATAACTCCTCCTTATCCTTGGACTGCGCTTTTTAGCCGAGGAACAGTACAGTTCCGGGGAGATGACAAGATTGGATCTTTTTTAGACTCCTTTGATGTTCAAGTAATTGAGATTTTAGCTTTTAATTTTTCTGGTCCTGAAAAGTTGCAATCATATAATTGAATTGGATGGACTTTTTCACTTGCTTATGAGCTTCTTCTTCTTCTTCTTCTTCTTCTTCTTCTTCTTTTTCCATGATGGAAGTCTAAATCTAAGACTAAGAAGATAAGACACATGAGATGCTTGGCTTTAGATGATGTTCAATAGCTCCTTTTCTTTTTCCATGATTATTTATTTTCTTGCTGCAAATTGAGGGATTGGAAGAGACAACAAAAAAGATTCAAAACTTTTATGTTATTAGAATTAAGATCTTAGAACCCGTTGGAAAATAATATGATTCTGTGAAATACTTTATGAGAGTTTGGATTTATCCATTCTACCATTTAGGATTTGCTGTCAAACCCACCTTCTTTGACTGTCTTTTTTTCTAGATGAATTCAGATCTATGCTAGGAAAGCAGCAGTCCTGGCTCTCTCTTTCCATGGATTTCTCCAAGTTTCAAAATATGAAAAATAAGAAAAATACCGTGTCTGTCTCGCTTTGATGCCTTTTGCTTTGCGATCAATAGTGTATTTTATGCAATATTACACAGGAAATATAAGATTTAATTTGATTCTTCTGGAACTAGTCATTTACAATCTCTTTCCTTCAACAGAAAAGAAGGTGGGGAGGCTGCTGGAGTCTCTACTGGTGTTTTGGTTCTCACGGTTCTCACAAGAATAGCAAGCGAATTGGTCATGCTGTCCTTGTTCCTGAACCAGAAGTACCAGGAGCAGTATCCTCTTCAACTGAAAATCAGACTCAGTCAACTCCCATTCTGCTGCCCTTTATTGCTCCTCCCTCTTCTCCTGCTTCTTTCCTCCAGTCTGATCCCCCTTCCTCCACTCAGTCACCAGCAGGATTGCTCTCTCTCACGTCCCTCTCGGCGAATGCTTATTCCCCACGTGGACCTGCATCCATTTTTGCCATAGGCCCTTATGCACATGAAACCCAGCTAGTCACACCACCTGTGTTTTCTGCTCTCACCACTGAGCCATCCACTGCTCCATTCACTCCCCCTCCGGAATCTGTTCAACTTACTACACCTTCATCTCCTGAAGTGCCATTTGCTCAACTCTTGACGTCCTCTCTGGAACGTGCTCGAAGAAATAGTGGCCCCAATCAAAAGTTTTCGTTATCTCACTATGAATTTCAGTCGTATCATCTGTACCCAGGAAGCCCAGGTGGTCAAATCATCTCACCAGGATCAGCAATCTCGAATTCAGGTACCTCTTCTCCGTTCCCCGATAGACATCCTATGCTTGAGTTCCGAATGGGTGAGGCTCCCAAGCTCCTGGGCTTCGAACATTTTAGTACTCGTAAATGGGGTTCAAGATTGGGTTCTGGATCTTTGACACCGGATGGTTTGGGGCTAGGTTCGAGGCTTGGTTCTGGTACAGCGACTCCAGATGGCATGGGATTATCCAGGCTCGGTTCTGGTACGGTGACCCCAGATGGCATGGGGCTATCGAGGCTCTGTTCTGGAACTGCCACTCCAGATGGTGCCGGCCTGCGTTCAAGGCTTGGCTCAGGAACTTTGACCCCTGATTGCTTCGTGCCTGCCTCGCAAATTGGTTTCCTTTTGGAGAACCAAATTTCTGAGGTTGCATCACTTACCAATTCAGAAAATGGATCAAAAACCGAAGAAAATGTGGTTCACCACAGAGTCTCCTTTGAGTTGAGTGGTGAAGAGGTTGCGCGTTGTCTTGAAATTAAGTCAGTGGCATCCACTAGAACTTTCCCAGAGTATCCACAGGACACCATGCCCGAAGACCCAGTGAGAGGTGATAGGTTAGCAATGAATGGTGAACGTTGCTTACAAAACGGGGAAGCTTCCAGTGAAATGCCTGAGAAAAATTCAGAAGAAACAGAAGAGGATCACGTCTATAGAAAGCATCGATCCATCACTCTTGGGTCAATAAAAGAGTTTAACTTTGATAACTCTAAAGGAGAAGTCTCTGATAAGCCTGTTATCAGCTCTGAGTGGTGGGCAAATGAAACGATTGCTGGGAAGGAAGCTAGACCTGCCAACAGCTGGACTTTCTTTCCTCTGCTACAGCCAGAGGTCAGCTGACATTACAATCATGAAAAAAAGACCTCTCTTCCATATTTGGACAGTGAAGCAAATATGTTGTATTGAAAGCTAGCCTGTGAGATGCAAGTCCAAAGCCAGCACTGTTTTGGAAACTCTGATTACCATAGTCTGCAATCACATGGTTGAAGGATAGATTTCACAGTACTATTTTCTCAAGTGACCAAAAGCACAAATTCTTAGAGGATGTAGTTTGTAGGGAACCTTGGTGTGGGCACTGATAGATCATTCTTTTTTTATCTTTTCCTTATTTTAGTTACACAAAAATAGCATTTGCATATAGGTATTGTACTCTGGATATTTTTTTTCTTTCCTTTTTCCTTTTCATGTGTAATAATAAGAGAATTTGGTTTCCTTCGACAGGTGCCCGCACTATAGTGATTCAGTGTCTCTGTGGCTGTATATGCCCCTCCTCTTCTTGTTTCTGCAGGTTCTCTCGTTATAGAATCCTGATGAATTGATTATATATATTAGAAAGATAAGTTTGATATTGATCTCTATCTGCATTTTTAGGTGTCTGTGATAGGGATTCAGTCTCTGTGGCTGTATATGCCCTGTATCCTTGGCTTACATTGCATTACATCTTTAGGTCTTCTCGTACTGTTGGGTTTGGTGCAGAAGGGTCAAACTTTGTACATGGAATCACAGAGGAATTTGGTGTGCATGCTCTGTTTAGATATGTCACCACTGTGTTTCAAAATGTTGTGTACAAGTCAGCTATAGCTGGCCTGGAATACGGATTTTAGATACTGTGACAGAAATCCGACGCCAAGAATAGCCCTGGGAGTTGGAGAGTTACAGTGGTGTAGTAAGAATCACTGTTGGTGGGGTACTGCATTGAATTTCTGCTGCTGGGAAGACAAGAAAAGCGTTGTGGTTAATAAATGGCGATGTGTTGAATGAAGAGAGAGAGGGTGGGGGTATCTGTGGTGGAGCACCGTTGGGCACAGAGGAAATAGGAATACAGTGCGGGGTACTAAGATTATCAATACAGGAGGGGGTAGTGTCAGGGTCATATATGGCTGATGCCATGCCAGCACTAGGTATGCTGGCTGGCCATTGCCTCTATTGGTAACAGAGGGAGGATAAGGCAGGCAGGCAGGCAAATAATTTTGTTAGGCAACGGCCAAGTGTCATGTCTCTGTCCCACCTACCTATCCTAACAAATGAACCGACAGAAAAGAGAGGAACAGGCTGTCCTGTGAGACCAGCAAAACTGACTGGCTTCTTCTTCTTCCTTCACAAACCTGTTACTATTTAGCTTTAGATGATGGGTGATGACAGTTATTTTATAGATAGATCCTTCTCACGTTGGAAATCAGTGGCCTAGGAACAGGGAGTGAATCTGGGTGCTGATTAGATGTTGTTATTACCTGTAGTTTTAGGCAGGCAACTAAGAAATCATGTCAAGGCGAGGCGAGGAGAATGTCATGTGATTATGCATGGTTGTCTCTTGGCATGCCTCTGCTTTGCTTCCAGCGTGCATTCCCTTTTGGCTTCTGTATATAAATATTAGTAGCCAAAACGCGTCGTGATTCTCCTTCTCTGCATTTTTCAAACCAAAATTTGATTCCTTTTTTTATTTTCTATATAAAAAAAAAGCCCTTCTTGTTGTGGTCATTGGGCTATTAGTGGCATTGAAGTCCCACGGCCCATTGGGGATGGCAGATCCAAGTTTCTGTTCTTTTATAATTGTACAATTAAACTAGAGGATGATAAAATTTGATAGAAAAAATCCAAAATGAATGCAATTTGATGAAAATAATAATAAAATAATAATCTCAAATGAAATAAAAATCAATTAAAAGAACAAGTATCAAATTTTAAAGATTAAAAAAATTACATGGGGTGAAATTAAAAACTTTTGTAAAAACCAAGCAAACCCGGGCAAATATCCTAAACATCGTTAAATCTTCAAAAGCTCGTAACTTATGAAACCCTGGATCCAAATCCTATCAAGATATTTATTGTATGCCAATTTAAAAATATAAATTTTAAAAACTAGTCAGAAAAAAAATAACAAAAAAAGCTTTGAGCGAACCCAACAACCAATTCGGGTCAACAAATCAAACACATGATCTAGGAGATGAAATTGAGATGACCATATAAATAGGAAAGTGAAAACAATACCAGCAAAAATATATTCAAAAAAATACTTTAAAAAAATACAAAAATCGACTCGGGCTAATTCTACAGATCTTTAAACTGAGTCATGAGACCGGGGTGACCCTATTAAAAGCAAACCTAAAAAACAAAGAAGCAAGATTCTTAATCAAACAAACATTGAGAGATAAAATTGAGAAAAAAAAATCAATAAAATAAAAATGCAAAAAAAATAGTAATTAAAAGAATTAGGACTAAATTCAACATAAAAATAAAATGAAATTAAATGTTTATGGAAAAATAAAATGAAATTAAATGTTTAGGGATGGAATTGTAAAAAAAAAATCCATTAAGATAATGATTAAAAAATAGCAATTAAAATAATTGTGATCAAATTTGACATAAAAATAAATGTCTAAGGGTGGAATTGAAAAAAAAACAAATCAATCAAGAAAATGATTTAAAAAAAATAGCAATTAAAAGAATGAGAACTAAATTTGAAAAAAAATTAAAAAACTCAAATGACCAAAGATGAAATCGAAAATAAAATCCAACTAGAAATAATCAAAGTAAATAAAACAATTGCAAATAACAAAAGAGCCACGGAATCAAAAGAAAAAATAAATTGAAGAGCTAGTATGAGTTTTGCATGATCAGCACACAATCCGAGAAAGAAAAAAAAAAGAAAAGCAATTTTTGGTCAAACCATGCCGAACCACCACATACGTATCACTCAGAGAAGAAGAGAACACCGAGACAAATCAAATGATATGACGGAATCACAATCACAACCACTAGTTGCCCATGCCGTCAAAAGACAGCAAAGATCGAAAATACCCTTAGAACTAAACAATAATGACTGTTTTTTGAATAGTTATCCATAAACATATGAATGCTTATTAGAGAATGTGGTATATAATATTTTTTATTTATTTTTTATGTAGTATATCAAAACAATTCAAAAGCATCAAGATAAATAATTTGAATAAAAAAAATTCAAAAAAAAGTGAGACAGTGGTTCACCCACGTCGCTAAACAGGCCCTGAAAATTCCGAACCAGAGTGACCCTGCCATGACGAACAACATTTTCAGCAATGATAAAATCATATGCTCTAGTTTGCACTGAAAAAGACAATCTGGCTAATAGAGAACCCATACACCACTCCACGTTTGTGTTGTCCGGTCCACTTATCCATGCCATTGGATCCTATCTCAGTCACGGGAACCTAATGATCGCACAAATTTCATGTTTAGTGTTGAATGGAAAAGGACTTGTAACTACCAGCACCTCTCCTGCTTTGACATGTAGTTGTATTCGCAGCCAAAATGATAAAGCTCAAGCCTGCTAGATATGTACACTACCAGTAAGCTATTTATTCATCCATTAATTAGACTAAACCTTGTGCAATTAATGGCTGTTTTTTTCAGTTGGACCTGCTGCATGCTGTGCTAGTTACACTTCTGTTTGACTGTTAAGTGCACTTTGATTTTAGGTCCACCACTTTGCTGTCAACATGGAAGACTTCACTAAAATGCCAACGGACTGCTGGCATTTTTTCAGAAAAGCAGCGGACTCTTGTTTTGATATGTCAAGGTGTCCCCTTTCATTTTATGCGATTTTTTTTTTTTTTTTGTTGATTGGAACTGCTATGTTTTACTTGATAATGATGGGTATTGTTAGATCAAGGCACTGAGCAATTCGGAATGTTATTGAGTTCATATTTCTTCAACAGGAAAGGAATTTTGTTTATCTTGTAACAGTTCTTCCTAGGTGAACTCCTGTTAATTGGCTAGTCTTCTATTTTGAATGGCAATGTCTTTCAATATTGTGTGAGAATGCAGGATAATTGAATCTTGTTGTGTTTTCAGGGTTTCTAAGCTGCAAAGGAAATGGCAATGGCTCCTTTAGTGAAAGCGGTTCTAGGCACATTTGCCTTTGCAGTATTCTTGGTGCTGGCAGTTTTCCCTGCTGTTCCATTTCTGCCCATTGGGAGGACTGCAGGATCTCTTTTAGGGGCAATACTCATGGTTATTTTCCAAGTCATATCTCCTTCTCAAGCATATGCTTCCATTGATCTTTCAATTCTTGGCCTTCTCTTTGGAACAATAGTCGTGGGTGTCTATCTTGAAAGAGCAGATGCGTTTATGTACTTGAGCAAACTGTTGTCATGGAAGAGCCTTGGAGCAAAGGATTTAGTTTGTAGAGTCTGCTTATTATCTGCCATTTCAAGTGCTTTCTTTACCAATGACACTTCTTGTATGATCTTGACTGAATTTGTACTCAAAGTTGCAAAACAACACAATCTCTCGCCTCGACCTTTCTTGGTTGCTCTTGCCTCAAGTTCAAATATTGGGTCATCAGCAACTCCAATAGGCAACCCTCAAAACCTGGTTGTTGCTGTAAATGGTCAGATTCCTTTTTTGACTTTCTTTGTTGGAATTGCACCTGCAGCACTTGTAGGAGTTTTTGTGAATGCTGTAGCTATCATATGTATGTATCGGAGAGAGTTATCTTCTCATCTTAAGGAAGAAGATGATGCAAATGGGGAAGTTGTTGCTGATGATGACACGAGTTTCTACAGGTTTTTACCAGCCACATTGCCACATTTCCCACGCTCAAGCTTTCAAGAAAGAAGCTTCATGTTGGATATGCAGGGCTCGCCTTCAATTCATGGGAATTCGACTTATTTTAACACGTTAAGATATAGATCTGGTGCTAGTGAGACTGACATGTTCAGGGTTCCCAGTATTATGTTAGAGTCTGCAGGAAACTCGAGTGCATGCTCGAAATGGAAACCCATACTGTGGAAATCTTGTGTGTACCTGGTGACTCTTGGGATGTTGATTGCTTTGGTTATGGGAGTAAATATGTCATGGGCTGCAATCACTGCTGCTGTTGCTCTAATGGTTCTTGATTTCAAGGATGCTCAGCCATGCCTAGAGAAGGCAAGACACCAAACTTGATACTTGTGTTATTTTCTACCTGTCTTCTCTGTTGGTTAATGAAGATTTTTACTGGTCTGTCAAGAACCTGAAGCCTTGAATCTTTCTTCTTACATTTGGCCAGGTTTCCTATTCTCTTTTGATTCTCTTTTGTGGGATGTTTATGACAATTGAAGGCTTCAATAAAACTGGATTTCCAAGCTGTTTGTGGGAATTCGTGGAGCCCTTCGCACAAATTAACCATGCTACCGGGATAGCAGTCCTTGCAGTTCTCATCGTTATCCTCTCAAATGTGATGTCAAATGTACCAACTGGTATGTTCATACTTCCTTTTCTCCAAGCCCTAGTTATCCATTGAATGAGATTGGCATGCATGCATGGACCCAAATTATTCTGATCAATGCAACTTCATGCATATATAATGCACGTCATCCATTTATGGGGCATTAATTGTTACATTAATTATGACTGAAAAGAAACATAAAAAGATGTTTATAGTAACTCTGCCGATCGTCTCAGTTCTCTTACTGGGGGCACGGATGGCAGCATCGGCAGCTTGTATTTCCCCGGATTATGTGAGGAAGTCATGGCTGATTTTAGCGTGGGGGAGCACAGTGGCAGGTAACCTCTCGCTATTGGGTTCGGCTGCCAATATGATAGTGTGTGAGCAGGCAAGCCGTGCCCCAGATCTTGGTTACAACTTATCTTTCTGGAGCCATCTCAAATTTGGAGTCCCCTCCACCACCATCGTCACTGCTATTGGTTTGACAATCATTAGATAGTTCTTATTTTGTTGTTACGCCGAGAAAACTTCGTGCTACAGTTGCCGATTCATTCTATTCTTAGTATTATTTTATGGATAATCTTGTAATATTTTGTTTGGCTTAAAAATACATTTAACTGATATTTTATTTTAAGTCAATCGAGATTGTAGCCTCACACCGCTTTGTTCCCCATCCCTCGAAAAAATTGCAAATGTTCTTGGGCTCTGAACCCTTCTCTTCAGGACTAAAAGCCCAGGTATCAATGATTGAGACACAACCTAGATAACTGTTATTATGTGAAAGCATGGTAATAATTATTTTTTAAAATATTTTTTTAAAAAATATATATTAAAATAATTTAAAAATATAAAAAATATATTAATTTAAAATAAATAAATAAATAAACAAATTAGAAGTTTGGTGTTGACCACCATGGAGTTTTTGCATGGACTGGTATCAATTGCATCTCTTTGACTTCGGTTATTCATGAGCTCTTAATCCTAAAGAACAAAAAGTCAAATGGCTATCTAAAGAGAGATTGTCAAGATGGTGATATCTTCGACAAGAAAAACCTGAGGGCACAGGTTTCACTACAAGCGAGTGCCCATGAAGAGCATATGCAACTTGACTTCTTTCCAAACATTTTGTGCCGAAATGAGAAATCAATCCATACCCACTTGGTTGATCCAATTTTGGCTAAAACTGCCATTGTAAACAAAGACGCCAGACTGCACTTTTTGACCCAGCTGATCAAGATGCGTTTGGTTAATGTTTTGATACAGAAAAGGGCATGAATGCATTACCGATGGAGATAAATATAAAGACATAAGATGGATATGTTTTTGAAGTATTTTTGGAATTAATTTGTATGTTTTCAAAACAAAACACGTCTCTTGTACTCTCACGGCTTTTATGTTCAAACAGTAACCAAACAATTTTCAAAGGAAACAAATTCTTGCACAGCAGCCCATGATCCAGGGCTGAAAGCAAAACACATGCACATAGGCACATCACATGTGCTGGTGTTTTTTTTTCACAGGATGGCCATGGAGTTCAGCTATAACTCAGAGGGCGGCAGCACTGCCATGTTGCCAGCAACAAGTTAGAGAGAGAGATGATGAGATAGTAGATGGGACCTATGGGCACGTGTAGGGCTGATGGTGGGGTGGGGCTAAATCTTTAGGACCCCACTGGTTTCCTTTTCTCCCCTTGGGTACATCTCCCCTTCCATCTCCGTCTCCGTCTACCGTCGCAGGCCTGCCCCTTTTGTCACATTCCTATTGCAGTCTATGCCTCCATATCACATCTCGCGGCCATGTGTTTTCTATGCTTCCTTTCATTTCAGTCACCATCTTCGAGTTTTTGTGCAAAAAAATACCTCTGAGATTGAGTGTGTGTTACGTCTGGTTTTCCACAAGGGTATCCGCCTGAAAAGACATTAAAAATATCCGCACAAAGAAAATCAGGTTCCATACAAAGATAAAAATAAAAACATTAAATCTCTGCATTTAAGGATTTTTTATTAGCATATTCACTCGCGGTCCCACAGCAGATCAATAACAAATTCTTTTTAAAATGTAAAAATAATATAAAACGTATATAAAATATTTTAAAAGTTTTGGTTTCACAACAATATATA
>Ga0325404_1008066_pt1 | contig 10892 bp, 3 predicted proteins | sample PopdelMetagenome_18_FD_205664 | JGI IMG/M metagenome (GOLD analysis project Ga0325404, IMG submission 205664) | Populus deltoides microbial communities from Bellville, Georgia, United States - Xylem-Control-R1 | ecosystem: Host-associated > Plants > Phyllosphere > Stem > Wood/Secondary xylem...
AAAATAAAAAATAAAAAACAAAAAAATTCCAGTATAACAGAGTATTACCTTAACAAGTTGATCCTCAGTTAGAGCTGCCAAACTAACTAGTATTGGAAAGCGTCCAATAAACTCCGGTATAAGGCCATAAGCAATAAGATCAGCACTCTCAACCTGACAATGCAAAATTTACTTTTCAAGTTTTAAGGAAAGGTTTCACCAGTAACTTCCTTCCATGCTTAACAACTAACATCATTAATTATGTTGAAAACTTGAAATATTACATAGAAAGGTAGAAACTCTATAAATATTAAACTCCCATTTCACTAACATAGGAAGGTCTTCATTCTTACAGATTCTAGCAAAGATGAAGTGATTGCAGCATTGGTTACTCCACCTGCTCTCATATTAGCACGCACAGGTGCTCCAAATCCAATTGATGAATCTTGTCGTCTGATAAAATGTCATGAAATATTTTCAGATTAGATACCCTGAAACAGAAAAAAACTATATTTGCAGATAATTACCTCTCTGAAATGGTCTTTTCAAGATCAACAAATGCTCCACCACATATAAAGAGGATATTTTTTGTATCTATCTGCAGAACATTTATATGAATTTATGATTAAATTTGGCAGCAGCAAGACAAAAATAGTGCCAATTCTCTGATTATGATGATGGTGAATAATCCTCACAAGGCAACATCATTGCTGGTTATTATTAATTTTCTGAAATATGAATTAATAGGATGCTGCAAATACATAAGAGGTCCCAACCAAAAATCTAAGCAAGCATTTAATATCTTTCCAACTTGGGAGGAAAGAATATAAAAGAAATTATTCATGAGCTCAATGAAAGGAATGCATAAATAAAATGATGCTATGTTAGAAATCTGGAGTACAATAATGCTTAATCTGGTTCCAACAAAATAAAAGCTATCAGCAATCCAAAAATAAGAAGATTCTAGGATGAGCATTTCTCAAGCAGTAGACTCTACCTCATAAAGGATGTTGCATATGACAAAAAATTCAAGGACGAAAAGGAAAAGTAGAACCATTTTGAGACCATATACCTGTATGTTATCACCCCGAGGATGCTTCCTTGCCCCCTTCTCAGGAACATTTACTATCTGGAAACAGGAAGTTCTGCTTTAGCAATTTTATAACAAGTTTCACATTCTTGTATATGGAAACAGGAAGTTTTATAACAATTTTATAACAATTTTAATATCTCTGGGAAAAAAATCCAACCACTAAAGATTTTCATGTAAACCTCTGCAGCAAACTGTTCACAAAGTGCTGCAGCAACAGTAACTAAAATTTCAAAACAACAAAAATATGGTACAGGAAAACAATAATGAAAAATATGCAACACGCAAAGCCTATATGGCAACCTGTGTTTCACAAAAACCCATCAGTAAACTCACACTTGTACCTGCAGTTTGCAGATAACCACTATAAGAAAAACACTGTTAAATGTGGCAACTGAATCCTTGTCTTTTGTCACCTAAATTAAGTTTTTATGGGCAAGACTTATAGTGTAAAATGCAGATGAAAAATTCTTCTTAGTCAACTAAGAAAGTTACAACCATAGGACTTGCCATGTGCTAGGAATATTATAGAATTGCATGATGTCAGTAGCATAGCAAACTGTAAATGCCTGAATACCTGTCAACATATTAGAATTCATTTCTTTTTCAGGGGTACCAACTCCTCAATATAATGTAATCAGAGGGTTGCGAAGCATAAAAGATTTAGTTATCAGAAAGCAAAATCGTGCAATGCTGTTTTTTTTTTTTGTTTGTTTTTCACATCCAGAATAATAAATCATCTTTCTTAGCTTCGAAACAGAAGTGGAATATGATAAGCAAGAAGTTATACTGCCATGTCAAAGAAACCATGATAAGTTTTGATCACAAAAGTGATTTCGATAAAAATAATAATTTAAATTGTAAGCCAATGAAAGCAGTAAGTTGTTGACACAACAATTATATATAATATAATACTTGGTTCGGCTAACTTGTGCCCTTAGGGAACATGATAAAGCGTTGAATTCTCAATTTCCTAACCATTAGAGAATAGGTGATGGCATGAGGGATCTTTTAAAATTTTCGAATATAAATGGATACCTAAGAACACATTTTACTTTTCCTTGTTATCATCGAGTCTAAAAATATAGGTTCAAGGGAAAAAACATAACTCCCCATTACCCACTAACTTTGGTCCCAACATTCTAATTTTAGTCTGGTAATTCTACGTGGTTCTATAACTATCCCTTATTTAAATGTACATTATGTCTTTCTTTTTTCAATTAGTTAAGTAAAAACTACTCTTAATATAATTTAAAACATGGATTACAATACACACCACTTTGTTCTAATGCATGGCGCCTTTATAACACAACTTCAAAAAAATGAGCACACATCACGCATCACACCCTGTTATGTCTTTCCTTTTAAAATTATTAAGGAAGATGAGAATTGGCATAAAGAGAAATGGTAAATAATAGAGTTTAAGGTCATGGATTTTCTATGAAAAAAAAAATGAAGGATATGGATTTTTTAAATTTTGGGAAAGGATTAAAAAAAAAAAACCAACTGAAATTAATTGTATTCTGGCTAGTTATAGTAATTAAAACAGATTATATTCTGATTAGTTATAGTTAGGTATGATTTACAATGCAGTTGAGTAGGTTAAACTTTCAAAGAGCTTTTCCGTTCTAAAAATCAAGTAATCCATTCAACAAAGAAAAACAAACAAAGCAATGGAGACTTTTTGACCATTGTTAGAATCAAACTATCATCTCTTGAATTTGAAGAGTTGATCTCAAATCTATCATGGATAAGTTTATTACATTAATTTAGTACCAATACATTGAGATTTGTTGAGTGGCCATAAAAGGTCCCTGCACTTCAATTAAAGTTAAGATCAAAACTTGAATATAAGAGCCTCATATTCATGAAACAATGTTTGACCAGTGGGAGTATCATTCATATTTAGAATAGGAAAAACCTAAAAAACCTGTTTACTTGTAGAACTAATAAAATGCTAATAGAAATAAACCTTACCTTGAATATTTCCAAGAAATCTGAATTACAGAATTACCCTTGTCTACAAAAACCACATAGAAATACAGTAATTCTGCTTCTTGTATTGTCTGCATCAACATCATTATTTGGCTAGAATCTCATCTAGAACTTGTCTAAATAAGATTTTTAGTTAACTAGTAGTGTAGGATTTGGGGGTTTTCTTCGAAGTAATTTTGTCATTTTGTAAAATCTAGTTAGCTACTTCACCACTTCACTATTAAGAAGTTAAATGGCCAGCTAACACTAGCTATGCTGCACCTCCTCAAACACCTGCACAAGTCACCTCCTTATTGGCTTATCCATATATAGAACTCATAATCCCAATTTTAAAGGAAGGAATATATATGTTATAGAAATTTCAGCAAACTTTGATAGGTGTGATGCCTAAGAATACCTAGGAGTGATTTCTAGGATCCTTGGTGTGATTCTAGGTTTCTTTTCCTTTTACCAATCGTGTTCTCCTGAAGATCTTTAGTTCTTGATTTGTTTACTTCCTGAATAGTATAATTATCCTTAAAAAAAGCTACCTTAACTACAAAACATCTCTTTAGTTACACCCAAAACCAACTATAACTTCTGTAAACCTCAGTGTTTAGGAGCAGAATATTAAGATCCTGCATCATCTTGACATCAGAAGAGCAGAACTTCCTCTTAATTAAAAAAGTAGCACAGTACCATCATAATTACCACAAATTTTGAAGTTAAAGCTCAGCAGGGGTTTCCAAGCATACCGGGTTACTAAACCAACTTCCAAAGTTCAATCCCTTATTGTCAGAAAGTTAACAGCAATTCAACTTCAAATTCTCCCTGAAGCTTTCTGAAAGATCATAAATTATCAACCAACTTTTTGTTTGACCCCTTTCTGTCCAAAAAGTGAATCAATTACTTCATTCTCCTAAAAGAGCTGAACCTGCAATTCAAGCATTCCAATAATAAAAAACGGAATTCATCCCTATAATGAAAAATGTCTTCCCATTAAATGTCCACCTATGGACTCCATCGAAGGTCTCTTTCATCTTACACCATCTCCAATTCACTCTTTCAAATTAACTCTGTTGTTAAAGGTATCTGCAAAAGAGTACTCCTGTTCACCAGTCTACTGGTCTCTATGAAGAGGTTACCTTTGACTCTTTCAAAACTTTATGACATTTAATTTAAGATTCATTAAATTGCAATATTTCACCTCTGACTAATATGATATATCCAGCATACCTTTTACTCTTTCAAAACTTTATGACAATTAACTTAAGATTCATTACATTGCAATATGTCACCTCTGACTTGTATGATATATCCAGCATGATATCTTAAATTATAATCAGCATAATTGGTAAGGAATCCAAATATCTTTATATAAACAGCAACTAAATGAAGCCAGAACAATAAGAATATCATATGGGACAAGTACAATTTCATACAAATCATTCAGTAAAATTTCTGCAATCAGCCTCACAGAGGTGAAACAGTAGCAAGATATCTAGTAAACAAATGATAAGCAGTATAGTTTCATGTACTCACAGTTCCTTCCAGCATTTTCAATAATGCCTGTTGGACACCCTCACCAGAAACATCCCTGCTTATGTTTAAGCTCTCAGCCTGCAAAATTGTCACAACATTTAAGTCTTAAGAGATTGTGTACATCGAATGTTACATAAACTAAGTGGTAAGATGGAAAATTAACAGAACCTTCTTTGTTATCTTATCAACTTCATCAATGTAGACCATTCCTTGTTGAGCTGCTTGCACATTAAATTCAGCTGCCTAAAATCAAGAAGGAAATCTATGTAAGTTCTGTAATATGAGAAAAGTCAAGGGTTTTCCATTCTTGTTAAATTCAGCTAATAAGTTGTGAGAGCATGTGTTCGGGAATGAGCTGCGTCAAAATAAAAACATCACTATGTGAAGCAAGCATGAACAGAAACTATACTGATCAAACTTTTAAATAATAAAAAAAAAAACACCTGCTTAACAGAGAATAGTTTGCTACAAAAGGACACTTCAGCATAATTATAATGTTAGTTCCAGGCAAACCCTGTTTCGGATAAACATCCATCAGATATAAAGTCAGTACACAATTCAAATGCTTGATAATGAGTTGCAGCCAACATTCCAGTAAAAAGAATTTCATCCCATAAAGATGGTTAAATGTTGAATAATGATTAATAGTAGCGTTCATAGAGGAAAGCATGTTAGGTCTCTTTGAATCAATGCACATTAGACTTCTTTGAATTCATGCACGAAAGCAAAAGTTTGGGATCGAGATGAATGAATACATGAAATACCCGAAAAAATTATTAGAGACAACTGAAAGGGCTATTCCTCTCATAAATAAACACATGAACTGAAGCACACAACTATGTGCACTTAAAAGGGACAGATCATAGGTTTGATTGCACTTTATACAAATGTAATTTGAAGGGAAAAAATCTCAACTTCAGTAGATTTCAATGCTATAAGTTCAATTTCTGGAAGAAAGAATATTTAAACAAAATATAAACAATAGTTAAAACTTGAATGACTTGTATGTACATGTGCATAAACAATAGTTAAAACTTTTATCGAAGGTAACAATCGATCAAACTGGAACTGTGATTAATTCAGGAAGAGCTGCAAAATTCTGGAACATGATTACTAGATGGAAACCAGTCAATGCCCACCCAAAAACAATTCTGGAACAGGATTATGCTAGTGTTAGCTGAACAAGTCTACCCAAACCCATCCAGAATGAGTTTTTGAGCATTAAATGCAACCCCAGCCTCCAGTAGGAAAAATGCAGAGAACACAATTTCAAACAAACATTAATTGAGTTAAAATTTCTCAGACAACTAACAAATTCAAGAATGTTTAACAATAAAATTAGTTCAATATTTTGTCTCCCATTATGTCCTTTCAGTAGAAACATAAATGGTCCTGTATGAATCAGCATTGCAATTACTTTTCCCCCTCTTTATTTATCACAATATTTCAAGTATTCAAGGCCCCGGCAATTAAGACAATCGAACCTAAAAAGTTCAAATACGGTACCAAAAAATCCAAATTTTTCTTAACAAGCTGCTGTGACTGCCTTGATGACTCTTATTCATCAGAGTTTTATTGTTTTAAAAAAATAGGAAAAAAAAATAGCTAGCATTTTTTCATAGGCCAGGATAACCTTGGTTAGAACCTAGAGTGTTAATTCCTACAACTACAATGCGTCCATGGCTGTTTAACATCAAAATCCATAATTACCAAATATTCTATTTCTAGCTAGTAAGTTCTTTGATGAATTCCACTGCTGCTTCCTAAGTGAGATAATTTCCTCTGCCTCATAAAGGCATTTATTTTGAAGAACAGTAATTATCGTTGGCAACCTCCTTCCTCCGTCAAGAAAATACATGTATCTTATAATGTATAGCAAAGGCACAATTAGACACAAATTCACTTAAATCAGGACTGGTGAAACTGAACCTCTACAAATAGGCACCAAGTGCATATAGACAATGCAACTCCAAGGCTAAGAAACAACAATGAGAATTTACATAAGTTCAAAAGATAAAAGGTGAGATATACCGAGAGTAATTTATACAATATTGATTCAACATCTTCACCAACATAACCAGCCTGCAAAAATTAGTTGCCTCATTCAGTTAAACAGTAATGAGCCTGCGAATAGGTACAGAGAGAAAGATCAAGAATCATGTGACCATGGAAAAATACATAGCAAGACAAAAGAAACTAAAATGACACCCAGCAGTTTTACTTCGAACAGTGGGATATAAGTACACATTACTACTCTAGGACTTCCTTCCCTTTTGTGGATAGAATAAGATATGAGAGAAACAAATGAGTTCCATCAATGAGAGTGCCAATTTTCCCTTTTCAATAAAACATGATTAGATTTAATGAAAGACATCAAATATGCAGGCATGTTGAAAACAAAGAAATCATATGATTATTCAAGATTGCCTAAATGTGAAAGTTCAATTTTTTATGTGAATGTCCAATACTCAATTTTTTATGTGAATGTCCAATACCAACTGTGAAATAAAAACAACCATGAGGTATTTCTAGTCTTTGAAGTAAGATATCAATACAAAGCAGACTTGCCTGGGTTAGTGTTGTCGCATCAGCAATCACGAATGGCACATTCACAAAGCGTGCTAGTGTTTTTGCCAACAATGTCTTCCCTATTTCATATATAAGTTAGAACAGAAGTCCAGAATTCAGAAGCTTGAAAGCAGGACTAACAAAATAACAATGTGGTAAGCACTGATTTTCACAGCAAGTCACAGGGACTTGAAATACATAGAGAAAGTGTAGAGTCATTACCTGAGCCAGTTGGGCCCATCAAGAGTACATTGCTTTTTTCCAGTTCCACATTGTCTTCATCATCTATAGCCTCCAAAGTTCCTGATTCTGCTCCAGGCCTAGTATTAGAATACATCACTTCAGTATTCTTTCACAAGTCAATTAACTGCGATAATCTGAGACCACTTTTTTAAAGCAATTAAAAATATACTAAATGTTGCTATTCAAGGTAATGAAATAAAGCACCAATCATTATCAATTCTATGGTTCAATTATTTCAATAGCAGCATTATGAGAAGACAAGAATGTAACTGGAAACTAACCCTTTCCGCGAGGAATGGTAAATCCTCTTATAATGGTTGTAGACAGCCACAGAAAGCACCTACAACATAAACAACAATCACTTGTTGAGTACTCTCAAAAGACTACAAGCTGCTCAAGGCTATGTCAAGCATGAATCCAAAAACAAGCTTTCAGGAAACTGACAGTGTAGTCTGTTAAATAAATGATGTTTTATCACTCAGTTCCCCAAACCAGAAACATTTGATATCTTCAACATGCTATATTCAATTTACCAGAGCACTTCGCTTATGTTGGTTCAAACAACTGATACAACAAGCATCTTAACAAAATCATGACGACAATGTCCCAGAAAACAAACAACTATGACACATTCATCAAAAACAATCCAAGATGAAAAGAAAGAATAAAGGGGTGATGATTGACTTGACAAGACAATTTGAAAAGGGTTTCTAAATACAATGCAACAAAAACTCTAACAGGACAGCCTTCATAAGTACCCAAATACCAGTGTGAAATCTTTGACACACAATGATAAACCATAATCAACAAACATCTGTTAATAATTCAAAAAACTTACAAGCATCGAAACTCAGAAACTGATTGCAACCGAATACCAACTAGCGAGATCAAAAACCCAAATACGAACGAAATGTAGTTAAAAAAAGCAAACCTTTTTTGCTCTGTCTTGTCCAATAACAAACTTATCAAGACCTTTGCAAATCTCCTTTGGCGTCGGCAATTCCTTCCCCAAATTTGACCCACCCCATCCAGCACCATTCTTCTCACCACCTCCATTCCCACCACCACCTCCACTCTTTTCTCCACCTGGCTTAAAAGCCCTAACCACGCTAACCCCCGGAGCAAACGGCGGACCAGGAGGCGTATGCACAGCCAACCCATTCCCACCCGGGGGTGGCGGAGGAGGAATCCCCTGAGGCCAATTCTCCGGCGGATCCCCTCCATAAGACCTCAACGTTTCCCAAAACGACACCCTTAACCTATTATTAATAGTATTAGTAACATTGGCATAATCCGCCCCCTCTTCACCACCATTACTCCCTTCCTTACCTCCCTTATTCCCATTTCTCCCATTCCCCTTATTACTAATCCTACCAATCTCAACAAAACTGCCTTGTAACGGCGCAATCTTATCCGGCCTAAAATAATAGGCTGTCTTACAATTAGGACAGAAATTCACAGCCTGATAATTATTATTATGCCCATTTCCATTACAAGCGCCAGTATCAGCAGTTGTAGTATTATTAGTATTATTATTAGCAGTATCATTATTGCGACTCAAATGATGATGATGATGATGATGATGATCAAGATTAGAATTATTACTAAATACGAAACTCCGATTGGAGAAGAGCACATCCATGTGTTTAGAGCACCTCGGACAATTCGCTTCTGCCCTAATTTTCCGAACATTGCTGTCGTCCTTAGAATTCTCCCACTTGTAGCGCTCTTGGATTCCGATCAATGATTCCTTCCGGCGGTTACACCCGATGTTTAAGTAGTTCAAGTGCGTGGAGATTCCTCTTGAGAAACGGACCGGGGATTCGAAACGGGAAGAGAGTAACAGAGGATTCGTTGCGTCCTTGAGTTTCCTGCATCTCCACAACATTCTAGTTCCAGACATAAAAAGAAAAAAAGTGTGGTTTTCGGAGGAGAGGATGAAAGAGAGAAGATGGGGGATTGTTCAAAGATAATATTTATTTATTTTATAAGCTGTACAAACACAGAGAGAAAGGAGGGGCAATTGTGAGGAAGAGAAAAGACAAAGCAGAGAGCGTATGTAGGAGGAATCATGGAAAGAAAATGGCTTTCTTATCCTCTACGACCCCTACCCACTTATGAGATTGGGAGTTATAATTTCTTCCCCCTTTTTTTTTCTTTTTTTTTTTTTGAACAGTTTGACACTAATCTTCTTCTTCTTCACGTACGTCTTCGGTCTCTGCTTTGTGTTTTGGGTGCCTGATGTTAGGATCCAATGCCACGCCTTCTTTGTACTGTCTTAATTAATTAATGAGAATTATTTACTTCAATGTTGAGAAATGAATTACAGAAAATGAGTTCAATTGATCCATGCTAGCAGTGCTACCTATTAATAAGCACTAACTGGATCGAGTATTGCAAACGTGTTTTTTAGAAAAATATGCAGCTCGAGTATAGATCTAAATTGGTTTTTTTAAAATTAAATATAAAATATAAAAAATAATAATAAATGAATCAAATTTAAAAAAAATATATGATTAAGATAACCTAAAAAAAAATTATTTAAAAAAATAAATGATACAACTCAATTCACAACCCATTAAATACAAAAGAATGAAACTGAATAAAAAAAATAATTATAATCAATCTAAGTTAGCATGACAAACTTATAATACTAGTAATCAGAGTTGAGTTAACTCGGGATATCTTGTCAAATCCACGGTCTATGTTATGAGACTGTAATAATTCGATACAAAAAAATAAAGCAAATGTTTTAAAAAAAATCAACACATGTTAACTTTTCAAACTTGTGATCCAAATCATTAGACCCAAAGCATTTTATCTAAAAATACCATGAAACTCAATTCTCAAAAATTAATTTCAATTATACAAAAGGATTATAAAAATAGAAATTGAAAGAATAAAAATTAAAAATAAAATAAATTTTATATTGGATCAAAGAGTGAAATTGAAATGAAAAATTAATTTAGCAAAAAAACTAAAAGAATGAGAATTAAAATTGATATAAAAAATAAAAAGAAAATTTTTTATTAAAAAATAAAATTAAAAAGAAAAATCACATTAACAAAAAAAAATAAAAATAAAATTGTATTATAATTGTTTATTATTTTTTATATCTGATCAAATACCAAATAGTCCTTTAGTTGATATTATAATAACTAAAAAAATTATTGTAAACATATAAAATTACACTATGTTTAAATTTTTTACTTTCAATATTATTTTGATCATTGTACTATTCAATCAAGAAGGAGAAAAATTTATTTTTTTCTGGTCAATTTGTTAATAAGGGTCATGTCAAAAAAATTTAACGTTCTTGGAAACCAGCATTAGATTTTTTGAGATAGAGGGGTAAAACCATTATTATATTATTCTAGTTAACATTGTTTTTGAAAATTGTTTTTCCAAGGGAAATTAATTTTTTTAATATGAAATATGTCCATGGATCTTGTTGCTTTAATGATTAATAATGTGTATTCTTGAAATTGTTTTTTTT
>Ga0325404_1008068_pt1 | contig 10891 bp, 5 predicted proteins | sample PopdelMetagenome_18_FD_205664 | JGI IMG/M metagenome (GOLD analysis project Ga0325404, IMG submission 205664) | Populus deltoides microbial communities from Bellville, Georgia, United States - Xylem-Control-R1 | ecosystem: Host-associated > Plants > Phyllosphere > Stem > Wood/Secondary xylem...
TTTAAATTTATTTTAATATTAGTGTATCAAACAATCTAAAAATATTAAAAAATTAACTGCCTTACACATAAAATATTTTTAGGTCTTTTATTAAATAGAATATCTCTCTCTCTCTCTCTCTCTCTCTATATATATATATATATATATATATATAATTTAAAAGGAATATTACATGATTAAAATCTTAGTTTTTTTCTTCCACCTATTTCTTCTTGGATTAATTTTTAGAACTTTTAATCTTTAAATTTGTATCACAACACAAAACCTAAGCTACAAACTCAAATAATATAAATCTAGCAAGTCAATGTATTTCACTTTATATTTTTTATTTTATGCAATGTTTGTGCTATACATTAAATTAAATTAAATTAAATTATTATTATTATTATTATTATTAGATAGTTGATAATATGACGTTCTAGTTGACCATGTTGAAAAAAATTATGACCTTGGTGATGTACAATAATATTAAAGTTGTATTTAAAAATATGGTTAAAACTGTATTTTTTAAAAGTTTTAAAAATAATTTATTTTATTTTTAAATTATTTTGATTTGTTGATGTTAAAAATTATTTTTTAAGAATAAAAAAAATATTTTAATATATTAAAAAAAACACCTCAAATCGCATCATTTACTGACACCTCTCATAACATAAATTACGAAAACACGTCGTTTTCAAAGCCCCATTTGTCTCTTTAGCTTGTGAGACTGCCAATATCAATTTGCTTTTATTAATTGCTAGAGCATGTCCTCGAATTATAATAGAAAAGCAAGAGAAAAGCAGAAAGGGACACGAAAGACAATGAACTTTGTTAGGGCCCCACCTCAAGACGGGACTCCCTCTGCCACTTCCAGAAAAGTCCCTAGCTAGCCCAAGTCGGAAAAGCCACATCATCACTTTCATCATCGTCATCATCTCGACATACATACATCATCTTAACCCCACCCCCATGACCCATCATGACATGTAACCAATGTGGCATAATGATGCATATCCTATACTTAACAGCACCGTCAGGTAATGAAAGATGCGACAAGCTGTGAAAGAAGCTAGATCCTGACTGGAGGACAGGGCTGTGTTTTGTAAAAACGATGTCGTGCGCCGCCATCGTCACCGACAGGGTCACGGAGTTCCTGTACGACAGACAGCATGAAAATGCAGCACGGCACGTGGTTTATGTTTGTGTGGTTTAGACCGCCGTGACGCCTCTGCTTCCCACAGATTCGCTTACGAGAACGGACGCCAATTTTCTTGTCCAAGAATCGTGCAGTGCTGCCACGTTTGATAACATGGGTCCACTTTAGCAGATTATTTTGACTATGGAAGAAATGAAATATTAGTGCATGATAAATTTATGCCTTTTAAGTAAGAGGGAAATTAAAAAAAAAAAAAAAACTCGTTTCCTTGAGCTAGTATTTCCATATTTACTAAACCTATTTGTTTTTTTTTTATTGAATGATAAGTCTATAATGAGTTTCAAGTTAAATTAAAAACATATTAATTCAATTAAACTTAATTAATTTGACTAGATTTTAATTATTTAGCTAATGTAATAAAATCTGATCAAGTCAAATCTAATATTTTTTTATAAATAAAATGATATTATTTGAATTAAAATAATTAATTTAAATTAACTTGGTAGTTTGTAAATTAATTCGATAATTTCATGATTTAGATTTTAAAAAAAATTAGTTTCCAAGTTGAGCTTGAAAATATAACTATTTTATTCTTAATCAATCTTAATTTAACTAGTTTAATTAAGATGCTTCAAAATATTTTCTGATTAACCTATAAAAATCTTTTTTTAGGAGTAATTTTTCAAGACATTGAACTCATAATCTGCTTATGTTAAATTCTTTAATCTTAGTCTTTGTTTTTTTAGGAATTACTACTTTTTCATTAATAGTATTGTAGTCTCTTTTTCAGTATGCTTGATATTCATCCCTCTCTCTTTTTGGTTGATAATTTTACTCCACTTGATAAAATAAGAATTGCTGTAGCGAACCATCTAGTAAATGGTCCAATAATAAAAGTTTGTGATCAAGATATTTGCTTTTCCAGTAGTTTCATATTCGAACTATGTGGTTGTTAATATGATGGCTACTAGAGATTTACATGCTCATTAACTTCAAGACTCATAAGATTAGTCGAGGTGTACATAAATTAACCCGGATACTCATATTAATAATAATAATAATAATAATAATAAACTATTGTAGCGTGTATTTGTCTCCCTCCCTCCCTCCCTCCCTGTGATAAATATTGAAAGTGTGGTAACGTTAACTAATTAATAGCTTATTTTTTTTTTATATGACAAAGAACTTATATTCACATTTTTTTTATTTATGTCGACTAAACCATGAAAAAATATGTAGTCAGCTTAAAGCACAATCAATTGAAACGAGATTATAGGCCCGGATGGTGACTCATTGGGATACAAGAGAGGAGATTTTTATACATTGTGGAAACTATACTTTAAATTATGATTTCACAAGGTTTTATTTTATTTCACGATCAAAGTTTTTTTTATAAAAAAATAGCATTTGTCGACAAATTAATTTAAAAAAATAGCACAACACTGAAAAGAATAAGACAAATAACATATATATATATATATATATATTACATCAGATTATGTTTTTTATATGCGGTAGTAAAACTCTGCATCATGATTTGAAATTTGTGTTAAGAAGAGTTTTATTTTTTAAAAAGTATTTTAAAAAAATTTAAAAAATTATTTTTTTTATTTATTTTAAATTATTTTTTTATATTTTTAAGTCATTCTACTACGATGATTTTAAAAATAATTTTTAAAAAATAAAAATATTATTTTAATATATTTCTAAGTAAAAATACTTTGAAAAAAACTATTCTCATATTTTTAAATATCCTGGAAAATATATTTTTTAAAATTTTATAATATCTTCTTATTTTTTTATTATATGCTATATAGTTTTTATAATTATAGTTAATTTGTAATTTTTATACCTTTCATGTTTGCCCTTTAAAATCTTCAACTCCAAGGAAATCATATTACCGCGAGAGTGATGTTAAAGGAAAAAATCGATTTAACAATACCTGCTTTGACAAAAATAGCTGGTGGGGGTGGGGCCGGGAGGTCGGGACACAGTAAAAGACGGAAAGTGAGTAGGGGCGTCGCCGGTGGGGACCAAAAGGTGAGCTTGCTTGGGTGGGTAAGAGGCGAGATGACGGCCGGGCTGGGTGCATGCAGCTGCTGGTGCTGGTGCAGGTGCAGCCCTGATCTGCCTCTGCCACTGCCACTGCCACGGACTGAACGCAAACGACACAATGGGAAACCTGTGCCCCTAGCTTGCGTGTTTGCCTCAGTTTTATTGCGTTTGAATTCCGCTGTAATAAAATCAAGGACGACATCCATTTGCAACTGTTTTTGATATCAGCTGCTACGTTTTCCAAGACAAGGATCGTCCAAAAAATAAACTGTCCATGCGTTGTTCATCTACATTCCAAAAAAAAGGGTATAATAATGGTATATAAATAAACCGACACTTAAATTAAAAATGAATAAAAGGGTATAATAATGATATAATTTACGAACGGCTGGCGTTTTGCTCGCCCTGAAAATGACCTCTGAGGGAGACATCGATGCTTCTCTATCATTTCCACCCTTTTCTTCTTCTTAAAAAAATGGCTACCATAACATTTGAGGGCTCCTTTCGAGATTTACAAAGCCACCGTCCACCAACAAAAAATGCAGAAAATGAACTTGTTGACCGATAAATTGAGGCAATATCATCCCCCTCTTGTCTTTTCAAATTTCCCTAAATTATTTCACACTCAAAAGAATGTAATAGTTGATTTGATATATGAAATCTTACACGTTAAGAATGGGAGACCCATTAAAACACGTACAAGATTAGAGCTTTCCTTTTACTATATTCTAATCCTTGTCTTCTTACACCGCCTCCATTATAATATTGTTTGGCCAAAACCGTGTGTACAAGAATCTCATGCATTGACAAGGTTGGTCTCAATCGAGTATATGTTTTTGTTTTTAAAAAATATTTTTAAATTGTTTTTTGGTTTTGAATCGTATTAATATACTAATATTAAAAATAATTTAAAAAATAATGTTATTTTAATATATTTTCAAACAAAAAAAACACTTTGAAAAATATTAGAGAATAATATAAATTATATCTTGAAACCTCACCTAACAGCTTAAGTTATTAGGTTAAAGATGATTCTTTGATATGGTATCGGAGTCTTGATGACCAAACAGTAACGAGTTCGCATCTCACCATCCTCATTTATTTAATAAAATTAAACACAAGGTAATATAAACAGTGCAACTTTCAATTAAAATAATACATTAAATAATAATATAAATTATATTTTAAAACATCATCTAACAATATAAATTATTAAATTAAATAACACTGCTAAAATCTCAAACACTATTTAACCGGGACCTAGTTGGAATTTCTAGGGATACCTGGCGACTGTCGTTGCCGGATTCCTATCTTCAATCTTTTAGTATTTGGAGCTTTTACTTTTCCATTAAATATATCAAAATATCTCATTGAACAAGACAACTTGGATAATGGCGTGGTCCTCGACAAATCTCTTTTACCCTATGAATATTATAAGAGGGTGGAATCTAAAAATGCTTTGTTTATATGTAATCCATCTTACAAATTAGGTCACGAGGATGTACGTATTCAAAAGTACTGTAGGGAGAAAAGAATTCTATGTAATTATTTACAAATGTTTAATCATGCCCTAACCCAGTTCATGCATGAGTCTCAGCTACTATGAGAAATTATTTACAAAAGAAATTAAATTTCAATTTTTGCAATTTATTAGTAAGACTTTGAGAAACGTTCACGGAGGCATAAAATGGAGTTCACTGTTTTTTCAGTTAGAAAAATGATTTTTCACCTCGAAATCTTTTCAAAGAGAGAATAGGAAATTAATTACTTTGCTACTCTAAAACAAATAAACTACAAAAGATATCACCATTTAGTCCATCTCAGTATTATCAATTTAGTCCATCAACCGGATTCAAAATTGCAACCACAATTGATTCAATTCAGTATCTCATCATTTCAATATTAAAAATAATATTAAATTTTTTTATAAAATTAAATTATAATTTTTATTAATCATCCGGTTTCCTTTTAAGTCTTGAAGTTGATGGGTCATATAGAATAAACTTCTATATATTTTAATTTTAGGCAAGAAAAAAATCAAATTCAAAAATTTTAAAGTTGATTCATTAACCGTGTTTAATAATACAATACCAAATATTTCGTTGTGACTTTAAATATTTCGTTGTAACTTTAAATATTTCTTTTATATTTATTTATTTATTTAAGTCAGAACATATTGCCACGCTTTAAACACTAGTACTTAACAATAACAAGTTAAGTTATTGGTTAATAGTTGACCTTATAACTTTTTTTAAAAAATAATTATTGCAAAGTTTGTTGAATTTTGACTAAATTAACTCATCCATACTCCTAAACCATTTCACCATCTTAGGTATGAATTTTTAATTATTGGTACGTGGTCTTGAGGATTCTTTACTTTAAACCTTCCACAATTGGTTTGAAATCATCATTTTAATTAAAGCTATCCCTAGAATGGGAAACGTCGTCCTTTATGCAATGTTTTAATTTATGCTCTTTTTAACTTTTAATTTCTTTTTTTTTTTTTTGGATAGATATTAAAAGCAGGAAGATAAATACAAGGAAAGTTGGACCAGCAACAGTTTACCACATGACCACACAAGTTGATTTTCTAAGGCAAGAAATTTTTCCCATTTGCGAGCTTAACTTTTGAGTATCTTTAGTTGTTGGTTTCCCATGGAGCTGCCTGCATGCAGTACAAGGCGGCAGATAATGTTTGAAATGCATGCATGCGGGCCTATGGTGATGGCCAAATTGTGATTTTTCAAAGAGTAAACTAGGCTGCTTCTTAACTCCATTAATTTGTCTTGCTCTTCTTTGTTGGGCGACAGGGGAGTTAGGTGTGCGTGCCCTTTCTTCATCTACCATTCTGGTGCATCACATTTCTATGAATCTAGCTAGGGTACGTTTAAGCTTTGGTAAACATCCCAGGTTTTTCCTCTCCCATTGTCTTAATCTTTGGTTTTTCAACCGTCTTTCTCTTTTCTATTTCGTTATGTTGTTGTTAAACCTCGTAGTTATTAAACCTGTTTGATAAGCTGGGCTACAAAATTTGGAACTCAAGATTTAATCCATGATCTAAATCGAGTTTTTAATTGAATTAAACAAGACATTATTGGCTTAAAATTCAGTTTATTTAACTAAGTTTTTACTAATTTTGACAAATAACACCAATAAATTATAAAAAGAGCAAAAAATTATTTTTTTAATTAAAATAATTGACTTAAAAGGAGTAGGTGACTTGAGTGTTGACTTAATAACTCATGGTCATTCTTTTAATCAGGTTTCACATCTATACCATGGAACAACCAATGAATTTCTTACAAATGATTAAATTTGTCCATATCATCGATCTTAGAACTTGAATATTTTCATATTTAAATTAATTAATTAATAATATATCAGTCATAAAATATGTGTACAGATTAAATGATGTGTAAATATTTAATTGATTTGGTTCATGATCTTAGGTGATAAACTAAGTTCATTTATGTCTTGTTTGGTATGATGTGATGGTTCATTACAACTATGGTACTCCTCCATTACATAACAATTTTACAAATTGCATAACCAAACAGGGAAACATAATAAACAATTACATTACATGATTTATTAATTACATTCGATCAAATATGTTTTTAATACTTAAATTAGCATGAGTGTGTAATTAGTTAATTAAATAAGAACATAAATTCTTAATCCCATTATTTGAGCACCATATGGTTTGTACTTTCTATACATATTTTCCCAAAACAACCCAGAGAACATCATCTCCAAGAATCCAAGGAAATTAATGGCAGATCATCAAGCAGAAATGGGTTGCCACGTCACCATCCTAATGCATGGCATAGGTGTCCAAAGTATGGCGGCTTGAGCCTCCTTTTTAGGCTTCCCACTTTAGTTCTCTGCTTCAACTGACGGTACTTTGTACCTTGTCTTAGCGAAAAGGTTGTCGTGTGAAGCCGTGTTGCGTTTGCAGGCCCTAACGACTAAGGTAACGTGTGCTAATCGAACATGTAAGTAAGGAGTTTCTCCGCCACACAGGTAACGTGTGCTAATTGAACATGTGCTCAGGTAACGTGTTGCCTTTAACAATACGATCATGTATGCTTTTCACATTTTTACTCCTTGACACTTACTACTTCTCGTTTTGTCTATGAAACCTCACCTTCCATCCACTTTCTCCATGGAAATCTACAATTTATTATAACACCACAAAATATATCATAATTTCCTTAAATATTAATCCTAAAACAGTCTCAACTTTAATAGTTATTACAAGTTTACGAGGTTAGAAGAAAACCTTAAAAGACCATGATCTTTGCAAAGCTAGTGATGAGGTGAGGTGATGTAAATGAACTGTTGTGCTTGGTAATATTGAGAATCATGAACATCTATAAAACAAGTCATTCGTTGAACCTATGAGACCTTCAGATGATTAGGTTAGCACTAATGTAAAAGATATTAAGTGTTAAAAGTTGTGCTCCGTGTGTTAGTAGAGAAAATGTAAAATGATTAGAGGTTGAATAAGAAGAGAAAGTGATATGAGAGATTAAAACTCTTTATTTGATTAAGTTTGACAAGAAAATAGTCTATTTGGGTGCAGCTAGGGGTGATTATTTTCAATTCGATTCGATTTCTATCTATAAAAACAACTAAACTAAAATTTTGAAAAAACAATCCGAAACCGAACCGAACCGAACCCGATTCCAACCGACCAGTTTCGGCTCGATTTGATTTCGTTTTCTATGTCAAAAACCAAAAAAACCTATATTGTTTTTTAACATCCAAAAACCATAAAATCAAACTCATCTTCATCACCAGCAGCCCTCACGACAGTGTTGAATCCATACCAGCCTTTTCTCAAACAAATGGCCTCCCATAGAACCACAAAAATACACCGTGCTCTCTCACAGTAATCAATCACTCACTCTCACAAACCCAGAAACCTACATCACCGAAAGCCATACTCTCAAATACAAACCATCACCACCATAATAAACACTATTTAGTGTCCACTGCCACTTTCTTAACACATTTTTCTTTCATAAAAAAAATCCCAGTAACTGCTAACAATCCAAACCACAGAATTAAAACCAACCCTCACCTTTATTGCCTCCACTAATCACCCGTATCAACCACCCTTATCCCCAAACCACACCAGTTTCTATAAAAAACGCACGTTATCAATAACCCAACGACCCAAACCACCACTAAGACCGAAGATCACTCATCATCAAAAGCTCTACCTTTCTCTCATCTCTCTATTGCCCAATTAAATATATTCATCAACTCCTTTCATTCCTCATTAGTAATCATCAAATGTCAAATTAATTTTACTTTCTATCAATAAGTTCTGTTGGATTTCTATTTTTGTGGCATGGCTAGAATGGTGCCAAAGTGAAAAAAAATGTTAGGCAAAAAAAAAAGAGAGAAAAATCTTACTACTGCTGAGGCTTAGGGGTGTTGTTGGGATGATAGATTTGGAGATGCAAATTGAAGAATGAAGATTGGAAGGTTAGGTGTGGCGTGTGAGAGCTTGGGTGGGGGTGATTGGTTTGCAAGATATGGTGATGACTAATGAAGATTATGGAATGAAATTAATGAAGATTGAAGAACAAAGAATTGGGTGTGGACTTATAAGTTATGAGTGATGTGGGGATTGAGAAAGTGTGGTGTGGCTTGTGTGGCATGTCTATGTGAGGGGTATTTATAGAACCTTTTTTTTTAATTTGAATCGGTTTGGTTCAGTTTGGGTTCATCCGTTTTAGCATTACGAAACTGAAACCGAACCGAACTGGAAGTTTTTCTAAATATTCTAATTGGTTTTTTTCATGGTTTGTTTTTTTCAGTTAATTGTTTTTGGGTTTTTTGCTCACCCCTAAGTGTAGCAATTAGATTTAGAGGTATAAATTATGTTTAGAGGTATAAGTTCTCTTTGAGAGTACAAGTCTTGTTTAGGAGAACGTGTGACCAGTTTACCGATAAGGGATACAAAGTTTGAACAAAAGAGATGGTTAGTGCACTAAGAAGGGATGCAAGGTCAATATAAGGGATGCATGACCAGTTCATTCAACTAGGTGCATGGTAAGTCCAAAAAATACGTGGTCATTTCTTTAAGGGGATACATTATCAGTTGATTGAAAAGGGATGTATAGTCATCTATTAAAGAGGAATATGCTAACCATAAATGACTAGTCTAGAATAATGTCTTGTTCGGGTTCTATGAACACTTCAGATCCACTCTAGTAGGTTATGTAGGGGAAAATAAATTTCATCTCTCATCAACCGCCCTTATCTCAAAGTGAGGTTCACTTAGTTTGAGATGAAATAATTTTCTTAAATGGTGTAATTTGAGTAGACTATGGTTTTTAATATACATAATCACCTATTATGGAATGGGCATGGTCTTTACTTCCTCTTATATGGGGAAAAAAAACATTTATACGCATTTTTACTTGTTAGACTAACTGAATAGATGTGGAGAAACTGATGAAGCAGTGATGGTAGAAAGGTCTTAACTAGCTTGTATCTTGAAGATTTTGGATTGTCATCTATGAAAGAATTGAAAATATATATGAAAACTAAAGAAACTAAATTGGCTCTTGTTTAATATTTCTCATAGAAGGTGCCACTAATTAGGTTAGAAGAAAACTTCGAAAGGTCCAGATTTTTCAAAGCCGATAATGAGCTAAGATGATGTAAGTGGATTTTATTTTTGATAATTGTTAGGAATCATAAGTACTTGTATAATAAGATATTGTCAAGCTTAGAGGACCCTCAAATACTTAAATTATCACTATTATAAGAGGAATAAAGCCTTGAAGATCATGTTACATGTGTTTGAAAAGATGTGGAAGATTATCAAAGGTTTAAGAAAAAGATAAAGTGATTTTAGAGATTGGATTCCTTTATCTGTTGACATATAAGTATTTATATAACTATTAACCACAGTAACTTGTATGAAAACAAGTATAAAGAAGGGATAACATTAGCACTTATCCTTAAGTTTCTTTACTTTTTCAAAAAAAAAACTTTGAGAAACCAAAGAAAGAATATAATAATTTGAAGGGAAAATGTTTAATTGTTATAAAAAAACTCAAAAATTAAAGGTTGAATTGAAGTTTTTAAAAATTTTAGGGATGTCATGTCCCCTGAGAGTAAAGGGTAATTCCATCCTCGGTACCCAGTTATTATTGAAAGAAAATAAATTTGAATAATCTTATTCAAAGTAAATGAAAAGAATGTAATTGTAGAACCTTAAATAGTACAAAAAATGGAACATTGTTTTGGTCCTCTTGATTTGAAGGACTATTTGTTGTGGAAAAAAATTAAATAGCATTTTTTCATAAAACAAATAAAAAAAAATAGCTTAGATTAACTAAAAAAAATATAGCACATTTAATGGGTCACGTTATTAGGAACGACTCAATCATATAGATTACGTTGTTTCTAATAGCGTAATTGAATAGGTTATGTTATTGAGAACAATGTAACCTATTGAAATATATTTTAATTTTTTTAGTTTAATTTAAAATAATTTTTATCTTTTATAAATAAAAAAAATAAATTTATTGTCGTCATTTTTTCCACAATAGTAATCTATTTAAATTTAATAGGATTCATTAACTTTTTAGGTTAATTAATAATTATTATAATTATTAATGAAAACAATTACTTGTAGTCAAATTAAAATTCAATAGGATTCCTTAATAGGTT
>Ga0325404_1008069_pt1 | contig 10890 bp, 7 predicted proteins | sample PopdelMetagenome_18_FD_205664 | JGI IMG/M metagenome (GOLD analysis project Ga0325404, IMG submission 205664) | Populus deltoides microbial communities from Bellville, Georgia, United States - Xylem-Control-R1 | ecosystem: Host-associated > Plants > Phyllosphere > Stem > Wood/Secondary xylem...
TATTAAAAATTATATAAAACTACATAACAATTAAAAGGTATGGAGGCAACATTATTCTCATTCACCTATTAACATTATGAATTACAACAGTAATTTACAATATTTTATATATATAAAAAATGTGTTTTGGGCCTGACCCTCTTGTTTATTTTCTTTGATTATTTTTTTTGTTTTAATTTAGTTCTCACATCATGTGTTTGTTGATATTTTTAATTGATAGTTTATTTGAATTTTTTTAAAAATTAATTATCATAATATCAAAAAAATAATTTGGCATCAGATCAATACTCGATTTTACAAGATATTATTTGAACTCTTTATTTTTCTAAAAATTAAGAGCCAAGGGACTAGAATTAAAGACTATAAAAATATTATGGTCTGGAGTGGATAAATGAATAAGTCAATCAAGGAAACCAAGCAAAAAAAGAGAGAGAAAGAAAAGAAGAATGGGTTGGTGAGCCTTTGTATAATTTTGTCCCCCATTTTTATTATATGCATAGATAATATTTTGTTTCACAGAATAAAAGGAGTGACATGGCTCAAAAAATAAATAGACTCATATAATAAATTAATTTTAGGTTTTGTTTGGTAGCTGGTTAATGGAATGTAAATCTTATACTTGAAGTTAGATTGATATAATTTTTTAGTGGTTTAGGGTAAACTTTTAAATGAGGTTAATGATTATCCACACTCTTTCTAGAACCTCCAAATTAATTTTTTTTCCCCTCTCATCTCTTTTTATTTCTGTCTTGAGTCCACACCAGGTAATTCTTAATTATTTCTCACTAATCATTACTATAATTTAATTATTTTTCTCTCCCTTGACTAACATTTAACAATTTAATATATTAATGCATAAAAAATGCTTAAAAATCAATTCATACACCCTTAAAAATTATCTTTATAATAATTATTTATGTAATAATTCACCATTATTTTTTGTTCCAAAACATTAGGATATTGATGCACAAGTTTTTATTAGAAAAATTAATATTTTTTTCATTATTTATTCCTTTTAGTTTAAATTTTTTTTTCATTTTTCTATTCAATATTATTAGTCTTTTCTAGTTTTTTATTTGAAGAGAATTATTTTTATTTTTTTATTTTTATATTTAGTATTAATAGAGTTTCCTCTTTTTTATTTTCTATATAAAGAATTGTGATAGCGTTTTGATAAGTAAAACTTGAATGAATAGTGATTACATATTTTGAATGTCTTCCCATATTTACAGTGTTCATGTTTTTTGAGGATTCTGACTTATAACAAATTTTATTATTTTTTGTTTTTAGCCGCGCTAATTAATATCAAAGTCTACCGGTTTCTAGTAATTAGTTGATATTATTTTTATTAGAAATCCTGGTGGTGGAAACTATTACGAGGTGACTTGCATCAAGGTATTAAGGATCCATAATAGAACGAGACACACAAAGATGTTAGGAATCCACAATAAAATACCTACAAAAATATTAGAAACTCATAATGGAGCATTTGACATATAAAATAATTATTGTTTTTTTAATCAGGAAGATTCTAAATGATATTTTCTCAATCAAGAAGATTTTAGTTGAATTTAAGGGAAAGTTCATTTCAATCTATAAGATTGGTGCATGAGTTTTTTTTAAAAATATTTTTCTTAATTAATTTTATTTTTTTACAAGGTGCCTTGCATCAAGGTATTAGAGATCCATAATGAAACGAGATACACAAAATTATTAGGGACCCACAATAAATACTTATAAAAATATTAGAAACTCATAATAAAGCATTCGATATATAAAAGGATTAATGTTTTTTTGACTAGGAAGATTCTACTTGAAAAAAGTTATATTAGATGTTTTCTGCATGATATTTTTTCAACTAAGAAGATTGTAGTTGAATTCGAGGGCAAGTTCATTTTAATTTAGAAAGATTGGTGTATCAGTATATTGGAAAATTAAATATTTTTTTAATTAATTTTATTTTTTCAATTTAAATTTTTTTTCTATTTCTATTTATTATTACCAGGTTTTTGTAGTCTTTCTATTTGAAAAAAATAGTTTTATTATTTAACATTAATAAAATTTTTTAGTTTTTTTCTATATAAAGAGAGTAAACTATAAAAGAAATTATATGCTTACTCAATATTTTGGAGATCCTAACTACTGCATGAACAAATTGTGTAATTTAATCTATAAACATTTTTTTAAAATGACATTTTTCGAGAGAAAAAACTCAATTAAGGATATTAAGTGAGATTTTAAAAATTAAATTCTTCTATTTTTGCGAATATTGTAAAATATTGAGGATAATTCTTCTATTTTTGCGAATATTTTTCCTAAATCGCTAATGGTGAAGGAAAGGATTTCCTAATTTCAATTTCTGATTTTCTTTTTTTACAGGATTTATCCTCAATATTTTACAAGTCTAACTATAATTATTAAATCCAGCCTGGTTTTTTGTAGGTTTAATTCAACCAAACTTAGATAAATAAATTATAAAAAAATAATTTTATATAAAATAATTTATTCAATCAAACTTTTAAAAATTGTGACTAACAGAAATTAAATTACTGAAATTAAATTTCAAAATAAGTTGACTTCCAACTTCCAAGTTGATGTGACTTTTTGTCACCCATAAACCATTCAGGAAAAAACATTCAAAAGTTTGGAAAACAAATAAAGTATATTTTTAGGAAGGCTGTTTGTCATGAATTATTTTTTAAACAAATGATATTTTTTATTATTTTTATATACTTAAATTACCTATATAAATTATTAATTTTAAAACGACTAGATATTTAAGTAATTGAAAATTCATAGAAAAATAAGTTATTAACAAATTTCAAAAATATAAATATTAGAATTTTTTTTTATTTTGAAACCTAGATAAATGGTCTTTTAAAAAAGAGAGTAATTATTTGTAAAAAAAAAAAGGGACTAAAAGTTATAATTTACATGGAAAATAAAATGTACGCAATACGTCATCGTTGTTTTCTCTATCTAAGCACCTATAAATTCACGAAAAAATCTCTCCCTTCAAAAAGCTTACTCACAAAAATTCAAAAATCAGAAAATCCCATTTTAATCCTTCAATAAAAATAGTCATGTCTTCCACCGGCGGCGTCGGCGTCCCGCAACGCTACTTCTGTTACCAGTGCGACCGAACCGTAACAATAACTCCGTCACCAACCTCCGATCTCTCATGTCCTAACTGTCAGGAAGGTTTCCTCGAAGAATATGAATCTCCAAACCCTAGCTCTAACCCTGTCGATTCTGGTCTCGGCCCCGCCATCTTACTCGACGAATTCGCCTCCATCTTCGGTGGCATGGCCCCCACTCCTCGATCATCAAACAACTCAACAACAACAAACTCTTCTTCCGCGTCGCCGCTTTTTCAAGATCCCGACGGCTTTAATCCTTTCGCGTTCCTTCAAAATTACCTCCAAACCATGAGAGCCGGCGGAGCAAACATTCAGTTTGTGATTGAAAATAATTCTGGTATGGGTGGAATGGACACCACAGGATTTCGTCTTCCGGCGAATCTTGGAGATTATTTTATCGGACCAGGGTTAGAGCATCTGATCCAACAGCTGGCGGAGAATGATCCTAATAGGTATGGAACTCCGCCGGCATCAAAGTCTGCGGTGGAGAATCTCCCTGATATTAAGGTAACGAAGGAATTATTGGAGTCGGATTCTTCACAGTGTGCGGTTTGTAAGGATAGTTTTGAGCTAGGGGAGGAAGCGAAACAAATCCCTTGTAAGCATATCTATCATAAGGATTGTATTACCCCATGGCTTGAATTGCATAATTCGTGTCCGGTTTGTCGGTATGAGTTGCCTACTGATGATCCCGATTATGAGCAGAGGAAAGGGAATGGGAATGATGGTGGTTATCAGAATGCGGGTGGTGGGAATAGTGGTGGTGGGTCTTTTAGTGATGGTGATAATAGTGATGGTAACGCACAGACTCCAAGAGACAGGAGGTTTAGGATTGCTTTTCAGTGGCCTTTTAGTAGTGGTAGTGGTAGGTCGGTTGGATCATCGGCGGGGGCTAGCAATAGTGGGAGTGGGAACAACAATGATGAGGATTCGAGAGGGAATACCAACTTTGGATCCGAGACTAGAGAAGAGGATCTTGATTGATTAATGTTGCTGGGTACTGTATCTTGTAACCATACAACTTCTTTGCTTGCACATTTTCTTATTGTTTTTATTTCTTTTGTTTCTCATTTAGTGATAAATTGGCTGTTTCTGTTAATGCTTGTCAATAATAGCTTGGTCTTCTTGTTTTTACTTTTTTTTTTCAATTGAACGTTTGTGATCTTGATGGTTGGCAATGAATTGATGACACAACTTTGAGTTGGGAGTTTTATCTTCTTTGTTGATTGTGATGCAAATGTGAATGGCAGAGTATCTCTAGAGCCACATTATTTTGTTTATCGGAGATGAGAATTCTTTTGCCTATATGATTAAAGAGTTTTTACATAAAAATAGGATTTTCAAGATATATGTTTGCATACACAACGTTTTTACTATTATCATGGTGTATTGGCGTGGTTGCTGTGGTGTATGGTTCCTGTGTATTGTTTTTATGTATTGTTCTCTTTTCAATTTGTTTACAAAATGTCAAGATGAGAACAAGGGTTGATGACAATTATAGATACCTGGCATTGAAATATGGCATGATTGATATGAGCACCACACTTAATTGTATGCTTCTGGATCTGGTTTCATGGGAGCTCTTGGTTACTAGCAGGATTATCATTTTTTCCCATGAACATTACGCATGAAAAGCACTAGGGTACATGCAGAGTAGATCCTTACTTACCAGTCGAAGTTGAATGTATAATAGGAATAGGATGCTAATACTGCAGATTTTGGATTGGCTGAAGAGTTTTGTATCATTGCAGTGTATTTGACTCGGAGCTTCGAGAGCTTGGGCGTGTGCTTTCAGTTGTCTTATATGTATATATTCATTCATTTCAATGTCTAGAATATATATATTATTACTGTATCCTGTTGAGAGGACCATGGTTGACCAACAACCTGTGAGAAATCCATAAGCTATGTTTACAAAAGTAGCACTCAAGTGCAGACTCCTTAAAGCAATTTGGATAGAATTTATATCTTGGATGGTTAATTATCTAGAAATCTCAATTATGCTAGTGCTATATGTTACATAGTTGGGGGCCCTTGTTAGTTATATAGTTGGGGGGCCTTGTTAGAACAAAGCTAGATTGGATAAATACAATGTCCTGCCTTTGTTGTCCTTCATGGATGGTTTCTGAATATGGAATTTGAAGTTGAATACCTTTGAAATTGCGCGTGATTGTCTGATTAATGGATGCTAATGAATGTGGATTAGCTTGATGCCATCTGTTTGATCTCAACGGTAGCTTTTTAGTTAAGATTGTATACTAACTGGCGACTGCACATCCTATAAGACCTTCATCTAGATCTCCTCTCCATTCTTCCAACCCCTTTGTCTTCCCAAAATAAAATGTGTGATGCAGCTAGAAAACAATGTACATTAGTTGTCTATTTCTTCTTGCCAGTTCAAAGTTTTTTGTCTCTTTTTGCTTCAATGAATGAAGCATCACTCGGTAGCATATCTGCCTACTAGGCTGTGGTATTTCAATGTTTTTGTGCATGCATCCATCCAGTTTAACAGATAATCAATCCATCGGTGAAATTATTTCACCATAGTTTTCTTGCCAAAATTATAGCTTGTATACCCTTGTTTTCTTCTAATCAAGCCAAGTCAGTCTTCTCACATCCCCAACAGTCTTCGGTTTTGAAGACTTCAGGACCAAAAGAAGAAGGGGGAAGGGGGGCTAGGTGTGTTTCTGGATTTTTCTTTGGTGAATTTTTTCCATGATTGGAACTGCATATAATATATTCATGCAATATTTTCTTTATGCACACAATTTTACCTGTTTCATGACCAAGCATGTGATGCAGTAATTTCAGCATGCATAGTTATTTATTCTCTCCTCTTTTTGGCAGGGATGACAACTGGCATCTGCAAGGATTGTTGAACATAGAAAGAATTTACATACGATTAGTGAACAGGTGCAATTCCAATGGTTCATGCATAACAATCCTATGTAAATGTTCATTTTAACTCAATTTTCAGAATTGTTTCCAGTTGCATTATCTTATGAAAAATTTATGTGCCACATTTCTTGCTTTGTTCTGTAAAATTCTTTTTATGTCTGAGCACCATTTAGACCCCTGAAATACATCTTTTTAGCTGCTTCTGTTATATATATATATATATATATGCATGTTAAATTCCCAAAAACTATTGTAATGTGTTTTTAAGCAGTTTTAAGTGCGTGTATAATCCTTTTGAGTAGTTGAGTGAAATATCGAACCAGCCCAGACAACTTCAATGGATGGATTGAAGTTGAATGTCATAACAGCAGGTGGAGTGATCGTGAGCAAGCATGACTTCTTTTAATTTTGTCAAGAAATATGTTCTTTTACATTGCATTTGTTTAGTGGAAAGGTTAGGGTTCCAGGACAAAAGGAATATTTTCGGAAAAGATCAAAATATATTTAATTAAAAAGATGAACACGAAGACATAAAATCATAATAGTTTTTGAATGAATTTATCTATTATTCTTCATCCTTTTGATTTCGACACAATAACTAAATGATAGTATTCTAGGTTTAATTTTGTTAAGTTTTGTAAATATTTCTACTCCGGAATTTGCAATCTGCAGTTATTTACTTCAGTATTTTTTATCGTGAATTTTTTAATTTGAAAATATATTAAAATAATATTTTTAATATTAATATATCAAAATTATTTAAAATTATAAATAGAAATTGAGACAAAAAAATAAATCAAACACCAACACGCTCGAATAGCATCACCACAAATACCTACATGCATGGAAGCATCGAGGATCTACTCACTAATAAAAAAATATTTTTTTCTATTCAATATTTTTTTTTTCTATTTTCTTTGTTCAATAGAAAATTAAAAAACAGGTTCATTTGTTGAGAATGAAGATGAATTTTTTTATGAAAAAAAAATTTCATCAAGATTATAACTATTTTAAAAAATAAAATTATAATTTATAATGGTCATTTTAATATTTTATATTTGTTATAATCTAATTGTAGAATACCAATTCTATTTTATTATATATTAGGATTCTAATATAGGATGTTGTAATCATTACAGTTACTGCAGTGTTCTGCTGCCTCTATATAAATAGGAAGGTTAGATAAGGCACAACCCAACATATTTCATTATCCTCAACTTGGTATCAGAGTCACAAAACCCTAAAATAAATTAAACATATTTTTTTCACAGCCTCTCAGCCTCCCTTCTTCAATGGAACAGCCGCTACATACATCTTCAAATTCTACAGCACCAGCAGTCCAGCTTTCTTCTTCTCCGATAGTGCAGCCCTCTTCTCTTGCAGCGCCTCCTCTGCTTTCCTCTGCTGCGTCACCGCTTGGATTCTCCTCTGCCATGGCTGGTGAACGCCTCCTCTTGCAGCCCACGTCTGCTGCCTCTACTGCCGCAAGCATTATCTCCGTTTCTCACACACATCAAGTCATCTCCCTCAAATTAACAAACACCAATTATTTATATTGGTGTTTGCAGATGCTGTCTTATCTCCTAGGCCAAGGAGTTTTTGGTTTTGTTGATGGCTCCAACACATCTTCATCAACACATGTTCTTGCCCATGATGGTATCTCTCTTCAGGTAAATCCGCTTTTTCAAATCTGGAAACAACAGAAAACTATCCATATTTTTTCAGACCATTGGTATTCATCATCGTCTGATTTGTCCCCACACTCATGAACAAAATGGAACAGTAGAGCGTCGTCATAGGCATGTTGTGGAAACATGTCTTACTCTTTTAGGGCAATGTAAAACACCTTTTCGATTATGGAATTATGCTTTTGAAACCTCTGTTTATCTTATAAATCGCATGCCTACTCCTATTCTTGTCTATCGCTCTCCGTTTGATTGTTTATTTCAACGGTCTCCTGATTATCATTTTTTGCGTACCTTTGGGTGTCTTTGTTTTTCTTTTCTGCGTCCATATAATAATCATAAATTGGATTTTCGTTCCTCTCCATGTGTGTTTTTTGGATATAGTTCCTCACATCTTGGTTATCGATGTCTTGACATTGCATCTCACCGTATTTATATTTCTCGTCATGTCCGCTTCCATGAACATGTGTTTCTATTTGATAATTCTAAACAGATTGCAAAGGTCTCCACCACAACCCCCACCCCACCCGCTACTGTCACCCTCCCAAATTTGCTAAACCACCCACCGCCACCCACTTTCACTAGCCACCCAAACAGCCCACAATACTTCGTTTTGCCACTCCAAACAGCCACCCGACCACAGCCTCCACCCATCCCTTGGCCATCATCCCATGCTTGTTTATCTAACCCTTATGATGCAGGTTCAGATCGTCAATTGGTCTCCTTTCCTCATGGTCTTGGGGCACTTTCTAGTCCCTCCTCTGTTTCGCCCTCCCTGGCCAGCACTCCTGCATCTTCAGTCTCTACTTCCAGCCCTTTCTCTGCTGACAGTCCTGTGGTTGAGTTGCCACAGGTCTCCTCGCTACAACCGTCTTCCCCTGCGTCTCCACCAGCACACAGCAGACTTCCTATGACTTTTAGACCGCGGTAGCTGAAGACAGCTAATCTGGTTGCTTTCGCTACAGCTACTTCTACCTCCACACGGGTACTGTATTCTCCCTCTTCTGAGCCTTTTGTATTCTCTGATGCTGACCGGTATGCAGTTTGGCATAATGCTATGTGTGATGAGATCGCCGCTTTATGCGAAAAACGCACTTGGTCTTTGGTTCCATTTTATCCTTCGATGAACGTTGTTGGCAGTAGATGGGTATATCGGATCAAACGTCGTGTTGATGGTAGCATTGAGCGCTATAAAGCGCGCCTTGTTGCTAGAGGTTTTACCCAACAAGAAGGTATTGATTATTCTGAAACCTTCAGTCCAGTTATTAAGCAGGCCACTGTCCGATTGGTTTTCTCTATCGCGGTTTCGCGAAATTAGAAGATTCATCGGCTTGATATTCATAATGCCTTCCTCAATGGTGTTCTTACTGAAGAGGTCTACATGAAACAACCTTCAGGTTTCGTTGACTCTTCTCTTCCATCTCATGTGTGCAGATTGCACAAATCATTGTATGGTTTGAAACAGGCACTGAGAGCATGGTACATTCTTCTAAGTGATTTTTTGCTCTCCATTAGTTTCCGAGCTTCCAAGGTTGACACCTCCCTGTTTATCTTATCTGATGGTACTAATATCTTTTATCTCCTGGTGTATGTTGATGATATTCTGCTCACGGGTAGCAATTCTACTATGCTCCATCACCTTATACAGTTACTCAGCTCTGAGTTTAAGTTTCGTGACTTAGGTGTTGTTAACTACTTTTTGGGTATTGAAGTTCAGTCTACCGGTATGGGTTTAATGTTGCGTCAACATAAATGTATTCTTGACATCCTCACCCGAGCTGGTATGACTTCCTGCAAACCAGTTGATACTCCAGTCTCCCCTTCGAAAGTCATTTTATTACCAGATCATCCATTCTCTGATCCTACATGATTTCGTCAAATCGTGGGTGCTCTTCAATATCTTACCTTCACCCGTCTAGATATATGCTTTGCTGTTAACAAAGTCTGTCAGTTTATGCATGTTCCTACAAATTCTCATTGGGCTGCTGTCAAACGTATTTTACGCTATCTTAAAGGTACAACATCTTATGGTTTCCATATCACTCGAGGCTTCTTTTTTGCTCTACATGGCTTTACAAATGCAGATTGGGCTGGTAGTATTGATGATCGCAAGTCTACGGGCGGCTATCTTGTCTTCTTTGGTTAGACGTCGATTTCTTGGAAATCAGGCAAGCAACGCACTGTTGCTCGCTCCTCTACTGAGGTTGAGTATAAAGCCCTTGCTGATGGTACCGTTGAAGTCATTTGGCTTCAATACTTGTTAACAGATCTGCAGGTTCCCTCAGTCTCTGCCCCTACCATTTGGTGTGATAATCTTGGTGCTACCTATCTCTCAGCAAATCCTATCTTCCATGCTCGTACTAAGCATGTTGAAGTGGATTATCACTTTGTCCGTGATCGTGTTGCCAAGAAAGAAATTCAGATTCGTTTTGTTCCCTCTCGGGATCAACTTGCCGATGTCTTCACTAAACCGCTTCCTGTTGCATCCTTTACTGCTTTTCAATTCAAGCTTCGGGTTGATCCCCCACCCTTAGCTTGAGGGGGCATATTATAGAATAGGATTCTAATATAGGATGTTGTAATCATTACAGTTACTCGTGTATCTATCAGAATAGGATTCTAATATAGGATGTTGTAATCATTACAGTTACTGCAGTGTTCTGCTGCCTCTATATAAATAGGAAGGTTGGCTAAGGCACAACCCAACACATTCCATTATTCCCAACTTATTTCATTTAAATTATAAATTGTCATGAAAGATTTATAATATTAACTCATACAAATATTTATAATAAAAATTAAAATTATAACGCTAATTAAATATAAAAATAATAATTTTAATCTTTTACGTTGTTAAAATATGGTTGTAGATATAAAAGAGAAAAAAATGTATTGTTCATGTCTTTTTTTATTTAAGAAATAGAGAAGTATTGGGTTTTGGTTTTTAAGTATATTTTAGTCTGGAAGGGATTGTAACAGAGAAGGGAGCTGCTTCAGAGATACAAGTATCATCAAGTAAATTGAAGTTGCAAGGAAAGGTATTGTTTAGGACATAAATACCCCTATCATAGCAAAGTAGTTTTCTAAGAAAGCATCATCAAAGCTGACTAGAATAAAGAATTGGAATCAACTACAAATTACTAACTCTAAATTTGAAGTAAATCACA
>Ga0325404_1008077_pt1 | contig 10883 bp, 4 predicted proteins | sample PopdelMetagenome_18_FD_205664 | JGI IMG/M metagenome (GOLD analysis project Ga0325404, IMG submission 205664) | Populus deltoides microbial communities from Bellville, Georgia, United States - Xylem-Control-R1 | ecosystem: Host-associated > Plants > Phyllosphere > Stem > Wood/Secondary xylem...
ATGATTATGTCAGGAGTAGGAGTTCTAATAGTTATGATGATAGAGCTAAATTGTTATGGAGATTAGATTGGGCTCAAAAGCTTGTACCTCTAGCACATTAAGTTGCAAGTTCTCAAGTTTTCTTGTATTAGGTGCAGTAGCAAAGAAACTTCATGCTAATAAGTAGATGTTATGACTTTAAACTAATACATGCATGTTATTCATCACTTGCATCTTACCTACATTAAAAGTAAGTTTTTAAGGACAATCGGGTGATGTTAATACTGTGTTATTCCTCTGGATACCCCCCAATCACTTCAAAATAATAGTCAACTACACAATTATACAAACCAGAAGCTGTCATTTTTAATTTACGAGACTCAACTAGGAATTAAAATGCATCTATTATTTGGTTCAAATAAAATAACAAGAAAACAACATTCATTGTTGGTTAATAAAATTTGTTGTCTCAGTTGCTTTGATAACAACTCTCAATTGATCATTACAAGAACCAAAAAAACTAGACATTTAGGTCAATTCAACTTTATGCATTTGATTATTAGCCATATGCTATCATACCATACATAAACAATGTACCGAAATTTGAAAAATATAATATCATTTTGCTAAAATTTAAATCAAATGTTACCCGATATTTAGACTTATTTAGGGAAGTGATTGCTCTTGCATAGCCTCATATGGATTGGCTTTGAGTTGTGGTACGACAATGTTGAAATTGATTCTATTTTTAATTTTACTATTGTTTTTTTAATGTTTATTAGGAATAGATAACTTACCTGTCATTTTTTCTTCCTAAAAGCCTTTTTTTGTTTTAGCGTTCTCAGCCTTTATCTTTCTATCCTCAATCACATTGTTGCAATCATGTTACCGTTGTGCAACAAGTGAGGCTTTAATGCTCACGTGATCGTATTTAAAACATGATTTATTTATCATCATTTCAAACATTGGTTGGTTTTCAAGCATCTAACACAATTAGAATTTATTATTATGAAAATGAAATACTAAATTGAAAGTAATATTTCATTTCCTGAATAGTACTTTCAATTTAATGTTGAGTGGCTTCTGTCAGAAAATGGAATATTAAATTGAAAGTAATATTTAATTTTCGTAATAGTAAATTGTAATTGTATCAGATGCTTGAAAACCAACCAAGGTTTGAAATGGTGTCAAATAAATCATGTTTTAAATGCAGTCATGTCAACATCAAGGCCTCACTTATTGCTCAACGGCAACATGATTGCAGCAAGGTGATTGAGGGCAGAAAGATAAAGGCTGAGAACGCCAACGAAAAAAAAAGCTTTTAGAAAAAAGAAATGATAGGTAAGTTATCTATCTATGCCAAATAAACATTAAAAAAACAATTGTAACAGAAAAAAAAAAAAGAATCAACTTCAACATAGTCGTACCATAACTCCAAGTCAATCCATATAAGGTTATGCAAGAGCAATCACCTTCCTAAGCAAGTCTAGATGTCAGGTAGCATTTGATTTAATTTTTAGCAAAATGATGTCATATTAGCCAAACTTCTTTCAGTACATTGCTTATGTATAGTAGCATGTGACTAATAATCAAATACATGAGGTTGAATTAACATAAGTGCTTAGTTTTTTGCTTGTACTAATCAATTGGGAGTTGTCATCAAGGTAGTTGAGACAACAAATTCTATTAACCAACCATGGATGTTGTTTGCCTATTATTTTATTTGAATCAAATAATGGATACGTGTTAATTCTTAGTTGAACCCATAAATGAAAAGTGATAGCTTATGGATTGTATAATTGTGTAGTTGCCTATTAATTTGAAGGGACTGGGGGTATCCATAGAAATAATACAGTATTAACATCCATGAAAAACCTAGTTGGCCTTAAAAATTTATTTTGAATGCAGGTAAGATGCAAGTGGGGAATAACCTAGGTTGAAACATGTATTAGTTTAAAGTCATCACATCTACTAATTAGCATGTAATTTCTTTGCTACTGAACCCAATGCAATAACACTTAGGAACTTGCAACTTAATGTACTAGAGGCACAAGCTTTTGAGCCCAATCTAATTGGGCTTCTCCATAACAATTTAGCTCTCTCTTCCCTACAAGATAACTATTAAAACTCTTACTCCTGACTTAATCATCCCATAATATTAGGTTCTTTATAATTAGTTTCGTGACATGCATATATAGCATTATAATAGTGTGCAAGGACCATTAATGAAAGAACCAGAACAAGTTTCTAATATATTATGCAGCTATTGTTTTCTTTAAAAATTAGAAATATAGAAAACAATAAACATATGAAAATTCTTAAAGAGAAATGGTAAATAATCATATAACTTAAACACAAACCTAAAAGTCATGTGCTTCAAATTTCTAACACACCAACTAGTAGATTAGAAGCACCACTTTTTGTGAATAGTGGAAAACTAGAAGAATTTGTAAGAAAAAAAAAACAGATCTAAAAATTAGATGTTAATTCCAAAACCTTAAGGTTACCAACCAAATACCTTAGTCCAGTGACTAATTTAAGAATGAAAACAAATCAAATCAGATCTTAGTCATTATTGATTTGAATTTGATAGATTAAAAAAAGAATTCCACGGACACGGAGATTTGAGCATTGCAAAGTTTCGGCTGACATAGGTATCATGAGCAAGAGGGAATACATTTAGCTATTTCTGTTGTGTCGAGATAGCAATGTGCCTAAGAAAACTTGCATCTCAAATTTAATTCCTAGGTGATGGAATTGTTTTCAACATTAACAATGGATGTTTTGCATCATCAAATACAAAACAGACAAATTTTGGACAAAATTGAGCAAACACTTGGGCAACCAATGGCTGTTCTTAACCCAACAAAAGTGAAACAGTAATTCTCATAAGGCTACGAGAAATAAAGAAGAATCAAAGCAAAGAAGAATCAATCCTTTTCTCGAGGAGGCACAGGTATTAAAATGCCATCCTTACAATCCAACAGCAATTACCATAGCAATTCTCAGACTATTAACTGTATAAAAAGTGAATCCTTAAAGATATTCTAAATTACTACGGAATACAGATGTACAATAACCTTTTTCTGGTAATATTTCTGGATTCAAATCAATCCAAATCTCAAGGTTGTAAGAACCTCAAACACTTGTCTCAGGGCAACAAGTGGTGAGGAAAAAAACAAACTCAAACTGTAAGTCACTTTATTGGTTTGTGGTTAAGTATCCAACGAAATCTCCCACCTATAATACAAAAGATAAAGAAAAAAGATGACCTAATAGACTATAGGGAAAAAAAAACAATTTTCAATGTTATGCAATTATTGATTTCTCTGAAACAGGTAAATAATTGGAATGTAGGAAAATAAAACGCAGAACTAAACACTACCCAGAAGAGGAAAAGAGACTCGATAAATAAATAAATAAATAAATAAATCTAAGCCTAAAAATCTGCTAAGTCTTGATCTATTCTTGGGGTTGTCTTCCTTTGATCTATCCCTCATCACAAAAACACAGCAGACAGCCATGAAAACACATCCTTTTCTCCTTTAGTTCTCTTGTAATAAAATCTCAAACTCAAATACAACAATTCAAACCAAAAAAACATGAACATGGGTCCTCCAAATATATGAGATCTTTCTCAAAACAATACTAACAGTGACATCTTTTTGCTTATTTTCTTGCCTCGTAGACAGATCTCTTAAAGACATAATTGGGTTAAAGAAAACATGGTTCATGTAAGATCAGGAAAAGAAAACACGACACAAACCTATACTTCCAGCAGAACTTTTTTACGTCACCCCATGAAAACATGGTTTATAACGTCTGTGTGTGTGTAGCCCAAAGAAATCTAACTGGACAGGTACGGATCCGGTGAGCGGAGAAAGGCTGCCGAAATAGGTAAGGCTTCGCCGGTCATGATACTGTAGAAACAGATAGGGATGGAGATAGAAAACGGAAAACCAAATAGGTTAAACGAAACAATTATAATGAATTTAAATTTTTTTATTTTTTATTTTAAATTAAATATTTTTAAATTATTTTGATATGTTAATATAAAAAATAAATTTAAAAAAAAATAAAAAATATTTTAAAAAACTACTCGTAGTATACTCCTAAAACACGCTTATATACTTCTGATTCTATTCATCTTTCGACTGATATGTGATCTGTTATTTAAATTTTTTTTATGTTTCTTTCATAAATTGTTTAGAGGGTTAGTAAAACTCATCCTCGTGTAATCAGTCAAATATTTCGAGAATATTATTTTTCACACTAACATTTTTCTTTTTACTTTTATGCTCAAGCCCAAATACAAGTTGGGTATAAACGTGTTCACACTCAAACCCAAAATTGATGAGAGGCATCCACGCTAACCCTAATTGGGTTTGATGGTGGATGCGTCCACGCCCACATTGGGGTTTGGTGTAGACACCTGCTCGCTTAATTTGGGGTTGGACATGGACGCTTCCAAGCTAATCTTGGAATTTGAACGTAAACATAGACGCGTCCAAATTATTAATTATATTAAAAATAATTATAATACAAATAATATTTTTTTATCATTAAATATTTTTCTTAACAAATGTATAAGGAACAAACACAACTATAACATTGACATTTTAGCTTAATATTTTAGTTATATGCATAATGCCATGAACACTCTTTAAATTCTACTAGTCATGCAAACCGCTCTCCACGGGAATTAAAAACATTTTATACCGAATGAAAAAAAAAAACCATATAATATTAGTTTTTTTTTTTTCATTTCTTGTTGTATTTGAAATTTTGGTAGCAATAATGTTTTTTTACTTAGAAATATATAAAAATAAAATGTTTTATTTTAAAAAATTATTTTTTACATTAAAACAATATAAAATTATAAAAATAAATTTTATTTTAAACAATTTGTACCACGTTCACAAAAACTGCTCATACGGCAGAGCAGCAAAGCATGCACCGAAATACACAAATCAGTGAATTATAGATCAACAAGATTACAAACCTTACTGCTAAAGTCTCGCACAGCCTATCCCAGAAGTTCATGATATCAGAAACAGTCAAAACACTGGAACCACCTTCCCTTAAGATATATAAAATCAAAAGCCCATATGGAATGAACATGGTGTTGGTGAACTGTAAAGTTCAACTGGCAATGCCGAATAGTTGGCAAGAAAGGCGAGATCTTGCATGACTGTAGGTATTTTTTCCGTAGTAACTAGTAATAATACATGCCAAGGAGTTTTTGATGGATTTTCCGTCCTCCAGGATCCTGGGGTATCCCTCCATATATAGTTTTTGACGTTTAAGCTTTGTACCAGTGTTTGTTTGCTTCATTCTAACAAGATTTAGTTCCATCAGCTTTTATTTTATATATATATATATATATATATATCCACGTAGCTTGTACTTTTTGCATTGGACGACCATACACGTTTAAATTTCGATTTTATAAAAGCTAGTGAGTGTTTGTTTTATTATTATAAATTACTTTTCAAATTATTTTTTACATAAAAATATTAAATTAATATTTTGTTTAAATGATTTTTGAATGATTTTCATTTAATAAAATATAAAATAAAAATAAAATTGGGTTTGAGCATGGATGCCTGCTCGCCCACCTTAAGGTTGGGCGTGGACACGTCCAAGCCCACCCTGGGGTTGGACGTGGATGTCTGCTCGCCCACTGCAGGGTTGGGCGTGAATGCCTCTACGCTCACCTTGGGGTTGGTGTGGATGCCTCAAACCCAACTTCGGGTGGGCATGAACGCGCCGAACTTTTAATTATAATAAAAATAATTATAACACAAATAATATTTTTTTATCATTAAGTATTTTTCTTAACAAATGTATAAGGAACAAACACAACTATAACATTGACATTTTAGCTTAATATTTTAGTTACATACAGAATGCCATGAATACTCTTTAGGCTATGTTTGTTTTTCGGAATTCACTTTCCGGAAAACCACTTTCCAAACTTTCATGTGTTTATTTGCCATTAGAAAAGTTGATCAATGAAAAATATTTTCCAGTCAAAGAAAAATTTGACTTGGTTTCCAGGAAAGTGTTTTCCTGAAAAATCAGGGAGGAAAACACTTTCCGGAAGTTGTGAAAAATTTAGAAATGTCATATTATTTACTGATTATATCAAATTTAGTACTCAAACTTTTGATTGCTATATATATTTTGTTTTGAATATTTATTTTTCAATTTCATCTCTTAAAATTTATTTTTTATATTAACTTTGGTCCTCATTTTTATAATTATTATTTGCTTTTTTCTTATCATTTTTTTATTGAAATTTTTAATGTATCAAATTTGGTCTTCATTCTTTTGATTGTTTTATTTTTTAGATTTGATCTCTATTATTTTGATTATTATTTATTTTATTTGAGATAATTTATGAAATTATATTTTTTTTAATTTAATTATTATTCAAATTTTTAATTTGTAAGATTTGTTTCTTATTATTTTAATAAACTTGAGAAAAATAAAATATTAATAAGTTATTTTACCGCTAATTTTCCATGACATAACCTAACACTGGAAAGTGTTTTCCAACTTATTTTTCATTACACTACTAAACATCAGAAAATAATTTATTTTTCTAAAATTCACTTTTCAAAAAAAAATACTTTCCAAGCAAACAAACAATGCATTAACACGGAGGATTGCGCAAGGCTACCTGGGTTTGCTGGACGGTCCAGCCTTCAAGTCATGATGGGTATTTGTATGGTTAAAACATCTTTCAAGGGGCTATAAGAATTTAATATGGGCCATTTGCCGCTTGAGCGGAAGCCCATATTTGGTGCTTCCACTCTCAATGGGCTTGCCACACGTTACCCTGGCGCCCTGCTGCACTCTCTTCCATACAAACCCCAAGTAAACGTCTACTGCGAGGGAATATTCTGATTTGCACGTTGAATATTTGAATGGGCTCTCTGACCACAGACTTTGTGACGTGACCCCAGCCACCGACGCATTTCCACTCCTTTTCTTTAGGTGGCTTTTGAAAAACGTGTAAAAAAGGCGATGATTGTGCAGATGTTAAATTTGCAAATTTCTTTGTCTTCAGTCTTACTTTTCATTAACTCCGATGGCAAAGGCGGGAATTGATTTTAAATCGGATAAGTCAGATAATTAGCACACAAAATATAAATAAATAAACGGTGAGTTAATATTAGATAAAAAAAAATTGATGAAATAGTATGGTTTTAAAATATTATAGTTTAGAAAATGTTATATTTTAATAATATTATAATTGTAAATCACGATATCAATTATAATTTTATCGCGATTTTGAATCACAATATTTAATTAACAATAATTGTACAACATTTAATGAATTTAAACAAAATTCATGGAACAAAATTTGATTGAATTTCCCATGCTAAATTATATTAAATCAAACTTAAATGCATAAAAAATTAATATAATTCAAAAAAATATTAAATTCTTCAACTTATCAGTAATTTAATGGAACGTGTAATTCGTCACGCAAGTACCACATTCATGCTCATCCATTAAACGCAATACATAATTAACTCAAATAACTAATTCATGATTAATTTAACTTGTTGTCGTATTCAATTATATAAAATCAACCCTAATTGATGATATTCTTTAATTTAACATTTTTCAACAAATTCTAAAATTCATCATGAACCATAAACTTAACCTAAACAATTATTTTATCTCAACCAAATCAAACATAAATTCATAAATAACATAGTATGTCTACCTTGCTCGTTGAACTATAAAAAAGAGTTAGGGTGGCGATAATACCAAAGGCGGTGGCAATAAAGGTGTCGATAAATTTTTAACACAAAAACATAAAAGGATGCTAAGAGGCCATGATAGGTTTAATTTTTTTTGTTGCTTTAATGGAAAATCTAAGTGTTTGGTAGGGCTTTTTAGAGGAAAATTAAAGGTGTCCATTGTATTTTAAGAGAGAAAGAGACAATGTATATATGTTGTTGTTTTTCAATCTGAAAAGTTTAAATTTTAATTGATATTGCACTTCTAAAGTGCGACATCTTGAGTTGTCATGTTTCAAAAACGCTATATTTGACAATGTTGCATTTTTTATTAACAATATTTATCAAAAGTCTGTTTTTTAAAGTAAGATATGATCAAGCTGTATTATTTCACCAAATTTTTTTGAAATGATGTTCTTTTATTAATTTTACAAAAAAAATAATCTTTTTAATCCATGGTTATGACTCTGCTTGGCTATGCGTTTGTGCTTTTGCAAATATTTTTGCTTCAAATTAATATTTTTTTTTTGTTTTTTTAGTTTTATATTGTTTTGATGTGGTAATATTAAAAAAAAATTTTAAAAATTATATATATTATTTTAATATATTTTCAATAAAAAAACACTTTAAAAAATAATCGATTTTATAATATTAAACACACCCACAACCTCCTCATAGTTAGGTAGATCTAGGAAATTTGGGACTTGGAGACTGCTGGCTTTTGTTTTGATGGAAAAATTATTCTCACAGCTTTTGTTTGTCCGCACTAATTCCTGCACATTATTTCTTTTTAGATTTTAATTTTGTAAAAGTTAAAATATTTTATTTATTTATTTTACATATAAAAATTAATTTTACAATAATTTTAATCAAATACATGTTTTTAAAACTTATCCTTTTAAAATCACAACTAAAAATGTTTTTTTTTTCTTAAACTCACTTCTTTAAAATCATAATTACAAGAAATATACATATAGAGTATACCTGTCTATGTGATGCCTAGCAAAAACAAGTATGATTCTAGAGTTGAATCCATATCAAATTTAAATTGAATAAAAAATATATTAACTTGGTAAAGCTAGTTAATTAAACTAGTTTTTTAATGATTCAATTAACTTGATTAAAATTGATTATAAAATGATAGGGTTAATTTCTAGAAACATTTTTTTTTAAAAAAAATAATGTTTTTAATGAAAATAATTTATTCAAATTTACCTATAATTCACGGTCATTTTCGGTGAATGTAAGCGCTGTCTTCAAGGTATGCCCTTTGGTTAGTAATTGTACAGACTGCAGAGTACACAACAAAACAAAAACCTTGAAATAAAACCAAAGAAAGATAGATGTCGTTTTTCGTGAGGAAGTGTCGAGAACGGCATCGCTTGCTTTCTGCAGGATCTTTAATTTTTCACTTTTAGTACTCCGGCAGTTCGCAGAAGAGTCGGAGCAGAGAGTGAAAGGGAAAGTGATTCCCCTTTCATTTTTCGTTTTCAACCGAGATATTTTTCACTTTTATATTTTACCAAAACAAATCGCCTTAAATTAAAACTTGTATTATTTCAATGGTGTAATTTAATTCATCAAATCTTAAATTTATTTTTTAAAAAATTATCAGTTTGAGTTCTATAAATCTTAGAGCCATTAAATTTTTACATAATTATTAATTTCAGAGTCCGTAAAATTAATTAAGATATATACAAACTAACTTAAACATTCATAATAATTTTTAGAAAAAAAAACTCTTGATATGAGATTTTTATTAATTTTAAGAGAATAATTTAGCGTAAACCCATGTAAAAAAATTGTAATTCGAATTAGATAACGGTGAAAAAAAATTCCGAAAGTAAAAATATTGTATCTGGACATTAAATTCTGATTTTTCGTTTTATGATTCTATTTGTTTTTTTAAAAATAAAATATTATTTTATTTCTGAACAATACTTAATTATTTTCAATTTTTTTATTATGGAAAAGCAAAGCTAACCATTTTTTTTTTCTGTTTATGTTTTGAACTTCGGTTTTTAAAAAAACTTAAAACGAAATTCATATCAAACCTCCCTTCAACTAACAAAACACTGTCACCAAGAATAACATCAACCTGACATTTTTTTTTTTATTATTTTTTTGTCAGAAAGGAGATTTGAATTATTGCAAATCTGAAAAGTGATTCTTTTTAATGGAAGTTAAAAAAGCTGCTAATCAGATCCTAACCTCACCAGGCTTCTGTTTTCCCTTTTTGTTTCTACCCCACCTCCCCAAGTACAAACCTTTTGGCCCACTACACTAAACCTAAATTTCCACTCGAAGCCTTCAAATTATTATTTTTATTTTTTTATATTATTTTGATAGGTTGATATGAAAAATAAATTTTAAAAAATAAAAAAATTATTTTAATATATTTTTAACTAAAAAATAGCATTAAAAATAATTGTTGTCACAATATTAAATGACATCTAAGGGTGTTTGAGATTACGGTATAAATAGTTTTTTTAAAATAATTTTTTAATTAAAAATATATTAAAATAATTATATATACACACAAATATATATATTAATAATATGAATATCGAGTCAGTTTACATATAGATTAATCTTACGATATTTAAAGTTAATTATATATATATATATAAACCAAAAATAAATTTAAAAAGCACCTAAATATGAGGCTATGCAAAACACCCCCTAGCAGTCCTGGGTGTGGTCCACGTTCTTTTCTGGCCCTTCCTTGTCTCCTCATCTTTTTCACAGGTGCATCATTTGACCAAGCATGGAAACTTTCAAAATATAATACAAAGCTAAGTAGTTTTTTTAAAAGTATTTTTGAAAAGAATTTAAGAATTTTTTGTTTTTTTAAATTATTTTATTATGTTTTTAAAATATTTATTCATATTATGCTCAGTTAAAAGAGTAGTTGGATGATAGTTAGCTACCAACCTCGACCGACTCAATTTTAAAAAACAAATTATTAATATAAGGATAAAAGAAAATAAATAAAGCCATTATTTGTGTACCAGAATTAGGCCATTGATTCACTCCACTCCAAAAACAATGCCCGTTCGTGTGTCACTTTCATGTACGTATCACAACAAGAAGAAAGCAAGCTACCTAGCTGTAGATCTAACGCCCATGAAACCACCACGACCACGT
>Ga0325404_1008081_pt1 | contig 10878 bp, 7 predicted proteins | sample PopdelMetagenome_18_FD_205664 | JGI IMG/M metagenome (GOLD analysis project Ga0325404, IMG submission 205664) | Populus deltoides microbial communities from Bellville, Georgia, United States - Xylem-Control-R1 | ecosystem: Host-associated > Plants > Phyllosphere > Stem > Wood/Secondary xylem...
TGTCATTTTTATTTTGAATTTTTATAAAACATATATAACATGAGATGTTTAAAAATCACTTTATATCATTAATATTCACTATCCAAACAACCACACCATATCCAATATCATGATAATAATTATTTTTAAAATATTTTTTATTTAGAAACATATTAAAATTTTAATTTTTTTTATATTAACTCATCAAAATAATACAAAAATACAAATCTATTAAATGTCTGTCAAACACAACACAGCGTTGCTGGACAGGTTTTAAATCACTGGTCAACCTATTTTTTAAATTAAATTAATTTAAATCACTCATATTTTTTTTAACTTGAACCGGTATTCATTCCCGGGTTAATCTATCGGGCGGATTGGGTTTCATGACTAAGTTAGCAGAAGTATTTCGGGGCCCTCTCCATTGAAAAGTGGTGCTAATTAGCAAAGCCTGTAGGTATTAGAAGCCCAGCAAATGATTACCTCACTTCTCTTCACTCCACTGAAAAGTCGAAACAGGAGTGAGGTTTAACTGTTAACGTTGTTAGGGTAGGGTTCTTCTCTTCTGTTTCTGCAATTCCAAAAACCAAAGCAAAAATGAGATCACCAATTTCTTCATCAATCCCTCACTTCACTCTCCGCTCAATCAAAAGCCTGAAAACCCTCTCTTCACAACCCGAACTCCCCAATATCCCCATCTCAGAAACCCCACTTTCCCAGAATCCCCATCCAAACACCAATTTCCCAGGAAAATCCGCACCAACCTCGCAAGATTCATTTTTGACACAAACCCAATACATAGACACCCTTCTAAACCACCAAAATGATCCGCAATCAGCTCTTAGTTACTTCACTTGGGCTAGTCAAAAGAGAGGGCTTATCAAAAGCGTTGATGCATTATGTGTTTTGCTTCACATTTTGACTAAGTCTACAGAGACTTGTGGAAAGGCTAGGAATCTGCTTAATCGATTCGCTTCGGATGATTGGGGACCCGTGCCTAGTGTTGTTGTTGCTAGGCTAATTGAGAGTTCAAGAAGGTTGGATTTTGAATCTGATTCTCGGGTTTTTAATTACCTGTTGAATAGTTATGTTAAAACTAAGAGGATTAACGATGCTGTTGACTGTTTTAATTCATTGATTGAGAAAGATATAGTTCCTTGTCTTACTGTCATGAATATATTTTTGAGTGAATTAGTTAAGAATAATATGATTCGTGAGGCGCGGGATGTGTATAATAAGATGGCTTCGAAAGGGGTTAAAGGTGACTGTGCCACAATTAGTGTGATGATTCGTGCATCCATGAGAGAAGGAAAATTAGAGGAGGCAGAGGGGTGGTTTAGAGAGGCGAAAAATAAAGGAGTAGAGCTTGATGCCAGGGCCTATAGTATTGTTATTGAGGCTGTTTGCAAGAAACCTGATTCTGTTGCAGCACTTGGGTTGTTGAGGGAGATGAGAGATAAGGGGTGGGTGCCGCATGAGGTCATATTTACTCGGGTTATTGGGGTTTGTATGAAGCAAGGAAAAATGTTGGAAGCAGTGAAAGTTAAGGGGGAGATGTTGAGTTGTGGGAAGCCAATGAATGTGGTGGTGGCAACGACTTTGATGAAGGGTTATTGCAAGCAAGGTGACTTGGATAGTGCTCTAGAATTGTTCGATAAAATGAATGAGAATGGAATTTGTCCAAACAATGTTACATATGCAGTTATCATTGAATGGTGCTGTAAGAATGGGAATATGGATAAGGCTTATGAGATTTACAACCAAATGAAAAACAAGGATATCTCCCCTACTGTCTTCAATGTGAATTCCTTGATTCGGGGATACTTGAAGGCAAGGTCACCTGAAGAGGCATCCAAGCTGTTTGATGAGGCAGTTGCATGTGGTATTGCTAATGTCTTCACTTATAATTCTCTTTTATCATGGTTATGCAAGGAGGGTAAGATGAGTGAAGCTTGCAGTATTTGGGAAAAGATGGTGAGAAAAGGTGTCCGACCCTCTGTAGTTTCTTACAACAACATGATACTTGGCCACTGCCAACAAGGCGACATGGATTCAGCAAATGGTGTGTTTGTGGAGATGCTTGAAAAGGGTTTAAAACCTAATCTGATTACATATTCTGTTTTGATGGATGGCTATTTCAAAAAAGGTGACACTGAATATGCCTTTGGCTTGTATGATCGAATGCGAGGTGAAAATATTGTCCCATCAGATTTCACTTGCAATATTATAATCAACGGTTTGTGCAAAGCTGGGCGCACATCTGAGTCACAGGATAGGTTGAAGAAGTTGGTTCAGGAGGGTTTCATTCCCACCTGCATGACATACAACTGTATTATAGATGGATTTGTAAAGGAGGGCTCTGTCAACTCCGCATTGGCTGTTTATACGGAGATGTGCAAAATTGGAGTATCTCCAAACGTCTTCACTTACACTAACTTGATTAATGGGTTTTGCAAGAGCAATAATATGGATCTTGCCTTGAAGGTGATGGATGAGATGAAAAACAAGGGTATTGAGCTGGATGTTACTGTATATTGTGCTCTGATTGATGGATTTTGCAGAAAAGGAGACATGGTAAATGCAAGCCAGCTTTTATCTGAACTCCAAGAAGTTGGGTTATCTCCAAATAAAGTAGTCTACAGTTCCATGATAAGTGGCTTCAGGAAGCTCCAGAATATGGAAGCAGCGCTGCATTTGCACAAGAGAATGATAAATGAGGGGATTCCTTGTGATTTACAAATTTACACTACGCTGATTTCTGGATTGCTAAAAGAGGGTAAATTACTCTTTGCTTCAGAGCTTTATGCAGAGATGCTTGCTAAGGGCATCATGCCTGATTTAATAACTTACAGTGTTCTGATACACGGTCTTTGTAATAAAGGACAGCTAGAGAATGCACAGAAAATTTTGGAAGATATGGATAGGAAATGTATGACCCCCACTGTCTTCATATATAATACGCTGATTACTGGACACTTTAAAGAGGGCAATCTACAAGAGGCTTTTAGACTGCATAATGAGATGCTCGACAAAGGTCTTGTTCCTGATGATACTACTTATGATATTCTTGTAAATGGAAAAGTCAAAGATGGAAATCTCTTTTCCGGAGCTTCAAGTGCTTGAATTCCATCATGTTTCCTTCAGAGTTTTGTACCATATAGGGGTCCTTCAGAGTAAAGTATCCGTGAAGCGACCCCCATCTAATTTGGGCTGGACCTTAACTGAGATACGATCCAATTTTCCATTTCTTTCTGGTTCACTCCAGGATCCCAAACTCTGACTTGCTAACAAGTTTTTGCAGCTGGTTCTTTCTTTGATCTTTTCAAGAGCTTTTGTGGGCATCAGTTACCACTCTGTTTTAGATCCCTTTTTATTGATGTAAATGTGTTAAATAATAGATAATATTAATTGCAACATTTCCTTGTGAAATCTTTGTAAGCAAACGAGCTTGTGTCACCGGTAAAAGCTTAACATCTGATACGTTATTTTATTTCGATTCACTTGACACCCGGGTTTAAGTAGTTTGATGTTCTCGCAAATTTTTGTTCCAGTAGCTAAATAACAAATCAACCCCCCTGTTGTTCTGTGTGCTGTCTTTTGGGTATATAAAGATGCCAAATATAGGGCTTTCCACTGCTAATAGTTCTGTGGGTAAGTGATGAGTATGGGAGTTTTTTAAGGTTACAAGGAAGAGGTACAAATTCGAGATCTCTTAGAGTGAGGGAAACCTCCCGAATCTCGACGTAGCTGGTGTGTAGTGACTGGTTGCTTACAATCTGTAAGGCATCAAAGGGGCTGAACAAGATGTTTTCTCTCCCTCTCGAGGCGTGCGAGGGCCCGTGCTTGCCTGAGAGTAAAGGGTCACAAGGACTTTCCACGAAGACTGCCCCCTGGGGATGGCCTTATCAGGTTAACAGTGGTTAATTACTGCCCAGCCAGGAGAACAGAAGTACAGCTTGGCCCTGTTGCAAGGCACCAATGTCCACACATGCTCTCATCAAGTCATATTTGCTAGGCACCAAGATTGCTAGTAACTAAACATTACAAATTTGTAAGAAGTAGAGAGACTCTACTTTCGTTGTATTGCTAGGCTCCAAAGTTGCAGGGAACTTCAACATTGCACCCCACATGCTCTCATCAAGCCCACACCTCACCGAGTGTATGCTACATGGTATTCCACTTCATCCTGCACTGATCATATTGATTGTGATCTCTCCGCCACTAAAGACCACTCAAACCTTTTCTTCTTGTTGGTTTTGGACATTAGGAAGGCGAATAGGACCTTACCTACACAATAAAGGTAACTCTTCCTTCTCTAAATCCTCTCATCCCAGATGTGAGAAGGCTTCGATCTTAGGTTGTTTCCTATGACCCTGAGTGATTTAACCAACTAACCTAGGTAGTAGAACCTAATATTCGTATGAATATTTAAAATCCGATAAATAGAGTATAAATATCGAAATTTCTTATATATTAGATAATGAATATGACATATAAATATAATAGAGATTCTATCCATTGCCATCTCTCCTGTATAGCATCAATGAAAATAATACCAATAACAACTTGGATTGGAACTAGCTTATGATGAGCGAAGGCAGGCAATACAATGATAATATCACTTGGCCCGTTTGCTTCTCATAAGGTAATTTTTTTAAAAAAAGTAGTTTTTTTGAAAAGTAAATTTCAAAAAAGTAAATTATTTTTTGATATTTGGTGATGTCATAAAAAATAAGCTGGAAAATACTTTCCAGTGCTTGGTTATGTTATGAAAAATGAGCTGAAAAATAGATTATTAATGTTTTTTTTTCAAGTTTATTAAAATAATAAAGAACAAATCTTACAAATTAAAAGTTGAATGATAATGGAATTGAAAAAAAATCTAATTTCATAAATTATCTCAAATAAAATAAATAATAATCAAAATAATAAAGATCAAATCTAACAAATAAAAAAATTAAAAGATGATGAAATTAAAATAATAATAATAATTATAATTTCATAAATTATTTTAAATAAAATAAGTAACAATCAAAAGAATGAGAACCAAATTTGATAGATAAAAAATTTCAATAAAAAAAATAATAAGATAAAAGTAAATAACAATCATAAAAATAAGGAGCAAAGTTAGTATAAAAATCAAATTAAATCAAATTTTAAGGGATGAAATTGAAAAAAAAAGATTCAAACAAAATATATAGCAATCAAAAGTTTGAGGATTAAATTTGATATAATCAGCAAATAATATTATATTTCTAAATTTTTCACAACTTCTGGAAAGTGTTTTTCGCCCAAAATAAAAGGAAAACACTTTCATGGAAATCAAGCTAAATTTTCATTTAGGCCCCGTTTGTTTGCTGGAAAGTAGTTTCCTTTTGGAAAGTGAATTCCGAGGAAAGTGAATTCCGGGAAAGTATTTTCCGATATTTGGTAAAGTAATGGAAAATAAGTTGGAAAACACTTTCCAGTGTTTGGTTATGCCATGGAAAATGACCTGAAAAATAACTTATTAATGTTTTATTTTTCTCAAGTTTATTAAAATAATGAGGAACAAATCTTAAAAATTAAAAAGTTGAATGAGAATGAAATTGAAAAAAAATATAATTTCATAAATTATCTCAAATAAAATAAATAATAATCAAAATAATAGAGATCAAATCTAAAAAATAAAAAAAATAAAAGGTGAAGAAATTAAAATAATAATAATTAACATTTCATAAATTATTTCAAATAAAATAAGTAACAATCAAAAGAATGAGGACCAAATTTGATAGATAAAAAATTTTAATAAAAAAATGATAAGGAAAAAGCAAATAACAATTATACAAATAAGGACCAAAATTAATATAAAAATTAAATTTTAAGAGATGGAATTGAAAAATAAATATTCAGAACAAATTATATATATTAATCAAAAGTTTGAGGATCAAATTATATATAATCAGCAAATAATGACATTTTAAATTTTTCACAACTTCCGGAAAGTGTTTTCCGCCCAAATTTTTCAGGAAAACATTTTCCTGAAAACCAAGCCAAATTTTCCTTTGACTGGAAAGTGTTTTCCATTGACCAACTTCTCTAATGGCAAACAAACACAGAAAAGTTTGGAAAATGGTTTCCCGGAAACCACTTTCCGGAAAACAAACACAACCAAAATGGAAAACACTTTCCTGGAAACCAAACCAAATTTTTCTTTGACTGTATTTCCGTTGACTGGAAAGTGTTTTTCCTTGACCGGAAAGTATTTTCTGTTGACCAAAAATTGTTTTCCGTTGACCAACTTTTCTAATGGCAAACAAACACAGGAAAGTTTGGAAAGTGGTTTCCTGGAAAGTGAATTTCGAGAAACAAACATGGTCTTAACAAGAAAGTATTTTCTATTGATCGGAAAATGTTTTTCGTTGACCAACTTTTCTAATGACAAACAAACACAAGAAAGTTTAAAAACTAATTTTTCAAAAAACACTTTTCAAAAAACAAACAACTCTTTGCTTGTTGTGTGCAGCGTCATGGGATAACTTGGTTATATAAACTTAGTTTATGTGACCATATCAATCAGTTAGAGGATCCATCAACCCATCACCCTATTCACTTCTCATCTACATATAAAAGACTGTATAATAAATTTTCAAGCGTTATTATCTAACATGTTAATTTAGAACTCTATTAACTTAACCCTTGACTCGAATCTAGGTTTTTTTAAATCAACTTGAAATTATCTATAATTTAACTGACATGAAATTATCATAATTTGACCTAGTCATCTTTACAAGTTAATTTATATCCTTATAGGCCTGATTAAAACTAGATTTTAACTTTTTTTTTTAAAAAATCATTATCTTAACTTTTTTTTAAAAATATTAAAATGAATTAATATGTATTAAATTACCTAATCTATAACCTAAATTTTAGATCATAGCATGGACATAGCAGGATTTAATAGCATTGAGTGCTACATTTAAATTTATAACCACCAACCACGTTTTTGTTTATGGTAAGAAAAAAAAAACGTTTTCCAACACAAATTTGGATTTCTTAGATTGAGCCCAGTCCATTGGGCCCCATTTCTTAAATTTTGTTCCGGTAGAGAAGTGAAGAGAAGAGATTCATTATACTTAAATCCAAAGTAATTAAAAGGGACAAAAACCTTCCCTAACACCCAATCAACCCTTCACTACCCACAATAAAATAAAAAAGAAATATAAAACTCCTTTTTTTTTTAAAAAAAAAAAAGACAAATAAATAAATAAAGGTCTCTATATTGAAAATCAAAATCCCCCAACAAATCTAATTCTCTCTCTGTTATCAAATTTTTCACGGGTTATCAACGCAAGGTCAGTGAATTTGAATTTTTTTTTTTGTTCTTAAATTTCGGTTTTTTTTTTTTTAATTTTTTTGTTAATTTATAAATGGTTAAATAAATTTATGTTATTATAAAATTAAAATATTGGCATTTTTATTTTTCCTTTTCTCCATTTATGGTATTCTATGATTTTGTGGTAGAATTGTGAGTTTAGTTATGTTAATTTGAATTTTTCTTATGTGATTTTGATTAATTTGGATTTTATTTTTATTTATTTTTGTATATTTTGTTATGTCGTGTGTAATTTCTTGGAAAGTGATTAAACAAAGAAATTTCTATTTTTTAGGGGTTTTTCTTGATGGGTTTGTCTTATTATTGTTTTTTGTTTCTAAAGTTTGTGTTTTTAGCAAGATTGTAGAGTTTGTTTCAAGAAAGATCAATTTTTTAACCAACTCAACCTGGGGATTAATTGTGATGACTATTTTAATTACATCTCACTAAGTGATGGTGCTTTGCTTTATATTAATGCAGTTAACACTTTGTTGATATATATTATTTGTTTCTGTTTTCAGGCTTGTAGTATTTGTTTTGATAAAAAAAAATTTTACTTCCCGCTCAGATTCATCTTTTTCTATGCACGGAGATATTGAAGTTTTCGTTATGTTTGATGTTGTTTAAGTGGTTTCTGATTATGAAAAATTAATTTCCTTATTGTTTCAGGCATTGGTGAATTCCATTATATCATGAAGTTCAAGAAAGGAAGTAGAGTGGAGGTGTTGAGCAAAACAGACTTGTCCTCGGGTGCATGGTGGTGTGGTGAGATTATCTCGGGGAATGGACAGACTTATCAGGTTAGGTATGATGGTTCACAGGGCTTGAGTAATGAGGATAATGTGGAGAGCGTGTCAAGAAAGGCCATTAGGCCTTGCCCTCCGCCTGCTGATGTTTCAGATGGTTGGACTGTTGGTGATCTGGTGGAGGTGTTCGATGATCTTTGTTGGAAAACAGCAGCAGTTTTGAAGGTCATCAGGGGAAATTATTATCTGGTTAGGCTAATTGGGCCTTCAACAAAACTTCAAGTCAACAAAGTTAACATCAGGATGCGCCAATTATGGCTAGATGGAAAATGGGTTGTAATTGGAAAGGTAAGATAATATTGGGTTCTTTTCTAGCTGCGTTTTTTACATAGTAGTTTTTGGTTCCATATTTGTGTTTGCTGTCTTCAACTGTATATGTGGTTCGCTAGCCTTTTTAGCATATTTGCCCTCATCTGGTTGTTTGATTTGTCTAGCCAGTCATGAATATGTGCTTCCCGTGTGCTCCATGTGTTGACTAATAATTATATGTTGGCTACTGTTTCCAGGGTTCTGGCAGTTTTGAAAATGAGAAGTCAAATAAACCATCAGTTTGGAGTTGTTATCAGAAGATGAGGTCTCCAAGGCAGCAAGCCAGTAAGAAGAGGAAAGTGCAAGCAAGAGAAGCTTGTTTAGCTAATAAGAACAACACTGGCTTCCAGGAGTCTTGTGCTATGTCAGCTAGAACATCCAAGAGAGCATCCCCATTTTGGTCATCTGATTTTGAAGCGTATAATGGAAAAGTTGACAAAATGAGAGCAATAGAGAAACAGAGTGAGGGCCAGCGAGTGATATCTGGGTACCCATCCTCATTCCTTAAAAAGGTAGATGCTGTTGCTTACCCACGTGAGTGTCTGGGTGAAATATACATGCATGCTTCCTCTAACAATCAAACAATTGGATCTTATGAATTGCAGAGGGGAACACCAAATTATGTTGTCGATTCTTGTGGAAGAAGCTTGGAACCTAATGATTCTGATAGTGATGCATGTTCCATTGGTAGTTGTAGTGTTACTAGTGATAGTCCAAACAGACTGTTTAATCATGTTGTAGCTGGGAACAGTCCTGATGCAGATACCCTTAGTAGTGATGCCGAATCTTTTTATGGTCATGGAGATGGGGAAGAAAATTGTTCCTTTCCCCTAGAAGAGGATGTAACAGCAAGGGTCCGTAGGTTAGAGTTGCATGCTTATCGTTGCACTCTAGGGGCATTCTATGCTTCTGGGCCCTTAAGTTGGGAACAAGAAGCATTGTTGACAAATCTTCGTATCTCACTTAACATTTCAAATGATGAACATTTGATGGAGCTAAGGAACTTAATTTCTGCTGAAACAAGCATTCGTATTTGTTAATGTTTTCTGTCCTTTTTCCTTGTTTAGGTGTTTTCCTCTTTTAGCAACAGGTTTTTCTTGGTTTCATGCCTCGCAACGATGTAAGAAGCAAGATGAGATTGTTACATTCTGTAGCTTTATTTTAATTCTTCAATCTAGGTGATTTAGCTAGTGAAAATTTGTAATTTGGATTCTTATTATAGTATAATATTTCCAGACCTGTTATTTTGTTTTGTGCTCCTCTAAGGTTCTTGCTCTTTTTTGCATCTGATCTGTGAAAAACTGCGCTTCTGGTGTTTGGCATGAGGTAACGCCTGTTCATTCATTATGCATGACAGGATGATTAACTGTCGTCTTGAATGAAAATTGGAAGATTTGGTTGTTAAGGAGTGTGCAACCTACATCAATATTAACTATTCTTCTTGCCAATGGAAGTCATGCCTATTGCTTCTCATCTTTCTTTCCACGGAGTTTCGAGGTTGTTATTGATGAATCCCTGCATTTTTCAGGGCCAAAGTAGGAGGCATGCAAATTTTGCTTCCAGAGGTCTAAAGATGATGCTGGGGACCTGTGGTTCACCATCATTTTTCTGGTTCCTTGAGTTGGGGGCAATGTTTGCACCTGTTCTTTTCAATTTGCCCATTAATGGCCAGATACTGACATCATTGTTATCTCATCTCTGATGCTGTAGTCCATTTCAGGTGTGCTGGGATCATGTGTAGAGTACTGGATGAAGTAAGATCAGAACTCTGACATGGCTGCCACGAGAAGGTCCTCTCGAACTTTAAGGTTGAATCATGAGTTTTTTAGGTTTTTAGCTTTTGAAAAAAATAAAATGGTAAAGAAACATATTGAACAAAATATTAGGGGATAATATAGTTTTACGATTTGCAGTTGCCATCTGTAACACACGGGAGCGGCAAATGACATCTTTGATTTTATACGAGTGTTTTATAAAATGTATTTTTAGTTGAGGTTGATATGAAAAAATATATGTTTGGTGAAAATTGTAGTTGAAATATAGATTAAACAAAAAATAATTTAATGTGTTTAGTTAAAAATATTTTTTAAATTGAGGTTATAAAATAACTAAGAAAGATATATATTAATATTGATGGTTTTTAATTTAAATATTACAGATTTAACTACTGCTATTATATCATGAAATAAATAATATTTTATATAAATTTTTTTTAATTGTTTCATTAAACTATCTACAATTCCATCAAGTACGAAATTTATCGGACAAGGACTATAATTTTCATGGTTTTTTTAGCGTGCAATAAAATCAGGTAAAATATAATTAGAAACAAAATTGGAATTACGATAAAATTCTGCAAATGCTATGCCTTCATGTGATCTCTTTCTAATTTATGTAGTGTCATTAAAAAATATTAAACACTAGTTTTTT
>Ga0325404_1008089_pt1 | contig 10872 bp, 7 predicted proteins | sample PopdelMetagenome_18_FD_205664 | JGI IMG/M metagenome (GOLD analysis project Ga0325404, IMG submission 205664) | Populus deltoides microbial communities from Bellville, Georgia, United States - Xylem-Control-R1 | ecosystem: Host-associated > Plants > Phyllosphere > Stem > Wood/Secondary xylem...
CACTCACCTTGACAGTGTCAAAAGGGTGACCAGTGATAACAGTAGCAACACCAGCAAGTAATCCGGCTAAGTATTCCTTGTAAGCGAATGTCTCTCCCATTTTTTGGTTTCTCTTTCAAGTCTCTCTTTTCTCTCTAAACCCCTAAACCTCAAAAGTAATTAATTAACAAAAAATCATTGTCCTTAATAGACTCGTAAAAGTTGGGTGGTTGTCCTTGTCAGCGACCAGTCACCACACTACTGTTTTCATGTCTAAAATTGGTGTGGGAATCTGTGGCCGCAAGAGAGGAGAGATTGCCCAGAAATGTGCAAATTACAAAGAGATGGTGAGTGATGGGTCTTCTTATTCAACAGATTCAACCAAGTTGTGGGCTTTTGACCAAGCAGTAAAAAAAATTAAATATATTTTTATTTAAATAGTAAAATAGTAAAATATTAAATTTACTTTATATATTTTTATTTAAATGTTCAGATCGTAAAATATTAAATTTACTTAAATTTACTGATTTACTTAAATCAATCTAAGTTAATTTATTAAATCTTCAATTTAGATTATAAGATCCTGATAAATCTGTAGAAAACAAATAATCATTAAGTCAAACTTAATCAACCCAAGATTAAATAACGAGATTAAAATCAAAATTCAATAATAAAAATAAGTCGATTTAACCTATCAAATCTTAGTCATGAGACCGGAATAATTACATAGAAAGAAAATTAAAATAAATTAAGAAACTCAATTCTCAATCAATCCAATGTTGAAGGATGAAATTGAAAAAAAAATCAATTAAAAAAAACACGAAAAAAACACCTGAGTCAACCCGAGCTAACCAACCAAACTCGTAATCGAAGTCATGAAGTCGGAATAACCTCATAGAAAAAAACTGAAATAAATTAGAAAGCTTAATTCTCAATCAATCTAATATTGAAGGATGAAATTGAAAAAAAAATTATAAATAACAAAAAAAATCGAGACAACCAGGCTAACTCACAACTTGGGTTATGAAACTATGATAACCCTATAGAAAGCAAATAAAAAAAATTATGAATTACAATTCTCAATTAATCCGATGTTGAAGGATTAATTTGAAAAAAAAATCAATTAAAAAAACAAAAACATATCCCAAGACAACCTTGCTTAACTTGCAAATCCGGATTATGAGATAGGGATAAGTCCATGGAAAAAAATATAAAATCAAATTCTTAGTCAACCCAATGTTAAAGAATGAAATTAAAAAAAATTCAATTAAAAAAAGAACAAAAAATGCTCATGTGCTTTGTTTAAATATTGAGACGGTAAAATATTGGATTTACTTAGATCAACGTAGGTTAACCTGTCAAATCTCCAACTCAGATCATAAGATCATGATAACCTTATAAAAAACAAATAATCATTAAGCCAAGTTCTCAATCAACTCAATATTAAAGGATGAAATTGAAAATAAAATTCATTATAAAAAAATGTCGAGTCAACCCGAGTTAACCTACCAAACTTTAGTCATGAGATTAGGATAATTGCATATGAAGCTCAATTTCCAATCAACACAGTGTTAAAGGATGAAATTGAAAAAAATCAATTAAAAAAAGACACGAAAAAACCACTTGAGTCAACCCGAGTTGATCAACCAAACCCATGACCCACGTCATGAAACCTGGATATCTCATAGAAAGAAAACCAAAAATAAATTATTAAGCTTAATTATAAATCAACCAAATATTTAAGGATGAAATTGAAAAAAAATATAAAAAATAACAAAAAACAAAACTTGAGGCAACCAGGCTAACTCGCAACTTGGGTTATGAAACCATGATAACCTATAGAAAGCAAATAAAAAAAAATTATGAAGCATAATTTAAAAAAAAATCAATTAAAAAAAGATCTTAAATCAACCCTAGTTAATTTATCAAATCCGGATCATAAGATTGGGATAACTCCATGAAAAAAAATATGAAATCAAATTTTCAATCAATCCAATGTTGAAGGATAAAATTGAAAAAAATAATATTCAATTGAAAAAAAAATATTGAATTAAAAAAACACAAAAAAAAACAAAAAAAACTCGGGCTAACCCCCATAACTTGCAATTCGAGTCTTGAGACAATGATAACCTCATAGATAATAAATAAATAAAAATGACATCAAATTCTCAATCAACCCAAATGATAAAAGATGAAGTTGAGAGAAAAAAAAATGATTAAAAAATAGAATAAAAAATGAGTTATGTCAACTCGGGTTAACTTGTCAAATATAAGTCATAAGATTAGGATAACTCCATAAAAAATAAATCATGAAGTCCATTATCCATTAAACCCAACATTAAAGGATGAAATTGCAAGAAAAAAAACTTTTAGGACTAAATTGTAAAAGGCCAAAGTATTTCACTATATATCAATACAGTGCAATGTCAAAGTCTTTTAGTATATATTAATTTTATAATACTAGGATTAATTAGTAGCATCCTAGTTAATTTTTTAGTGTATTTTAAAGAAATAAAAAGACATAATTAGAAGAGAAAAATCTGAAGTGAAGATATTTTTTTTTTTTATAGGTCATGAATGTTATATTCTCTTTTATATATATATATATATATATATATATATATATATATATATATATATATATATATATATATTTATGTTCAAAGTGAGACCCAATAAAGTAATTAATATTATAACATTATACATAGAACTTTTTAGGAAAAAAAATGAAAACTAACAGAGATGTAAAACGATTTTGAAAAATAATATAACATTGTTGAGACTATCATTTCATATGCGTGTGTATTCTTTATAATTTATATTTATTTATTTAATAATTAGAAATAAAGGTGATTGGCAATATTATTATTATATAACTTTTACTTTATTGTGGAAAAAAAACCCATTAAGGAGCCTATTTGGTCGGTGATGAAGCTAGCCTTCATTAGTTTTTTTTTTTATGCGTGTAGTTTTTCTTGATTTTTCTAGAATTACATTAGTATTGTTAACCTTATTTGTTTTATTTTAAAGAGAAAAACTTAAATTGCGTCTTGGGTTCAATTTTATTTTTAAATACATGGTATGACAAATGAACAAAAAAATAAAATACATTAATTATTAAATACCTTTTGTAATTAGATTTTAGTAGTTTTATAGGTTGGTTTGGACTTAAGATCCTAATATATGCTTTATTGTGGGATATAAACTCTTAATTGATAAGTGGCCTACAAGTCCTAAGATCTTTGTTTTATTTAATTGGATTTCAATGGTCCAATGTCATTTTAGATGCTTTAGAGACTTTTTCTCTCTCTAAATACCTTCATTTAGGACTCATTAAAAATGATTTAAAGACTAGGATAATAAATATCCTTAAATTATAAATAAATGGTAACCTTGTTGAGGGAATACTAGGGTGACCATGGTCTTTTCTAATTGTGCAACCTTTCTTGTTTTATCTAACTTTTTGTTTTTTTATCTTTACCAATAATCATTATTAACACTTTCTTATCATTTTTTCTTACAACTATTTAAATCAACCCTAATCTTTTATGTCTGATGAGTAAGCAAATATATCAAACAATGACAAGGTCTTTGTAAATTCAGACAACAAGATGCTTCATGTTGTGACTATTCAAGAGAATTCCTCTCAAATCCATATTAAGCTAAATGGTGTGGATTATCATGTTTGGTCTAAAATCATGAAAATGTATATTATCGGTCATATGAAGAAAGGCTATATTACAAGAAGGGATCAGGTGCCCCTACTGAAGATTATTTTTGATGAATGGGAAAGCCATAATGCTTTAATTAAGTAATGGCTTATCAACTCCATGACTCCTAATCTTATGTCACACTTTGTTCGGTGTTAAATGGTGATAGATGTATGTGATGCTATTAAAAAGAGTTATCTTGATATATCAATTTTTTCTTAAATTTATGAACAAGTAAAGGAAACCTTTCAATTTTTTACAGGGTGGCAGATCTCTCATTGAATACCATAATGAACTAAATTTTATTTTTATAAAAAATCATTATTAAAGGCTTAATAATATGAGTTGCCAAGTAGTTGTTTAAAAAAAAAAGAATGCTTGAAGATTGAGTTTATATGTTTTTTATAGCACTTTATCATAGTTTGGATCAAGTCAGTCGTCATGTCCTGACTATCTTTTCTTTACCTATCATGGAGAAACTATAGTCCTTTATTCATTAAGCAGTGCAAAGATAGGTTATCATGGATACTAAAGATTATATTGAGACTTTATCCCTAGTCATTTAGAAGAGCCATTTAAAAGAATAGTTCTCAGTCTCTCTTTATTTTTCATATACGTATCACTACACTCATTGTAACAGTACTAGACATATAATATATGCTAAAAGAAAAAAAAAATAAAGTACTCCAATATTATTATTACTAACAATTGCAATTTTTTGTTTCTCATATATTGCGAGAGTTTTCTCAAGAAGGTAATTCTAGTTTAGCTTTTATTTTTTTATTAATAACTCTTGTGTTATTGATACAAAGGCTATTAATCATATAACTAAAAATTCTTCCTTATTTCATTAATTAATGTCTTTACGTCAAGTTTATTTAGGTTGATAAAAGGGCTCTCATGCTAATTATTAGGGTCAATAATTTCTCACTCTCCCACACTTTTCATGTCTTATATTTTACTCAACCATACTCTTCCTAATAATTTTCTTATTAGCCAACTTACCAAACATCTTAACTATTTTATAATCTTTCATTCTACCCATTGTGTTTTTTATAACAATCTCATAAAAATAATGATTGGCACTAATAGGGAGAGAAGATAATGTAGAAGATAATAAGCATAAATTTTGATCCAACTATTATATTAGGCTAAATTTTTGCTAGAAGTATTTAGAGACCTTATTTCCTTTAAAATTAAAATCTCATCCCCATAGGAGTTTGGAAAAGCATTCAAATAAGGCCATAAATTACTATTCAGGATTTGTTATATTTTTTCTATTTGGAGTCGAACTCTTTTATTATTTTTTTCTAATTTTTGTTTAGGACTTTTTATTACTATATAAGCAGCCTAGAAGTTCTTGATTAGAATATTCATATGGTGAAATATTCAATAATAATATTTTGAATTAGGATTTATGTTGGATCCCTATTCAATATAATTTTGTATTGCATGTTTTTATTGTCTTTTTCATGTTGTTTTTGTTTGTGTCTATTGGTTTCATAAGCTAACGATCCTTGGTAGTTATTTTCTTGTTGTGTACTATTAAACAACCATGACTAAAAGATGTCATATAATAGGATATGCTCAAGCAAGAGGGGATGAGGAGGTTCTTTTTTAGGGAAGAGATTTTTAGGAACTGATGATAAAAGACAAGTGGAGATAAATTATACAAGTAACCTAAAAGTTGGTAGAGATTATGAGACTAAGGGATCATAAGGAGTGACAAAGAAACTGTAAGACTAATTATTAGGAGAAGATGAAAGAGAAGATGAAAGAGTACTTTCTTCCATTCAGATATACTCAAACTTTATATCAATAACTCCATACATTGAGATAATATAGGAGAACTATTAATGAATACACTAATAATTTCTATCAACCGGTGGCTAGGAATGATTTGTCACAAATGAAAAAGGTGGTTTATTGTCAAGTACCTAAATGAATTACAACGATTTATCCAGAACATGTTATGTTTTCAATCTTTATGGACAATTTCAAAAGCCTATAAATGGGCTTAGACTTTGGAGAAATAATAGGTTCATATTATAACTAATAGATATGGCTTTTGTTTTAACCAAAATAATAGGGAGTTATACACCAACAAATAAAAATTGTTCATTCAATGTATATCAGTAGCTAAACAAACCACAAGTTAGGTTTCTTGATCTAGATTTGGTTTTAAATTGAAGTTTTTCGGATATGGTGAGTTGGTACCTTGAATTATTAAGTGTCATAAGCTAAAGAGTCATTCGAGTAAAAATTTATTTGTAGAAGAACTTAATAAAGTAGCATGTGATCTTGTTTATAATAATTTAAATACAGCATAGATGTTTTTCAAGGTGATGGAACGTTAGACATTTTGAAAAAACATGTTTGCTTCTAAAAGTGATTTAGGTAGGGATTGGTTACGCACGAGTCTCTTCCGTTTAACTTATACCATAAAAGACAAGGTATGTGATTTGATCATTGATGATAGTGGTAGTTGTGAGAATATAATATCAGTAAAGACAAAAAAAAATTAATTCAAGACAGAAAAACATCCTAGGCCCTAAAAATTGAAGTGGCTAAATCGATATAGCAAGGTAATCATGGATGAACATTATCTTATTCATTTTTTCTATAGACAATAAATGTTTTCATATGTTTGGTGTGATGTGGTGTTTATAGATGCATGTCATTTACTATTAAGTAGACCATACAAATATAATAGGGATATTGCCCATAGCGGACGACGTAATACATATACCATTAATATGAAAGGGAAGTATATAGTATTACCGCCTAAAAGAAAGGTGGTAGTTGTTTAGAGCAATGGTAAGAACATGTTGTTTTTCTTCCAGATTATAAAGAAGGAAAGGAAGAAAGAAAAGAAGGAGATTATGGAGAATCAAAATGATGTGAGAAGGGGTACAATGTGAAAAATCCATTAACGACTAGCAATGGTTCTGTAAAGATTCAGAGTGCTTTATAAATTGATTATTGGCCTACTTTATCTAATTCGACTATATATATAGCATGCTAAAGGTTAGTAGAGCGCAAAAGTACCAACATCACTATTGCCCTTATCTAGCTATCTCAAACTCTAATCAATATGGATTTAACAACTAAATGACCATTTTATAATAGATTTGTTGGTCCCATAAACTATGACAAGTGGTCTGTTATAAAAAAAAGATTGAGAGCAGTTGAAGTAAATGATATGACTGACCCTGTACGAGTAGCTGAAGTTTGTTTAGTTCCACATATTATGGTAGTGAAGGAGTTTAGAGTGTTGGATTTCATTAAGTATATTTGGCTGGAACACTCATCTTTGATCATACTGCAACATAAGATGGCTGAAGTTATCCACGTTGATAAAATGCTAATCTATTCTTTCAAGATAATCTCACAAGGTTCGCCTTGAACTGGTATATGAGACTGAATAGTACCAAGATTAATAAATGGAAGGATCTGGTATATGCCTTCTTGAAGCAGTATATATTCAATTTGGAAACTACTTATGACAAAACCAGTCTGATGGCTATGGAAAAGGGAGACCAAGAGTCTGCAAAGGTATATACATAAAAATAGCGAGATAAGACAACATATGTCTAACCTTTGCTAATAGAAACAAAAATGGTGATGTTGTTCGCCAACACCTTTAAATTCGTGTATTATAAACATCTGATAGGGAACTTAGCTCAACAATTCTTTGATACTGTGAGGATTATCAAAAGAATTTAACAAGCTATCAAAATGGGAAAAATTAGAGGTCCTATTATGGGTTCCAAAACAATGACAAGAGATGAATCAAAAGATGGCTCTCAGGTGGGAAATATTAATTATGTGGACCAATCAGGTCTCGTTGTAGTATCAACTACTCAAATGCATTTATCAAAGATTAAGATACATTTGTCACTCGAGTTTGTCTACTAGCATCTGTTAGACTCCAGATTCTTTGCTCTAACTCCATCAAATTCTATACAACCATCATTTTCTAGGTGGTATAATCCAGACAAGAGATGTGAATATCATTATCAAATCAGGGGTTTAATTACAGGAAAAGTGACATGAAATATTTTTTTAGCGCATAATTTTATATTAACAAGCATATATTCTAATCCAACCATTTGAACTTGCTAAAAAATTTCCAAAAGATTCTAAAGGCCTTATTTATTTAGGGTTAAAATTGCATACCCATAAGAGTTGGGGAGAGCCTTCAAATATGATCTAAAAGTTATTATTTCTGCTTTGCTAATTTTTTCTAATTAATTTAAGATTCTTTTTCTTATTTGGATTAGAAATCTTTTATTATTTTTTCAATTTTGTTTAGGACTTTTTACTAATATATAAGCAACCTAGAAGAGTTATAATATAGAGTTTTTTATGAATTTTTATATGGTAAAATATTCAATAATAAAATTTTAAATTAGGATTTGTGGTGTGATCCTATTTGATTAAAAAATGTGTTCCTTATTCTTGTTTTGTTTCTTGTATTATTATCATCTGCATGTAAAAGGAGTTATGGTAGTGTATTATTAGTTTGTTCCATGTCTTCAAGTAGAGAAAGAGAAGTCTAACATGGGAAAAAAATCTTTTATAGCATTGGTGGTTGGGTCATCCTTTGTTTTTATATTTAAAATATTTATTTCCTAAGTTTGATAAGGAAAAACATTTTATGATAATTCTATTTCTAGCTAACAATACGAGTAATGCATTTGTGCTAAAAATCATTGTATTCCTTTTAAAGTAAATTTTAATAAAAGATTAAAGTTTTTTTAAGTGTTTATATTGATGTTCGGGGTCTTTTTTCTACCCTTACTACTTCTAGTCATAAATATTTTATTTATTTTATTAATAATTTAACTAGGCTAAGCTGGGTTTATTTACTAAAATCTAAGAGTGACATTATACATGTTATTCCTTAATTTTGTAAAATGATTATCACACAATTTTATTATGACAATGGTCATGAGTTATGAATCAATCTTTTGCTTATTTTTTTAAGATTCATAACATCCTTTACTAGACAATTTGTCTACACACCATAATAGAAAGATATAGTACAACATATAAACCATAATCTCCTAGAGGTAGCTCAGGCATTAAGTTTTATTATGTATGTTCCTAAACGTTGCTGGGTTGATATTGTCATGACTATTGTCTTCTTTATTAATAGGATGTCTACCTATATTATTGACCATAAAACTTCTTTGAGAATGTGATCAAGGTTTCACTTTGTTTCTTCTACTCTTAATGTTCGTCCTAAGATTTTTAGTTATGGGTGTTATGTTTATATTCATTTTTTTCATTGAGATAAACTTGATCCTCGTGCTTTTTAGTGTGTTTTTCTTGGTTACTTTAATTTTCAAAAGAGATATAAATATTTTCATCTTTTTATAGGTAAATACTATATGTTTATGGATGTTTAGTTCTATGAACAAGTATCTTATTTTTCTAGGAATGTGTCTCTCATTCCTCTTTCGTGAGAGATTAATAGCAAGGAAGAAGAACATTTATAGTTGGTGGAAAAGACATTGTTGATTTCAGGAAAGAAAAAAGATTAAGTTATTTTAGATGAAGGATGATCCTTTTTTTTTAAAAAAAAAAAAGAAGTTGTATCTGAACCTGAAAAAGGTAGGCCCACTTAGTTATTTTAAAAGGGTTATACATAAAGAACAAGAATATAATTGTCAAGCCTTCACCTCTACCTGACTCTAGTACTCCTCTTAATGATATTAACATGCCATCAGATGACTATTTTGAAATTGACTGTGAGGTATGTGTCCCTTTTCTCTATAAATTCATAACATGTACCTTTAGAGTTTGTCAACTTAAGATCATAAGTTAACCATCAAGATAGGAGATATTCTTTTCATGTTTGTAAAGAGCCTAATAGACTTGGTTTCTTCATATTATCTTTCAGTGTCATTTATCTCATATTTGATTTTATCTCTTATCATTATCTGTCTAAGTCTCACTCATTTTTTACCCTCTAGTTGTCTTATATGCCTATTCGTAGTCCTTTTTAGGTAGCTCTTGAAGACCTTGATCGGGAGTTTACTGTGGTTGAGGAAATAAAGGCACTCTAAAAGAACTCTACTTGAAAGATAGTCAAGTTAACTCAAGAAAAGAAAACAATTAATTGTAAATGGATTTTTATGATAAAGTATAAGTCATATAAGATAGTTTACAAGTACAAGGCTAGATTGGTTGTTAAGGGTTACACTTATAGTTTTGAGATTGACTATCAAGAAACTTCTACACATATGGCTAAGATGAACATTGTTAGAGTTATGCTCTCTCTTATAGTTAACATGGATCGGCTATTATGACAACTTGATATGAAAGATGTCTTTCTTTACAATGATCTGTCGGAGGAGGTGTATATAGATCCTCCTCTAGGATTTATACTAGAATGAGGTAAAATATACAAGATAAAAAGGTGCATAGACTTAAGTAGTTATTAAGGACTTAGTTTGGCAGATTAAATCACTCAATAAAAGGGTTTAAGGTTTAGTAGATCACACTCTCTTCTATAAAAAGAAAAGGTGATGATATTACAATTCTTATTATTTATATTGATGACATGATTGTTACATGCAATAACATAAGTGATATAGAGAAGCTTCAAAACTACTTGATCGAGGAATTTGAGATGAAAAACTTGAGATCTTTAAAATATTTCTTCAGTGTTGAGTAACTCGATCTAAGAAAGGACTTTTTATTTGGAAACAAATATTAAATCTTCTGGCCGAAACTAATAACTCTACCTATACATTTATGGATACTTCTATTGAGATGAACCATGATCTCGCTTTCTACTTACGTTAAGTCCCAACAAATAAAAAAAGGTGTCGAAGGTTGGCAAGGTAGCTCATCTATCTAACTCATACAAGACTTGACATATTATATATAAATAATGTTGCAATAAATCATATCTTGACTTACCTAAAATTCTTTTTAGGTAAAAGTGTTATGTTCTCCTAACTTAACACATGGATATTTTGATTTTTCCATTTAGATTCTAGGCCTATTGTGTAATTTACTTGCCTAAATATTTGATATGTATTCTGCATAAATACCTCTTAGTCTAACAACATTTAGCCTAATTTCATTCTTCAATTACAAGAAAAGAAAATAGCAGAATTTTGTTAATATCAACTGACTAACCTAGATTTGGGTTTTACAAAGCATGTTT
>Ga0325404_1008092_pt1 | contig 10868 bp, 9 predicted proteins | sample PopdelMetagenome_18_FD_205664 | JGI IMG/M metagenome (GOLD analysis project Ga0325404, IMG submission 205664) | Populus deltoides microbial communities from Bellville, Georgia, United States - Xylem-Control-R1 | ecosystem: Host-associated > Plants > Phyllosphere > Stem > Wood/Secondary xylem...
TATTATAATTATAATAGCTGAAAATATGAATACACAACTGCTTCATTTCTGAATTTGGAAAAAAATAAACTGCTAGATATCCACCACTGAGGCCAGGTCTGTCCTGCTACTCGGTACATATTGTGCTTGTAATTCTGCATTGTTCATAACCTTTACGGGATTCATCGTTCAATCTAATAAAAATATCAAATATAATTTGGTTGGTGCCTACTGCCTACCCTCAAATTCTCAAGTCATATTCATTAGCATATTCGAAAAATTTAAACTACTGGTTAGGCAGAGTATTATACTTGGGGGAGCATACTAATTGACAGTTCCGACAGACACTACCAAGAATTCTAAAGGGAACTTCACATAAGTTGTGACTTGACTTAATTTGGCTATTAGCACTGAGCCTTTTCTGCATCGCATGCTTAGTAAGGGAGAACATTTACAGGCAACTTCATCGTCGAATTTCCCAGTAGCATTTTCTCCACCCTGTTCTCTACATCACAGAAAATGAACAGCACTGATTGGAGTGAGCTGTTCTGCTTTCGCCCGTCATGAGCTTGTTTCCTGCATCCAAAAATGTACATATATAGTTTAGAAAAACATCCTATACAAAAACAAGTTCTAAGCGAAGATGGCTTATGCTCAGTCAATTTACCTTCACAGTAATGGAAAATTGAGTTGTTTTTGCCTCTATAAATCTGGCCATCCATTAACCTAATGGACTTTTCCATTGCCAGTTCGTATTAAAATCTGTCAGCAAATGTTTTGTCCAGTCAATCTTCTTTACTCACCAACCAATCTTTTCTTTCCATGACAACTGAACTCCAAATTATGTAATCAGCTACTACTCTCTTTATTTATAGAATGAATTATGCAACAATAATACAATCGGCTACTACTTTTCTCGGTCACCACCACCGCTGTGGCCGCCACCCCAACCTTTTTTCTAATCCTACAAATAAAATAAATATATTACATTGCTATAAATTTGTGTTTTATTTAGTTGAAATAAAATAATTATTTAGGTTGGATTTAATGAATTTAGGATTTGTTGAATTAATGTGAAACTAGTTAAGAATATCATTATTTAGAGTTGATTTAATATAGTTGAACATAAAAATAAGTTAAATTAATTATGAAATAATATTTTTAATTAATTATGTGTTGTGTTTAATTGATGTTAAGTTGTCGAATTAGAGATTTTATATGTCTTGTTATAATAAGTTAATAATATAATTAACTATGCTTAATGATTTAATGCAAGAGAGCATGAATACCGTATTTGTGTGATAAAATACATGTTCCATTGAATTGTTTATAAGTTCACGAATTTGATTTTTCTTTTTAATTATATTAATTTGCTAATGAGGAGGTCAAAAAAGGTACAAAACCAATTAAAAATCTAATGTGCTGATTATTTGTTAAGTTTGCATGAATTATTTCAATAATTTTAATATTTTATGAAGGTATGCTAGAGCATATATATACTCTATATGTTTGATAATGTATTATTCACTAACCTAATAGGGAGAATTGTGCCCTTAATTTATTTGACTCCCTTGGGTGATTTTGATGTTATCTCCACGTATAGCTAGGGATCTATGTCTTGCATACATAGAGGGGGGGCAAACAAGTTGAGAGATGTTTGTTGCTTTTATATATATGAAGCGAGAAATACTATTGTTACTTTACATTTTTGTTGTCCCGTTGATTTTTTTAAATGGTTAAGCTACATTGCTCAGACCAGGTAGTGCGACATTTCAATTATAAACAACACATTCCAGTCAACAGTGACACTGGTGATGCATTACACGTCTTAACTCGTCGAGGTAAAATTAATGATTATGACTGGTTAAGCTGACATGAAGAATATGTTTCATAGTGGGATGCATGAATGAATTAGATATTCACAGAGATGCATCATGTAATTACAGATGAGGAGTATATGAAAGTACATGAGTATCACATGTCGAGTCATTACTCCGAATCCCATTCAGGCCCCTCCACCTAGATACATGTAGTATAAGCAACATGCCCAGTGGATTCAAAATCTTGTAAGTAATCAACTCTTTTCATAATTATAAAATGCTAAACATTGAGTTTTATGTATTGATTTTTTAATTTAATATTATTGTTTTATTAATATTAAGTTGGTTTTATGCTACGGGAGGGCCGAGAAGCCGCATTTTATCTTTGTAATACTAACAAAGAAAGCGAAGTTCACACCGTTAAGTCTTAGTGGTTAAATGTTTGTTGCACGGGACTTGATACCTTTGGAGAGAGGTTAAGTCTTGATGATGTCGTTGTAGAAAATGAGGTCACTCAGCAGGTGCAGGAGCTAGATCCAATCGTGCTACTGATGAGCCTGGATTATCCAATAGACAATGTAGACATAGATAGATGAGTTATGTTTATATATTTTAGGATTATTTAAACGTTGTATAATTGAATTATTTTTATTTATTTATTTAAAATGTATATATGTTTTTTTTTCATTCCTGGAGCTGCTTTATGATTATGAAATGTGAGAATTTATTGAATTTAGTTATAATTTGTTGATTGTGGTTTTTTGCAGTTTTTTCAAGCATGATAAAATTTTGAATATAGTTACTAAATAGAGGAAACTTTATCCAAGTTTTATTAAAATTATAAAAAATATTAACTCTCTAGGAATCATAAAGTTGATTAAATTTCAAACAAACAGAAACTATGATTTCATGAAGCTTTTCAGTTTTAAAACACTAAATTTTCCAAAACTAGATGATAGCAAAAACAGTTCGATCATTTTGGCTATTGTTTTACTATTTTTTGAAATGTCTAGTTGTTTCTCAAAATAATTTGCTAATTGATGTTGGGTTCAAAATCGCAATATTTGATTATATATTTGCTAATCGATTATATATTGTGGTTTGGAGCTGCGATAAAATTATAATTGATGTCACAATCATGATATTTAATCAAATATCACATTTTGAATTATAATATCCTCCACCTGTGTTTTTTCACCTAAACATTTTCATTTTGTGTTTTTTCTTTTCCATACTAATTACTCAATAAACCCATACTCTTTAAAATTGTGATTAATAATGCATTTCAAAATGCTTTTTACTTTTTTTTTTTTTTAATATCATTATCATTCCTCATCAGAACTACTAGACCACACCCCACATTATGAAAAACAGCTTCTGCAGAAACCTCATTAGCACTCTTGTTATAATTGGTACGGTTACATAAAAGAGGATAACGATAAGCTTTACTGCTACAACAAAACTTGATTTCCTTCAATGAGAACACAGGAATTGAAATTGTTTTCAATTGAAGATCAAACTCAAAACACTGTCAAAAATCAATAGATTGGCTGTTCCTTTACAAGAGAATTTCCAGGAAAAAAAAAGAAGTGATGATTAGCCCCAAAATCAGAAGGCTTAAAACCAATTAATGAAAAAAAATGGGGGAAATAGACAATTGGGGGTCGAGGAATGACAAAAATTAATTCCAGGACACATGTACAAAATTTCAAACAGATATAGAACATAGATCATCAAAGACTTGTCTGATGTTAGGCCTCTCATTTACAGGAAGAATACACTTAAGCGATATGGCAAGCAAATCATCCATTGCCTTCGTTGGTTCTTCCCCACCTGCAATATCCCTGTCAATGCAGTCCATTCGTCTTCCTTCTTGATCGCACAACTGAACCCAATCTGTAAGGTCAACAGCTCCTGATTGACCTGATATTATGTCACCAGCACTTCTTCTGGTTAACAATTCCATCAGGATAACTCCAAATGCATACACGTCAGCCTTGAATGAAGGCGTGGGTTTAGATGCATTATCAAGCTCTGGAGCTCGATATCCTAGTGCTCCAAGATTTAGTATCTGCTCTGCAATGCCAGCAGGTGTCATCAAACGGTGAAGTCCATAATCAGTAAGGCGAGTATTGTAATCAGGACCTTCCAGAAGTATATTTGCTGGTTTTAGATTTCCATGGAGCATGCCTCTATCATGAAGATACAATAGACACCGAGCAACATCAACAGCAACTTTTAGTCTTTGGCTGAATGATAACAGGGAGTACCTCCGAGGTGTTGTTTCTGTGCAACGTGTGTTCCAGAAAAAAAATAAGAAGAATAGCGGCAGCAGCAAAAAAAAATACAGACATCCAAATGAAAATGCAAAACACTCCTGTATAAAACCCAAAATGCATGTTTCTGTTACTCAGAGTCGAAGCAAGCTTAAAGTTAAGGACAACTGACATTGTTGCCTCCATGTTATGCGCACTACAATCAGTTTATCTGTTAGCCTAGACACTGGTAGAGACATGGTATACACATCTGAAGACTATAGAACTAAAATCAAAGCTCACACCTCTCAGATGAAAAGACAAGGGAACTAACAAGGAACCCTTCAGTTTTAGAAACAAGCTTTGGTTTGGGCTGTGGTCATCATTGTACATTTGCAGTTGCCAACCGGCTACACAAACTCTAGAACATTACCTGCCATATCTCTGGTTTTGATTCTAAATTCCCATGCTTGTGCAGACACCATACCAACTAAATTCCTAAAACACATGTGCAAGCCATATTAATAGGTGATAGAGTGTGAAACAGAGAGTGGACTAATACCTTGCCTTGCACACAAACATAAACACACCTAACCATATCCAATCCAGTAGTTTCATATTCCACCAAACCATATCATCATTCAAATTACCAAAATCGTTCACTTAAATCAAATACACACACAAACACAAGATCTCATCACCATTTACACACTCAATCTGCAATATTCATAATTCTATTGTATTCACCCACTGGAAATATAGGTAATCTATTACACCAGAGAAAAGCAACATAAATAGACAATTAGTGTCTAAAGTCAGGAAAAGATTCATCATGCAAATAAATGTTTACATCTGTAAAGTACTTGTTTCATGGACATGGCTATATTATAATGCTAGTTTCTGCATAAAAAAATTCATAGATCCAGTAAAATTCTTGTTGATAGCATCACTAACGATTTAGAACAGATGTATGGACAGAATAGCATCTACAGAAATATATTACAGGTACATAGTCCTATCATATTTTATTTAACCGGCACAAAATGGGTACCATTAAATTTTTGGACATACAAAGACCACAGAAACAACTGGATTGTTGAAACAACTCTCAATCTTTAACGTTCAGGGAAAAAAAAACCGGGGTGGGAGAGCACACCATTCCATTTAAGTATAATCCATAGCTCCTCAGTCTACCAGGTTAACTACCTACATAATAAACTGAACGAGAACAAATTCCCTAATATATCAGGACATGGAGACAGGAAAGCAGTAATATCCCGGATAATCATATTCCAGATTAAATTCTTTTTTTTCCAATGACAAACCAGGCCTAATGCAGGACAACTGGTACAACACAGATCCAATTTGATAGCACCATTGTCTACCTGAGGTTCATTGAATTCAAGAACCTTATTCTTGCAATATTTGATGGTTCCCTTGTCTACTTGATGTTCATTGTAGTAAAGAACCTTATTTTTCCAAACCTCAATGATGGGGCAATGGGCTGTGTTTTATCCTTTTTTTTATTTTTATTGTGCCCGTTGTCTACCTCTACAAAGTGAGGCTATGTATCACCATATTCAAGGCAACTGAAGGAAATATTCCTATTGTTTGTAGCAGAATATTTTTGAACATACAAAAAGCAATTATGTATCATGTTTGAAAATAACATTTAGTTCAGAAACCAGGATCTGCACCAGTCTTGACACGAGTATTAAAATTCCCTATAATGACTAGGTTGAAATCAAAGAATCAACATGCAGCAGTAATGTAGCATGTTTTTCAAAAACCTATCAAAGTTGGACGATATACAGCAAAATAAAAACATGATGAGAAATACACAAAATTAGACATAATAAAATGCTTACCATATAGATGTAGGGCCAAGCTATCACCCTGGATATAATCAGCTAAAACAAGTCTTTCTTGCTCTCTAGGCCCCCAATAATATGCCCGCAGTGGAACAATATTTGGGTGTCGTATAGAGCCAATCTTTTTAACTTCCTTAGCAAATTCTTTCTTATGTTTGACTAGTCCAACCCGCAACCACTTCACAGTCAGCATATGTCCACTGTCTAGAGTAGCCTTATATAAAGTTCCATGGCTGCTTCTGCCAAGAACTTCAGCTGGAGCTCGAGATAACTCTTCTGCTGTAAATGCAAGTGAACTATCAAGGAAGGAAAGTTCCCCAGCCAACCTGTCTGGTGAATAGACATCCAATTTTGCAGGTTCAACAAAACGAGGTGAGGAAGATAATGGGGAACCTGGGGAGGACTTCCTTCCTGATGTCGTGGGATGGTCATCTAGCAAATTAGGAATTGATGAACTCGCCATCATTCCTTCATACAAACTATGCTCAACAATTTCAGTTGCAGATTCTGTCTGCCCTGATAATGACCTTGAATTTGCAGTAAGCAAGTGATTGTTCGAAAAACTCAATGAAGTTGGAGTGCGGTGAGCATTCAATTGGAATTTGAAAAGGGAAGTTCGGGAAGATCTTCCTAGCTTAGCATCCTCCATTGCTGTTTGACCACTAAAATCACTTCTCCCATGAAATTCTTTCCTCTGTGCCCGCTGATAGGCCAATAAAACAAAAGCAACCATTGCAGCAGCTCCGACTGTAGCAACAATTATTGCAATTGTAATATTGCGCTTTGACCCGTGTTTCCCTCCTCCAGAAATGTGATCTGGCACAGAATTTGTTGATGGTCCACCGGCCTTTGGGATGATTAATGAGGGATTCCCAGGAAGAAATGAAGTAATATCAAATTTATTTCTCAAATTTTGTGGAATATTTCCAGAGAGATCATTATAGGACATGTTCAATCCAATCAGACTGGATGGAAGCTTGTCAGGGATTTTACCCTGAAAATTGTTGGCAGATAAATCAAGGTACTGCAAGTAGGTTAGCTTGCTCAGTTCAATTGGCAGCTGTCCTGTTAAGTTATTATGTGAAAGATTCAGTGATTTGAGATTGGCAAAGTTGCCTAAGCCAGAAGGCAATGGACCAGATAATGAATTTTGAGAGACATCAAGAGACTCCATCAATGGATAAGAAGGTAGAACTAATAATTCGCCCGCACCTGACCCTTGAACTGGAATTGGCCCTGAAAACTGATTTCCTGAAAGATTCAGGTTCGTCAAGGTCAGTGAAGTAAAGAAACTACCCGGAATAGGCCCATTGAGTTGATTTAAGCTGAGGTCAACTGAAGACAATGTGGAAATGTCCCACAACTGAGGCGGCAAATTGCCTTTTAGGGAATTATTCCTAAGATTAAGTTTAGTTAACCTAACAAACTGAGGAGTCAAGTTTGGCAAGCTTCTGGATAACTGGTTTGAACTCAAATCAAGAACCTCCAAAGTGGCTCCCCAATTTTGCATGACAGACATGTCACCAGTGATCATATTTCCACTCAAATCCAGAACTGAACATCTTTGAAGAAAAGGGGGCAAGTGACCTTTTAAACCATTTGAAGAAACATTCAAAACATTCAAAGTTGTGGAGTGAATTCCATTAATATAACCTGCAGAGATATAAAATGAGAAATTCAGACACAGAGAACTCAGCGTTGAGTGGTTATGGAAGCAGAAAACAATGGTATACAGCCATCTATCTTAAAACAAAATGTAAAACCAAACTTCTAGAAATCTTTTATTTTCAATTGTTTTATGTGCATTCACTGTTCAACTCTCTCAACAGAAACATCCAAAATACAAGTCAAAATATTCAGTTTGCATATGAAATGCGAAAGGCCATCGTAAGGGCACATATACTTGTTCCTGCTCATTTTCCTGCTACTCATCTACATGGCCAGACCCAAACATTTCCAGTGTCAACTCCAATTCGACAGGTTGCACTTCATTTAACAAGAAACAACATTTTAGCTATGCTTCTAGAGTCCAAATCAAGAAAGCCACGTTTTGACTATAGCTCTAGCGCCCAAATCTAAGAATTCACCACTGGCACCTTGAAATACGATCCCTGTATGTGGGTTTACTATTTGTAGAAACCCATATTTAGAAAATTCGGGTAAACAATCACAAATAAATGTGACTTCCACAAAATAAAGTCAAAATCCAGGTTTTAAGTACTACAATTGGATAAAATTCACCAGAAATATCACTTCATTTGACTATACAGTAAACCCCAATCAAAATTCTAACAGAAAGTTGAAAAATCCAAAAACACATCAAATAAAAATTAAAAAGAAAAAATAATCGCAAAAAGAAAAGTCAAGAATCACTAAACCTGTAAATCCATTGCCACTAAGATCCAATTCTTCAATCGGTATCGACCCGTTCAACAATTCCTCTGGTATACCTCCAAAAAGCTGATTATTCCCCAATCTCAAAACCTTCAAATTCCTCAAAGACCCAAATGAAGGCAATTCTCCATTAATCTCATTATTCCCCAAATCCATAACCTCCAAATTCCTAAACAGCCCAATTACGTCTGCTTTCAAAAACCCACCATTCAATTTATTCTTTCTCAAATTCAAAAGATGCAATGTATTGGCCAAACCTGACACATTCTCTCCACTTATGTCACTAAACCCGCCAGAAAACTCATTGTCACTCAAATCCACTTTTTCTAAATTAATCAATTCACTTAAGACCGCACTAATATCACCCCAAAACCTATTAGAACTCAAATCCAAAACCCTCAATTGCTGCAAATTCCTAAACCCAACTGGTAAACCGACGGGAAACCCGCCTTCGAAACCATTCGTTGACAAGTTCAAATACTTCAAATTCCATAACTCCGCGATCCGACCCGGGATCGGACCTGAAAAGTTGTTATTAGACAGATCCAAGTACTGTAACGAGCTCATTGATCCCAATGCGGGTACAAGGCGACCCGTAAACTGATTACCCGAAAGTGAAATATTCTGCAGGGAGTTGAGGCTTAGTAAGGTGGAGAACTTCAAGTCACCGGCGAGACCAAGGCGGTTTAGGGTAATAGAAATGACGGAATCGGAATTGAGGTCGCAAGAGATACCGGGCCAGGAATGGGGGCAAGAATTAGGGTCGGGTAAAGTAGAGGGGTCCCATTTAGAGATGATATGGAGCGGGTCGGATTGGATACCTTTTTTGAATTCGAGTAACGATCGGAGGTCGGAGCCGGAAGTGAAGAAAAAGAGTAGAGAGAGAGTGAAAAGGAAAGTGAAAAGAGTCATTTGAAGAGTGTAGGAAAGAGAACGACTCTGTGCTAGTGGTTCGTTAGAGAGAACATTTGATTTTATTTTACCAGAGAGGTTGAAACCCTAGCTGGAATGTGAAAAGGTATCTTGAGACAGGCAGAGAGAGAGAGAGAGCAGAGGGTTAGGGTTTTTTTTTTTTAAAGAGGGAGAAGAAGTGAGAGTGTTGTGTTTTTTTAAAATGGCGGTTTGAGGAGAAGGGGGATGAGGTGGAGAGTGTTGGTTGGTTGGGGTGGGGGGGGAGAGAGAGAGTAACTACAGACTGTAAAGGACAAGCCTTTGTTCTCTTTCTTTGCTGTCCCACTGCACTGCACCTGCACTGCTTGCTACATGCATGTATGTATAGTGTATGTATGTATGTATCTACTTCTTCTTTTTTCATGTAATATAATTATTAAAAGAGGCCGTCCAAAAAATTATTTCCGAATCTGTTCAAATCTGGATGGTTCATATTATTAAGATTGGTTGTTTTTTATTTGATTTGATTTTTATAAAAAAAAAAGTAATTAAACTGAATTTTTTTAATTAGAAAAACAAAACTAGTTTAAACGGACCGGTTTCAGTTCAGTTCGATATTTTTAGAACAAAAACCAATTCAAACCGGTTTGACTCGGATTTTTCGGTTTGACTCGGTTTTTTTCTGGTTTTTTCGGTTTGGGTTTGGTTTGGTTTTTTTGGTTTAATGCTTATAAAACTAAACTGAACCGATCAGTTTTTAAAATTCTGATCGGTTTTATCAGTTTTTTTTACGGTCGGTTTTTTCAGTTATTTTTTTATGTGATTTTCTCGGTTTAATCAGTTTTTCAATTTTTTTCTCACTATAGTCGTTCATATGTGATAATAGACTCCAGATATATCATTAATATCTGAAAATAATTATAAGTACATATGCATTTTGTTATCTGATAATAAATAGCACTCTTCAGTCATTTTACATATCAATTTAAATTAAATATTTTATCTACATAACTCTTGATGTATGACTTCCTCATTAATTTAGGATAATTAAAGTTTTGGAATATTGATTCTATTATATAGATTTAAAGAATCAAGAGAGCTGTCTCATTAACCATCAACTCTTTGAGAAGAGAAGTTCTTGGATATTGACATTTGATTTTAATGTCAACATCTTAAATTTAAATACAAAGACAAGAGAGTATTATCGAATCGGTTTTTATATATTAAAATCAAGTAATTCACTAATTAAATTTAAATAAACCAAGTATATTTGGATTTACATATCATCTCATTTCAGAAGATATTTAAAACGGTGGTGTATCAATCGGAGTTTTGATTTTTTGAATTGTTTAGATATAATAATATTTAAAATAAATTTTAAAAAATAAACAAATTATTTTAACTTAATTTTAAATTAAAAAAATGGTTAAAAAAGAAAAAGAAAACTAGAAGTATCTATCACACCCCCCTTAATTTAATTTAATTTGACTACGTGTGTTTACATTGTGCGTCACGCAAATAAACGAGAGAGGGCCCCGCTCACATGCTCTCAAAGGATTTTTTTTGTTTTGACGTGTTAATTGGTTTTTGGCGTTTTGGGTCGGACGACACATGGTGTAATTGGAGGAGAGATTGAAGGCGCATTTGCCATTAGTCAT
>Ga0325404_1008093_pt1 | contig 10867 bp, 10 predicted proteins | sample PopdelMetagenome_18_FD_205664 | JGI IMG/M metagenome (GOLD analysis project Ga0325404, IMG submission 205664) | Populus deltoides microbial communities from Bellville, Georgia, United States - Xylem-Control-R1 | ecosystem: Host-associated > Plants > Phyllosphere > Stem > Wood/Secondary xylem...
GGAAATAATGCCCTGTTGAATTATTTCCTGGTAATTAGAAATAATGCCCTAGTGAATGGGCAAGTCTTGAAAATTATTTCCTGGTTACCGGAAATAATGTTATGTTGAATGGGCAAGTCTTGAAGATTATTTCATGATTACTGGAATTTATGCCTGGTTGAATGGTCATGTTAAGAAAATAAATTTATGAATTAATGGGATAATCACTCGATGTAAAATAGATTAATTGTAAAACTTTAAAGTTAAATATGCTGGTTTGTGGGAGACACTCTTGATAGTTTTATTTTAGTAGATTTATCTCTACGTTTAGAAGAGAATTTATGAAAATTAGAAATTGCAAAAAAAGAAAATAAGACAATTTATTCGATGATATGAAAGTCACTTTTAATATATATGAATAGTTAGTCCTTAATCAATTACTTATTGAAATGTGCATTTTTTTAATCATGTTTAATGCGATTATATTTTTAGGTACATCACACCCTCAATCTGGAAAGCAGATGCTTGGATAAATTATTTTGTTATGCGATTAATGTAATTGGAAGAACTAATATTTTGTTGTAATAAACTTCCATATCTAAAAATTATAATGTTTAACTTATTATCATGTGTATGATATAATTTATAATGTTATTATTATTAAGTTGAATTATGGTTGGTTGTATATATATTTTGAGCACAAATACTTAAAAAGGAAAGGAAAAGAAAAGAAAGAGAAGATACATGTTATGAATTTGTTTGCTTTTATCATAGTGTTCTACAGAAAATAGAATTGAGATATTGAAATATGCTTGAGTTACCCATAAGTTGTAAGTCTTTATTTGCAGTGAAAAGAGAAGAAGAAAAGAAAACATTATAGGTCTGATACAAGACTTATTTATAGGTTATAATATTGCCCAGTAATCCTAAGAACTAAAGGAGAAGTAGTCGCCCATTTGATTTCCAAAGTTAGAACAGGATTCTAATCCGAGCCTCATATTTATCCCTTTTTTAGAATAAAAAGGATGTTGCCTTTAATGTTCCACTTTGCCACCTCTTGATATCCTTCAAATACTAAGAAACACAATTAAGTTGCGGAATTATTCTCTTTACACAACAAGGAGACAATGTCAGCCATTATGTGTTTTCTAAGTCAGCTTGGATTCCTTTGTTTCATTTGCTGTGTTTTCTCCTTACATGATGAGGAAATAAAATAAAAATAATAAATCCTAATATTTATAGGAAATAATTAATGTTTCCAGGATCCAAAACTAGTTAGGAATCCACAAAACACATGGAAACATCATATAACAAGGTTGGCCAAAATTGATACAAAATTGGCAGCCTTGTCGTCGAAACTTCATGGACCAAATAAGGGTGGATTGAGCCCCTCTTACATATAGATTAAATGTACTAAGGCCTCCTCTTGATGCTCCAAAAGATCCCTAAGTTCAGCCTTGGCCGAAACTTGCATAACCAGCCCATTCAATGATTTTTTCAATGTCTTTGTTTTCAAGCCTTGGCCCATTTGAAACGTGTAATTGGTTCTTGGTGTTCATGATATGGGTAAGCCTATAAACACTAGTAAGGACCCATTACATGTTCCAAATGGGCCAATGTCTCAATCCAAGAAAAATGTATTGAATATATTAGTTTTAAAGGCCACTAAGTCAAATTTGAAGGGTCTATTGAAGTATCAAGAGGAGGTTTTAGTACATTTTATCCATGTGCAAGAGGGGCCATGAGGTGAGGACAACAAATGAAACAAAAGAATCCTTCTACAACTTGGAAACAACACATGGATAAGATGTACTAGGGTCTCCTCTTAATACTCTAATGGACCTTTCAATTCCGACTTGGTTGAAACATTCAAAACCAATGCATTTAATGCCTTTTTCAATGCCTTTGTCTTGGAATGAGTCATTGGACCATTTGGAACATGTAATGGGTCCTTGCTGATGTTTCTGGGCTGGTCCACATCATCCCCTCTCTCCTCGAAAGGATTCGACCTTGAATCAAAATCTGTGTCAAACAACGTAAGATCAGCAACATTAAAGATCAGCACCATACTCACCTGGAAGGTCAATTTTGTATGCGTTGTCATTGATTCTCTCTAAAACCTGAAATGGACCATCACCACAAGGCTGTAATTTTGATTTCCTTTGGTTAGGAAATCGTTCCTTAAGCATGTGCACCCAAACCCAATCACCAGGTTGGAAAACTACCAGTTTACGTCCCTTATTTGCTTTAGAAGCGTAAAGTATGTTCTTTTTCTCTATTTGCAGTCGAACTCCCTCATGGAGTTGTCTCACCATCTTTGCCTTCTTTTCACCATCTAAACTTACCTTTTCTTCAAAACGCAAAGGAATTAAGTCCATAGGAGTCAGTGGATTAAAACCATAAACAATTTCAAATGGAGAAAAACCAGTGGTAGAATGCACAGTTCTATTATAAGCAAACTCAATAAAAGGCAAACATTCTTCTCAACTCTTTAAATTCTTTTGAATTATAGCACGCAAAAGTTGGGATAATGTTCTATTCACTATCTTAGTTTGTCCATCTGTTTGAGGATGACATATTGTCGAAAATAAGAGTTTAGTTCCCAACTTTCCCCATAAGGTCTTCCAAAAGTAGCTAAAGAATTTAACATCACGATCTAACACAATACTCTTACGAATGCCATGCAAACGTACAGTCTCCCTAAAAAACAAGTTTGCGATATGAGATGCATCATCCGTTTTATTGCATGGAATGAAATGCGCCATTTTAGAAAACCTATCAACCACAAAAAAAATAGAGTCTCTACCTTTCTTTGACCTAGGTGATGCGAACCTCGTGATCACATGGTCACGCAACCCACACGCAAAGACACCAATTCCCGGAAAGCCAATTAAATCAGGTTTGATAGGAGTGTGACACAAAGATAACTTGTACCTAGGTACCAACACTATTAGAAACGGAGACCCCCCCAAACAAATATTGATTCACGAACGAGAAGTATAAGGATGACGCCACGAAGACAGTTGTTCTTCGATAAGTCATTTTCAGTTCTTTAGAGAACCATGGAAAGGAGATTATCTCACCAACACACACACAAAAAGTGCGACAAACAAGAAGTTGTATTAATCTGAATTGTCTAACTTACATGTCTGGTTATGCCTTTATTTGTACTAACTCTAGACTTAAATAAACCCTAATGGACCCCCTTAGATGAACTTATATTAAGCCCACTTACAAGGAGAATTATGACTGTTGCCGTAAAACTGGATAGGTGCACTTTTTACGTCAAAATCCGAATTTGACCTTGCTTGGATCGTATCATGCCCTTTCTCTTCAAGATGATTCGTCCTCGAATCACCAACAAGTTGAATGGACAATTCCTTAGCCTCTTTTTGAAGCCTTTTGAGTTCTTTTCTTGCCAACAATCGTCGCTAACAACTTTGGATGAAACTAGCAGTCGTTCTATTTCGTATATCATCATTGCAGCATATTTTCTCCTCTCTTTCTAAAGCTTGCTGGGCATTAACTGTTGCCGTTAACACATCAAGTTCTTGTTTCATCTCCCTTAGAATATGGGATAGTCTCTTGGATTCTTTTTTTTAGAACAGTAATCTCTTTATTTCTCTCCATTTGATACCACCTCTCCTTTTGAATCCTCCTTTTCTTTTATCATAACACATCATCAAAATACATGAAATCCCTTCGGTTTCTAGGCTGCCGAAAACCTTCCCAATGGCCTATGGTCTCATCCTTAAAACCACCATCAACAATATCATTAACGTCCACCTCAAAACCCTCATAATCAGCCCACCTTGGCCTTTCGGCCCCACTGTCATTGTTTGATTTCGATTCAGCCCTAACCTTTCTCACGTCTTGGGTACATGTTCCAGCCACATTACCCTGTTTTCCCACCTTCTCAAGTCTGTCACACACGTTCCCCATCACGAAATTCATGCTTTCCATCATCTTCTTCATGGCTTGCATTTGGAATTTAAGTTCTACATTGGGAGGGGGTGGTGTGTTGTTTTGTGCTGACATGATAGTACCTGCAAAAATTGTTTAGTGGTAAAAAAAATCCTCACATCCATCGTGTTTCGCTCAAACACTCTTAATATGCTCACATGCTCACACCTGTCGTCTCACCTTCTTGCGGTTCTTGCAGAACTCAAACCAATACCAAATAGAACCAACTTGGCAGCGCAATCCAAATATATATATATATATATATATATATATATATATATATATTTGGATTGCGCTGCCAAGTTGGTTCTATTTGGTATTGGTTTGAGTCAAGAAGCAATAAAAACCAGAAAAACAAGCAAAACAAAACTGCGATGATAATCTCGCAAGTAACAAGTGAATTTATCCGAAATATGAACAAAACTGAAGACTCGAATAAAAACAGAAACTAAATATGCAAAGATGATGAAACAGCAGCACCCAAATATATTGGATATGTTGAAAATATACTTCAAGAAATGAAAACAACAAAAACAAAGCGAATTTCAAAAGTTGACACAAAATAGACTCGTTTACAACGAGTTAAGTCTGAATCTGGAACCTAAAGTGAATGATATCCAATTGATTTAAAATTTCAGATATAGTGTAACATCAACCCAAATAGAAAGAATATGAATTTTGAGCAATTTGTGATAAGGTTTGATATACTAATGCAAAAACGGTAAGAATCAGACCTGATTAGACCCAAAATTGAAAACCAAAGCAACTGATATCTAATTGACCCCAAACTTAATATGTGATGCAATTAGGATCCGATTAATAAGCATATCAAATTTGAGCTAATTCCGAGTTGATTTGGTCTAGTATTCCCTTATTTAGTTCTTTGCGGCAAAAACCAATAAATGTCTCTTTAAATGATTTTTTTTATGCTACTGATATATTTTGTACAGTAACTAAATGAAATAATAATTTTTTTTTATATGCTGCAAAATCAAGTAGAAGAAGAAATTGGACACTAAGGAATTTTTGTGGAAACAACAAGAAACAAAAATTTCAGAAGGATATAACTTGATTAATGGAACCAAGCTTTGATACCAAATGATGCGAACCTCGTGATCACATGGCCACGCAACCCACACGCAAAGACACCAATTCCCAGAAAGCCAAGTAAATCAGGTTTGATAGGAATGTGACACAAAGATAACTTGTACCTAGGCACCACCACTATTTGAAACGGAGACCCCCACCCAACGAATATTGATTCGTGAATGAGAAGTATAAGGATGACTCCACGAAGACAGTTGTTCTTCGATAAGTCTTTTTCAGTCCTTTAGAGAACCAAGGAAGGGAGATTATCCCACCAGTACACAATAAGTGCAGCAAAGAAGTTTATTGATCTGAAAATTGCGTAACCTTACATGTCTGGTTATGCCCTTATTTATAATTTTCAGACTCAAGAATCAATAAATATATTGAAAACACAGAAAAAAAAAACTACAATTACGATTTTGCGAGTAGCAATGCAAATTCGTACGAATTGTGGACGAAATGAAGACATGAAATAAAACAGAAGCGAATATTAGCGAAAACAATTACTGGACTCCTAGATAACCCAAATATAATAGAAAGAAAACGATTTGGACAAAACTAAATAGTAAGAATCATGTTTTAAAACTTGACGCTAATTTAACCTGTTACGCAATTTTTAGGTAACAGAATTGAAACCCAGACCAAACGATCTTGAAATGATCTCAAATTCAATATTTAGTATTATAATACTAAGCAAACAACAAAACTCAATTTATATGTCCTTCTCTTATGTGTAGGTACCCAAACCCCTTGTATGATCAGTTTGCGGCAGAATTGAACCTCCACTAAGCCGATATCAAAATAAGCCCAAATTTAATATATGGTGCATTCAATTAAATTCAGTTTGTATGCATCGTCATTGATTCTCTCTAAAACCTGTAATGGACCTTCACCATGACGCTGTAATTTTGATTTCCTTTGGTTAGGAAATCGTTCCTTATGCATGTGCACCCAAACCAAATCACCGGGTTAGAAAACAACCTGTGTACGTCCCTTATTTGTTTTAGAAGCGTATAATCTGTTCTTTTTCTCTATTTGGAGTCAAACTCTCTCATGGAGTTGTCTCACCATCTTTGCCTTCTTTTCACCATCTAAACTTACTTTTTCTTCAAAAGGTAAAAGAATTAAGTTAATAGGAGCAAGTGGATTGAACCCATACATAATTTTAAAGGGAGAAAAGTCAATGGTGGAATGCATTGTTCTATTATAAGCAAACTCAATAGAAGGCAAACATTCTTCCTAACTTTTCAGATTCTTTTGAATTACAACTTGTAACAGTTGGGATATTGTTCTATTCACTACGAGGTTTGCTATATGTTTGAAGATGACAAGTTGTTGAAAATAATAGTTTAGTTCCCAATTTTTCCTATAAATTCTTCCAAAAATAGCTAAGGAACTTAACACCACGATCTGACACTATACTCCTCCACTCCCAACTAGATTTGAGTGTTTTTGAGTAGTGGTCGAATGGTCTGATCTGTTTGGAGTGTTGACAGAATATTTGTTTGTGTTTGGATGGGTAGCCGAATCTAACGGTCTTTTCTCCCCTTGTTCCTCACCTTCATTTTCTCTTCCCATCGCCTCATGCTCACTTTATAGCTTTATTTGATCATTATACACCTGTTTGAGTATAAGAGGTGCAAGAGTGATGGTTTTACTATCTGTTATAATAGTATACCTATTTTTAACCCCATTGTGAATTGCCTTCCTATCATATTGCCATGGTCTCCCTAACAAGATGTGACTTGCTTGCATTAATACCACATCGCACATAACTTCATCAACATATTTCCCAATAAAAAATGGAACCACAAAACCTATTTAGTCACTTTCACCTCACCACTATCATTGAGCCAATACAATCTATAAGGTTTAGCATGCTTAACAGGACACAAATTCAGTTTACTAACAAGGGGTGGTACTACACAATCTATAATTAAACTACACACCTTGCTTGGTATATAGCAACACGTATGGAAGATGTTCTCCCCTTGTTGATCAGTTTCATCTTCCTTGACGTGAACCTGAAGTGTTTGCCTTATAACTAAGGACTCCTCAACTGATAATGCTAACTCATCCCCATCACTATCATTCAATAGTGGCATGCCTTCAAAATCAGATCTGTTAATTTCATATTCGATATCACCATTATCTCTAATCATCATGATTCTCTTGTTTGGACACTCTGAAGCATAATGCTAACTCATCCTGTTTAGTCCATATCCTTGACACCTGAAACATTTATCATGAGTATGTTTAGGTTGAGTTTCAGATTTACCTTTGGTACCAATAGAGACATCAACTTTAGCCTTTGGTGGTTCAGCTTTAGAAGTAACAACGAACCTCGGCCAGACAGTACCCTTTCTCTTTAGATTCAGTTTCTATGATGATGAAGAACCCGAATTAAAACCTCAAGAAACCTATATCAAAATAAGCCCAAATTTAATATATGATACGATCTCACCCCCAATACATAGAATATGAAGTTTCAATTGATTATAAGGTGGTTTGATTATGGTTCACTAATCTTCTTCTTCTTCTTCTTCTTTTTCTTTCCTATTTATGGTCATGTATTTAACAAGGGAGAGGACACAGAGGAGGATTCTAGCTCAAGGATGGGAAAAACTAAACTAAGTACTTACCCAAAAAAAAAAAGGGAAAAACTAAGCCATGGTTTTGAGGTTTTAGAATGAGAGGTTGGTAAGTGTAGAAGATTATTCTATGAACTTCAAGTTTCATGGGAAAAGGATGTCCAACACCAAAAGATTGAAAGCCGAAGGAGAGCCTGATGCGAACCTTGTGATCACATGGTCACACAACCCATATGCAAAGTCATCAATTCCCGGAAAGCCAGGTAAATCAGGTTTGATAGCAATGTGACACAAAGATAACTTATACCTAGGCACCAGCACTATTAGAAACGGAAAACCTCCACCCAACGAATATTGATTCATGAACGAGAAGTATAGGGATGACGCCACGAAAACAGTTATTCTTTGATAAGTCATTTTTCAGTTATTTAGAGAACCATGGACGGGAGATTATCTCACCAACACACACACACACATACACACAAAGTGTGGCAAATAAGAAGTTTTATTAATCTGAATTGTCTAGCTTACATGTCTGGTTATACCTTATTGACCCATAATGAGATGCCTTGCCGAACTCCAATTGACCTGAACATTTAACCCAAGGTAGGACAACATGTCATGAGACTTCACGTAAACGTTCACCTCAATCTAATGGTCGGATTGAGAATTATAACTATTGCCGTAAAACTCGATAGTTGCACATTTTACGTCAGAATCTGAATTTGACCTTTCCTGGATAGTATCATTCCCTCTCTCTTCAAGATGATTTGTCCTTGAATCACCAACAAGTTGATTGGACAATTTCTTAGCCTCTTTTTTGAAGCCTTTGGAGTTCTTTTCTTCCAACAATCGCCGCCAACAACTTTAGATGAAAGTAGCAGCCGTTCTATTTCGTATATCATCATTGCAGCGTATGTTCTCCTCTCTTTCTGAAGCTTGCTGGGCATTGACTGTTGTCGTTAACACATCAAGTTCTTGCTTCATCTCCCCTAGAATACAGGATAGACTCTTGGATTCATTTTTTAGAACACTAATCTCTTTATTTCTCTCCCTTTGATACCACCTCTCCTTTTGAATCCTCATTTTCTTTTGTCGTAACACCTCATCAAAACAGAAACAAAATATGCAAAATGATGACACAACACCCAAATATGTTGGATGTGTTGAAATTATAATGCAAGAAACGGAAACAACAGAAAGAAAGCAAATTTCAAAAGTTGACGCAAAATAGACTCGTTTACGACATGTTAAGTCTGAATCTGGAACCTAAAGTAAATGATCTCCAATTGAGCTATAATTTCATATATTGTGTGATAACAACTCAAAAAGACAAAATATAAAGTTTGAGCAATTCACGATAAGATTTGATATACTGACGCAAAAATGTTACGAATCAGACCTGATTAGACCCGAAATTGAAAACCAAAGCAAACGATATTAAATTGACCTCAAAATAAATATGTGGTGTGATTAGGACCCCAGTAATCAGAATCTCAAATTTTAACTAATTCCGAGTTAATTTGATCTAAGTCTATCTTATTTAGTTTTCTACGGCAGAAACCACTAAATGTCTTTTTGAACGACCTTTTTTTTTCCTTTTTTTTATGCTACTGATATATTTTGGATAGGAACCATATGAAATAACTAATTTTTTTTTTTGATATGCTGCAAAATCAAGGAGAAGAAGAAATTGGACACTAAGGAATTTTTGCAGAAACAACAAGAAATGAAAATTGCAGAAGGATATAACCTGTTTAATGGAGCCAAACTCTGATACCAAATGATGCGAACCTCATCATCACATGGTCACACAACCCACACGCAAATACATCAATTCCCGGAAAGCTAAGTAAATCAGGTTTGATAGCGGTGTGACACAAAGATAACTTGTATCTAGGCACCAGCCCTATTAGAAACGAAAAACCCCTACCTAATGAATATTGATTCGGGAACGAGAAGTATAGGGATGACGCCACGAAGACAGTTGTTCTTTGATAAGTTGTTTTTTAGTACTTTAGAGAACCATGGAAGGGAGATTACCTCACCAACACACACACACAAAATTCATTTCTTGTTGACCCGTATTGATATCTCCTCCTGAATTTCGATTAACCTGAAAAATTAACCCAAGCTAGGAAAATATGTCAGGAGACTTCACGTAAACTTTCACCTCGATCCAATAGTCGGATTAAGAATTATAACTATTGCTGTAAAACTGGATAGTTGCACGTTTTACGTCAGAATCCGAGTTTGACCTTTCCTAGATCGTATCAGATGATGAGGATCAGCCCAACACTAAAGTGTAATTATGCCAATGACCAATTGGATGTGCCAATTGGGCTAATGACAAGAGCTAGGACGAAGAAGTTTAAATAAGTATTGAATAGATTTCTTCCGAACATATGGAGCAAAATGGATCTAGAGGGGCTTGGGACATCAAAGGACATGAAAGACAACCTTTAATTCATCTAATTCAGGCCTAAGAAGAGCCCAATTCATGGGGAACAAGCGGCTGATGTGTCCGGCCCAGTGCCTTGTTGTAAGGCTTGTTTTTTCCTAATGCTACAAGGATAGAAAGTCAGCAATTTATTCTTCTAATTAAGTAAGGAAGTTGGCCTCTGTCTTATTCCTAAAGAGGAGAGGATTATTTAATACTTTTCCTAAATTAGGAAGGAAAGTAATTAAATCAACAACAAATGAGGACATTTGTTTTCTTATTTGTCCAAGTTAAACAAGGAAATCCAAACTAATCAAAGAACATCAAAGTGGGCAACAACACAGATTTTTCAAATCAGATTTCTCCTTGTTTATTTAGGACTTTTTAAGGGACAAATCTGATTTTAACGTATTTAGGATGGTTAGTTTTGCTTTTTTATTATTTTCTTCTTAGTCTTTGGGTTATTAGTACTTATTTGGATCAATTGTAATTGAGCTTCATATACGTCCACCTAAGGGGTGTCCATTAGGGTTTTTTTAGTCTAGAGTCAGTATAAATAAAGTCATAACCAAGCATGTCAGGTTACGTAATTTTCAGATCAATAAACTTCTTTGCTGTACTTGTTGTGTGTTCGTGAGATAATATCTTTTTTTTTGGTAAGTTGACGTATGTATTAAAAGAAGAAGATACAAACATTATAAGGGGCATACCCCAGATTTACAATGATAACAGAAACATAAAACAACAGGCTAGCCACCGACCCTAAAACTGAAACCTCACTAGATTCGTGAGGGAAACCAATACA
>Ga0325404_1008095_pt1 | contig 10866 bp, 8 predicted proteins | sample PopdelMetagenome_18_FD_205664 | JGI IMG/M metagenome (GOLD analysis project Ga0325404, IMG submission 205664) | Populus deltoides microbial communities from Bellville, Georgia, United States - Xylem-Control-R1 | ecosystem: Host-associated > Plants > Phyllosphere > Stem > Wood/Secondary xylem...
TCCTGAAACCCTGAACCCGATAACCCGACACTTTATGATGATGTCATCGAAGATATTTTCTTGCTCGCGTGCCTCCTCCTTTTCTCTTTCCTCGAAAAAATCAGCCGTCACTAAGGATACTTCCGTCAACACAGAACGCTCGCGGCCTCCCAAGTCCCAAATGCAAGAACATCTTTAACTCGCTGCACACCGCGCCACGTTTCATCATATGATCTACCAGATCCTCTCAACATCTCATCACCCCCTCCATTCAGTCATCAACGCTCCATGTCAGCGAATGAATTCCTCTGCCCAAATACGCGGGCGCATTCGATTTTTATTTCTACACCACAGTGAAGCCTCATCCAAATTCTCCACCATTCACTCTCAAGTGATTGCAAAATATAAATATATATATAAATAAATTCTAGTGCTTCCGAGGGTTAACTAACTCAATCCCTATTTTAAATTCTATTATTAGCCTTGTTCTTAAAAACAATTTAAATTTATAAAATACACAGCGATGTTATATATCAACATATTGATGTTAGAAATATTTTGTTTTAAATAAAAAAATTATTTTAAAATATTTTCAAGTACAAAATATTTTATTAAATTCTGAAAAAAAATCTTAAAATTGTAATTTTTTTTTAAATTAAAACAAAGTCAGCTATGGTCTCAGAATAGATGGAACTCTATCTCCATCAAAATCTATAATATTTAGTTCAAATATAACTTAGAAAAACACAGATATTGAACTCTATTTAATTTCTAATTATTAGTCCCCACGTTACTCTCTCAAGTTCGAATAACAAAATGCATGTGAGGATTAATTACGTGGAAACTTGATAAATTAATATTCTTAATTAAATAATATTTTTTCATCCTGGTTTAAATTTAAAGTTTAAATAACATATAGATTAATTAATAAATCTTTATGATCCCAGTACATTAATTGTTAGAGATTTAACTGTATTTAATCAATGCAATTATTTGTCTAGTATATGATTTTTATCCACGCCAGCAATTGGCGTACCAATAAAAATGTACACAGAAGGATCACCCTAGATCCCCGTATCGCGAGAAGTTGACTCGCAGCGCGGCTTTTGATCTCATGCCACCTCAGAAATCAGATTCCCACGTGGTATTAACATGGCAAGGCTGCGAGCCTTCATTTTGTCCACGTCATCGAGAGAGAAAACTGGAGTATAATAATATCTCTTCTAAGTGTTTTTGCCCCCAGCAATATCTGTGTTTTATTTATCTTTTCTCAACCAGTCAAGCCGTTTCTTCTTCTTTTCAGATTTGGTGAGTGAAACCCTAGAAAGGTAATGTATTCGCTTTATCAGTCTATAATATGTGTTTTAAACACTTGAATTTTTGAATTCTGATAACCGGACCGAGAGGGGGAATGGATTTTAAAAGGTAAAATCATTATTTTCTTTTATTGTTTGATACGCTGGAGAGCTGTAGATCAATTTTTCCTGGAAAATGAAACGAACTGTATTGTTTTCTCGACAAAATCTGGAGTTTAATTGATTTATTTATTTTTCATTTTTCGTTGTTTTTGTTGTGAAAATTTTGAAATTGTACTGCCCTGTGAACTTACTAACTTATCGTCTGCTTGGTTGCTTAGAAAACTGAAGAAAAGAAGCTTGTTTTGAATTATTGAGGTTTGCTTCGAAGAAATGAAGTACTACTTTTCTTGTAAATTTTTGAATTCATGCTTTTTTTTTGTTTACCTGGTCAGAATTTGGTAGATTTGATCTCTGTTACAATAATATGTTTGGTTTTTGAGAAAATTGAAATGAAGGAAGAAGAGAAGTATGGAAACTCAGGGACTCAAGAAGTTTGGATAGTAAGGGGCAAAAAAATAGCTTGGATTTTTTGTATATGGTTCGAATTCACAATAAAAACCCAGAGAGAAAAAAGTAAAGTCACATAGGTTTATTAGAGTTTGTTGGATTATTCTGGAGTAATTGTTCTTGCTTTGATTGGGCCATGTGGATAAAAAATTAAAGATCTAGCTTTGTTTTATTGCTGTATGAAGTAAATTGCATTTCATGTCCATTTCTTGGATTCTTTTATTGCTTTTTATAGTCTGATTTTTTATTTCGAGCGAGCGATGAGAGACATCAATAATTGTTCCATGTTGCAGGTTTGTCTGCTTGCCTTAAAATTATGAAAAACAAAACTTTGACTCTTCATCCTTTTTTTCTTCTTCTCATTTTCAAGAATGAGTTTCAAATCTTATCTTTGATGTATTCAGTGTCTGTAGAAGAATAAAATGTTTTAACTTTGCCAAGCTAAATACTTCGAAACCTTGTGTTCAATTTAATGTTTTCACCACTCAAACCATTAAACTTAATTTGTCTTTTTTCCATAATTTCTCTGCCACCGATGTGTAAGATATTGCTAAGCTATCAACATCTTTGAGCATTCAATGCACATCATACTGTATTTCAGGGATTCTGGTTTTGTTTATTACATCTGATCTGTAACTTGTATATCTTGTGTAGGACTTGCTGAGCTATTGTGTTTGCTGTAGTTACCATCTCGGAGATAATGTAATTTGCAATCCATCTTGCAGAATTAGGAATATTTTCTCACCTACTCAGTCCAGTGTGTTTCTCATTAATGTCCTTGAATCTGATTAATGTCAACAGTTCAAATGAATAGGAATGCTCTCAATGAACAACGGGTTTGCGGAGCAAAATCATATTGCAGAAGATGAGCAGAAGGAAATAAGGGACGGGATCATGGGTGAGGACCAGGAGCTCTCAGAGGAAGGTGAGTCCCAGATTAATGAGGATGAAAAAGATGTGAATGATAAGGGCATGGAATCGCTTCAGGTCCTGACCGATGCACAGGTTGTTATTCAGAGCCAACAGCAACAGTCTCAAGGGCCTTTGGTTCACTGGGAGAGGTTCCTGCCTCGTCGGTCTCTAAAGGTTCTGCTTGTGGAAAATGATGATTCAACTCGCCATGTTGTCAGTGCGTTGCTTCGAAATTGCGGCTACGAAGGTAAAAAATTATGCTATCAACTCATTTGCTTAAGAGCTAGCTTGATCTGCGATCTAAAGTAGATACTTTATATCATGTAAAGAGAATGGTGCATGAGCTAGAAAGTATTGCCATTACTTTGCTCAGAGAATGAGGACCTAAACTTTATATGAAAAAAGAAGAAGATGCATGCGGTAATGATATCTTTTTATATTGTAGAATCCTTTGTGCAATTTCAGTCAAGTGTCTTTTTTTAACTACTCCATTCTATTGAGGTGTGTTAGAATAGGAAGTCTGATGAGTGATGCCCTGAGATGCACAAGAAACTGAAGATCCCTTTTATTTCAAATCAAGAACATGAAAATATGCAAGTGATGGCAATTATGAAGAAACTGTCTATCTAGCTCTCACTCCTGATTATTAAATATTTGAAGATCATTCGAATATTCAAGATTATTCATTTATATAATATCTTGTTTGTCATTAGGGTTTTCATTTTTCATTTTTTCAGTTAAAATGGCTTTGTTTAGGAACTTATTCTAGTGGTGCTGACTTTCTCCCTGTACCATTTCAAAGAAAAGCAAGTCCACCTTGAGAGGTGTAGAAAGAAGAGTAATGGTTCCAGTTCCTATTCTGTATTAGGTTTGATGATTACTTATGAGAGTCCATATTTTTTCTGGAGTCGCATTTTTTGACGATTGGACTTTAGATTTAGTTACTCCTTATCTTGACTGTTCTATTTTTCTTCCTCTGGTTTTCTCCTCCACTTTCATCTCTGTTCTCTTTCCTTCCCCAATCTCTTCTCATCGTGCCACATCCCCAGGGTAGATCAGCTGTTATCAATCAATCCAAATTAATCTGTTATCAAAGGGTGTTCACTTGAGGGGGGGTGTTGGAGAATAAACACCTATTAATGTAAATCATATCTTGAAACCTCACCTAACAACTTATGTTATTGGGTTGAGATGGTTCTTTGATGCTTAAACACCTCAACTCAAGGACTCATTAATCATGATTCTCAAGCTTCTGATTAGAGATAGGGTTACATAGAGTTTGATAAAGGTCTTTGCCTAAAGAATCTATATTTTTTTGGGTTACCCAAGCTTTTTTTTGGGGAGGAGGACTTGGCACCATTGAACCACAAGGCTCAATGGCATCCTCTAAGGATCTAAAATTTGAGAAAGTTGGGTTCTTTTTCTGACATTTCCCCCTCATTCCTTTGATTCTATCAAAATGATTTTTATACTATTTCCAAAAACCTGGTTTTCACTTTGGGATTTAGATGGCAACAGATCTGGTAGTTTATAACTTGGTTTGATCCGAGAGTTCGAGACGAGTTGGATTTTTTTCTTTGTTTTTTATATATTTATGTGCTGTAAAGTTATCATGCATGATAAAATATAATTATGCAATGGTCAATCTCTCTCTCTCCTTTTTTTTTCCCTTCATGTATTTAATGTAACTTTTTAATTATGGCTCTTAGATGTAATATATAAGTAATGATTGGTAATTTGATAAACGCTGTAATTTCTCAGGGAAGTGACAGATAATGTAAATTACTCTCTTTAATTACTCCAACAAATGCCTGGAACTTTCTCCTCTTTGTTTCTGTTCTTCCTATTTATAAAGCTAACAATCACTCTCTCTCTCTGTATTTTTATTTTTAGCTACTGCTGTAGCAAATGGTCTACAAGCTTGGAAGCTGTTACAAGATCTGACAAATCACATTGATCTTGTTTTAACTGAGGTGGCTATGCCTTGTTTATCAGGCATTGGCCTTTTAAGCAACATTATGAGCCACAAAACTTGCAGGAATATTCCTGTAATTAGTGAGTGTGCTTCTACTATTTTGTTCTTTTGAAACTGACACTGTTTTACGACTTTCAACTTAACAAATTTGATGCTTTTAACTGTTACACCTGTTGACCTTCTGTGCAGTGATGTCATCTCATGATTCCATGAATGTAGTCTTTAGGTGTTTGTCAAAGGGTGCAGTTGACTTTTTAGTGAAGCCTATTCGAAAAAATGAGCTTAAAATCCTTTGGCAACATGTTTGGAGGAGGTGCCACAGCGTGAGTTGCTAACTTATGCCATTTTGTGTAACAAACAATAACTTCGACCAATTTTTGGACCTCAACTTCAGGTCTGCCATATATATTTATATATATAGATGCATTTGCATGTCAATTGTTGAGAAATTCAAGCTTGAAAGGAAGATGTCAATTTTGCTAGGAGCACCACCATGGATTCAAATTTCAACTATTTACATCGTGGGAGCTTTGTATGGATTTTTGTTGGCCTTTTCTGTCTTCACCATATTTACCACTCCGGTGATATAGGATCACAGAAAAGTGCAAAGTTTTGAAATTCTGTTTTGCTTTTTTTATTCATCATTCATCAGGCTAGTGGTAGCGGGAGTGAGAGTGCTGTACGGACTCAAAAATCCTCGAAGTCAAAAGGTGCTGATGAGTCCGATAATGATACTGACAGCAATGATGACGATGACATTGGAAGCATTGGTTTGAATGCAAGGGATGGAAGTGACAACGGAAGTGGTACCCAGGTATTTTTTTTTATGAACAAGCTTATACTTTGATATTTATGAAGGGAAAAAAGAAAAGTACATGGATAGTAATAGAGTAGTGGGCAATAATGGTATTCCTTGTACTTTGGGGACCACAATTTTTTTATGCCAGTTAAAAATGGGAATTTTGGGGACCACAATTTTTTTATGCCAGTTAAAAATGGGAATTAATAATTAGAAACTATTAAAGATACCACTCCAAATCCACCTGTCAGCAATTATATAATGGAATGCCGTACCTAGCCATATTCAATACTTTTGTTTGCAATCAAGCAAGAGTTAGAATATTCAAGTAAAAAATTTGCCTCCTGTCTTATGCTGAAGAACTTCAGCATTTTCAGTCTTTCCATAATCAAACTTCAGAAACCCTAGAATTGAGGTGCAATATATACAAGTACAAGCTGGGCTTATGATCTTTTCCCAGTGTCTTGTTATCATGTTAATATCTCAGCGTTTTGCAACTAACTAAGGGGATAGCCCATAAACTAATGTACAGGGATTAAGATGGCGGGATTGGAAAAGTACATGATGGTGTTATTTGTCAGCATAAGCACTAGATAAATAGTTAAACAAAAAAACCATAGATAAAACAGAATGGCCAAAAAGATTCCATATAGCGAGCACAATTTCATCAAAGACTGCACGATTCTGTATCTTTCCTGTGTTTTTCAGTGGGTTTGTTAATGTGCATGTGTGCACACGAGCATCTGTTTTATGTGTGTATAGACAGCTAATGTATGGAAAGGTACTTTTTGCTAGGAAAGGTACCTTAACATATTAATGTTAACACATGGCAGATTTCTAACAGAATGCCGCATCCTGTAACAAAGATTCCATATTAACTCTGTCTTTGCAGAGTTCCTGGACAAAGAGGGCCATTGAAGTTGACAGTCCCAAACCAATGTTACCGTGGGACCAATTAGCTGATCCTCCTGATAGCACATTCGCCCAGGTTATTCACTCAAGGCCTGAGGCATGTGACAACCGGGTGCCCCTGGCTACAACGAAGAAGTTTGGAAAGCAGGATGATGAACTTGGTATGTATGGCTCTGAATGCAGTGATTGTTTTTGAACTTTCATTCTCTGATACCCCCTATCTCCCTCCTTTTCTTGACCTTTGGTTGAAATTATACTGCAATGAATTCGTAGATAACTTTGTTATGGGCAAGGACTTGGAGATAGGAGTACCTAGAATTCCAAATTTGCAGCATAAAGATCTAAGCAAAGAGGTACTGACCAACATAGCAGGGAATAATGGAGAGAAATTTCGTGAAATAAAATCAGAACAGGACAGTGGGCATTTAGAGAAAGGACAACTGGAGCTCAACAGTGAAAAACACAATACAGAATTGAGAAACCAAGGCAATGATCTCAAGGGTGTCATCACAAACATTACTAATCCTCGGATTGAAAGTGAAGTCGTAGACATATCAAACAGTCTCTCTTCTAACAAAAAGAATGAGGTCATCTATGAGACCAAGGAGATGCCTTCTCTTGAACTGGTTTTGAAAAGGCTGAGAGATACTGGAGATGCTTGGGCCAGTGCCAATGACCGAAATGTGTTGAGACATTCAGACCTTTCAGCATTCTCAAGGTAGGATAAATTTGGATTCTGACCATATCCATTCTTTGGTCCTTCAATGGAGGTACATCCTAAAGTTGAATCTTCATTACTATGCAGGTATAATTCTGCTTCAACCGCTTATCAGGCTCCAACAGGGAATGTAGGTAGCTGTTCTCTGCTTGATAATTGTTCAGAAGCAGCAAAAACAGAATCAATGCAAAATCTTCAATCCAACTCAAATAGCACACCTCGTATTCTATGTTCCAATGGAAGTAGTAACAACAATGATGTGGGCTCTACAACTAATAATGCTTTCGCCAAACCTTTGGTAATCAGAGACAAGCCAACACCAAAATCTACAGTTAAATGCCTCCATCCTTCTTCTGCCTTCCAGCCAGTGCAGAATGACCATACACCTCAGCCTGTAATACAGGGTAAGGGTGATGCTCCAATCGCTAACAAAATTCTGGCTCAATCAAGAGGCATGAACCAGCAAGGCCAAGTGCAACACCATCGTCACTGTGTTCATAACATGCCCCTCACCATCCGTAATGATTTGTCTTTGAAAAATATCCGTAATGATTTGTCTTTGAAAAATATGGCAGCTGCAGGTCCCCGGTGTGGGTCATCTAACTTGTTGAGCACACCCATGGAAGGAAATGCTGGTAATTACAGTATGAATGGGAGCAATGGCCAAAATGAGAGCTGCATTGCTTTGAATCCCAGAGGAATAAACTTGGAGAGCAATAGTGGGGCAGCTGGAAAAGACGAAAATCCTGGTACAGGTGATGAAAGTGGGAGCAGGAGCGGAGGCAGTCAAAATTGCTTTGCACTGAGAGAGGCTGCATTGAACAAATTCCGCCAGAAGAGGAAGGAGAGATGCTTTGAGAAGAAGGTAGAACTGAAATTGCAGCATAATTAGATACAAGCTTAGAACTCATTTATTTTCTCTTCAAGGACTTTTGGTGAAAAGAGTCCTAGCATGTAGATAATCTTAGTAAAAGATGGATAATTTGAACTTTGTGAGACATCCAAAGACTAAAAATATCTCTCAATTCTTTACTTGTTTGTGCATGGATAAACACCCAACCCTAAGATCAATCACCAAGGACTTGTGACTTATCAAGCATCAGACATTTTCTTTACTAGTATTAGCATTGAAAACATTAATTATCCCAACAGTCATCTAAGTAAATTTGTGAAACTAAGAATAAAGCATCTATTATGATGTTACCTGTTGTTTCTATATTGTAGTATTTAAAGTTTACCTTGTATTTACATAATCTTTCTAGGTTCGATACCAGAGTAGGAAGAAGCTGGCAGAACACAGACCCCGTGTCCGAGGACAATTTGTGCGACAAGTACCATTTGAACATAAAGATGAGGATGCACATAGCTAATCTGACCTGTTACCAGCTTGTGCCTTGGGAATTTTGTGCTTGAGATCGGTTGGATTATGCTTGGCAGGAAAAATTACAGAACCGCTGTTATCAAAGACAAATTATTAACTGTGTAAAGAGCTGTTCAGAAGGACATCTTGGACTATTCTATGATTGTGGACTAATATACATGTTACTACCACGGACTGCTACAACTAGATAGAAGGTAACCCTTCACAGGGTAGCCTTCTCCAATAAATGAGCTGTTCAATCTGTGTTGTATTGTAGTTTACAGGACTGCCTGAAACTTGAAAGGTTATCATTTGTTCTCCTTGTATGGATTCTGTTCTCTAATTATAACGCCTCTGTTCTCATTTTGTTTCTTCTGTTGTCATAAACAAGGAATCCAACGTGATGATTGCTCGGGGTCGGTAGACCATGAATGTTTGAACAGGCCCCATAATCAACTTATCCGGTGACTCCTGGAACTGAATCATCGGCTACCCTAGCAAGGTGGTGAGTAGACCATTGCAAATAAGGCAAAAACTCGTGATGAATTGATGATACCGCAAAAGCACTCCATAAACTATATTTTTTACCGAGGATATTTTCCCTTAAGGCCTACACGTTATGTAAACCCATGAATTCATTGAGCAAGAATTCCAAGACGGTTGTCAAACCTAGACAAGCCCCAGGCAATTAGTTCAACCTCCGAATCAAAGTTTAGTCGGAAAAAAAAAGCAAATAAAAATTCAAAGGAAGAGGTTTGACTTCTCTCTTTATGTTAAGATTCTTTCTCTGCCAGTTATCGTTGTCGAGTTAGATTATTGCTGCAAGTTATCATAACAGTACTATCCTTCAGGGCAAGTTCCAAGCCCCAGCGAGACATCTGCAGGAACATGTCAGTACATAATTTTGTTCTAACGATGATCAAGATGAGTTACGTAACACATATTTTTGCCTTCTTTAAAAGCCTTTTTTTTTTGGAGCATGCATGAATCTATTCGTAGGGAGTGGCAAACTGATACTTCAGTTCTGACTTCTGAGATGAAGCTAAAAAACCACTGAACCTGTACATCATAAGTATTCCCAATTCTATTTGTTTTGAAATGCTCATCAAACAAGACGAAAAACGATGGTTTCAAATTGACGCTGAAGATAAATCAGGAAATTCTATTCAGGAAAAAAAAAAAAAGGAAATCTCTTTTCATTCTTTCTGGAAGATCACATTTTTCTTGTAATTTTCATCACTGGACACATGCCTCCTCTCCACATGAAAAAATATGCAGCCTCTTTGCACAGTTCCGATAACTAGAAATCTTTGCTCCCATCACAAAAGGTAAGTGTCGATCCAAACACGGCGAGTTTGGCTCCTTAAGTTTGAGTACCGGGATGGAAGCAGTCAACACTACTTTCCTTGGCCATGAAGTGGAAATTGCTTATCTTGTTCTTTGGGCTCCCCCTCACATTGCATATTCCCCTGTTCAAAACTGTCAACTGCAGCAAAATAAAATTATGATAAAATTTGTGAAACGGGAGCAATTAGTCACAGCATCAGATTTAAGCTTTTAGCTTGCAGTCTCAAGACCATTATGTCAAAGCAAAGGGGAAGTTTTCAGTTTGAGATGATGCTACCCGGTTCCATGACCGTTAGAAGGAGGAGGAGCTCTTTGCAATTTTATTGGTGGAACTAACAAGCCCTTCTTTTCTCTGTGTTGCAGCTTCTTCTTTTTTTATGTGCCCAAATTAGAGCCATGAGCCATTTGGCACCAGCTGGCACTCTCATTATCACTCTGGGTCCGTTATTTTAAAAGAAAGTCAAAACTTTGAAAACGACAAAGCCCCCATGCCCCCTCCCAATTTAAATAAATGACACTTTCTTTTCTGCCGTTTGATCAATCATCATGCCATCATCTCAAAACAATCAGCTTTACAAAAACAATATCAATTTTCTGAACGGTATTAAATTCAAGTTCTTGTTGATTGAGCCTAAACAAATTACTCGCATTGTATCCCTGATAAAAAAAAAAAAAGTGATTTCTTCTTAGATTTCTACTAAAAAATTGTAACTTGAAATGCACGAAAAATCTCATGGTATTTAAGTTGTGATTACTAAATATTTATAAATATAAAAAAAAAAAACATATTCGATCCCGTGAAGAAATAAAAAAATTCTTTTTTTATTATTTTCTTTTTTTATCTCTCTATTTTATTAAAAAAGTATTATAAATATTCAATAATTACAATATTCACGGTAAAATTCATGGGAATACACGTTCATTAAAGTTAACAAGAAAATCAATTTTAAGACAGTTATTTGATTTGACAAATGGGTAGACAGGGGGGCACTTTTGGTG
>Ga0325404_1008096_pt1 | contig 10865 bp, 4 predicted proteins | sample PopdelMetagenome_18_FD_205664 | JGI IMG/M metagenome (GOLD analysis project Ga0325404, IMG submission 205664) | Populus deltoides microbial communities from Bellville, Georgia, United States - Xylem-Control-R1 | ecosystem: Host-associated > Plants > Phyllosphere > Stem > Wood/Secondary xylem...
TTTTTTTTGTTTAAGTGGGCCCTAAAATAGGTAACAACACTTTTGATTGCTATCTATTCTATGTTTAGTCATGTTTTAAATTGATTTCGTTTTGCGATTCCACCCTCTTTATCTTTTTTCTTTCCATATCAAATTTAATCCATGTTCTTTTAATTGTTAATTTTTTTACCTTGACAAGTGTTGTTACCGACGTTTGACTCCATAAAAAATCAAGAGAAAAAAAGATAGAAGAAGAAAATCCAAAATACAAGAGGATATATATGAAAAAAGCCTAAATGATTGCCTAAGTTGGTGGTGAAGAACCAAAATGACAAGTGAAAAAGTTGAGGACCAAAATATATAAGATTGACAAAATTGGCGACCCAATTTTAATTGACAAAAGGTGTCATTGGTAAAAATATTTTAATTTTGGGTAAATAAATACAAATTTGGATAGTTAAGGACTCAATGAGAATTTTGGAAGGCTTAACTAATCTTATTAAGTACTTGATTACAAGGAAAATCAGTCAATTTGGGTTTTAATTGGAATAAATTAAATTCTGAGGATTTAATTTTTTTTTAGATGGTTTAATTGGATGAATCAAGAACTTGATTAAAGAAATCCAAAATCAAGAACCAAAATAAAAAAAGACGCGTGATTGTAGAGGCTGAAATTAATCAAATTAAGGGAAAAATTGAAAGTTTGACGGTCAAGTGTCCAAGTGAACAAATAAAAAACTATGGACCAAGATGAAAATGACACTGAACTTTGAAGCTGATGATTGAGTTTGACAGGAGTGAAATTGCATGAAATAAAAATTTTGAGAGGCAATTATAGGTGCAATTAAAAGCAATTGGAAGTACATGGACTAAAGTGAAAATTTTCAAATTTTAAATTAAAAACCCTAATTTCTAGGGTTTAACCTAGACGACACGTCGTGTGGCCACTATTTAGCTTCTTCATTGTAGTTTTTGCTCATTGAGTAAGCACATTTAGGCAAATGAATGTGGCTTCTTTGACCACCTCTTAGGCTATAACTACCACCATTCAATTAAGAAACACCTCTTGTACAAAGATTAGGTGCTCCCATCAAATGTTTATATCTTCTTCTACAAACTTAACAATAGTTTGTCTTTGATCAACCATCATTGCATTTTCAGATTCTCAGCTGATCGACTTGATACTTTCAAACAAATAAATATGGAGCTATAAACCTCTAAATTGAGCAAGAATGGATCCAATCAAAAGTTATGCTTCTCTTCTACCAAATTCAGGTGGTCTTTAATGACATGTACATTAGAGTTACTCTAGCGAAGTTTGAAATTGGTCAACTTAGTGAACCTTGACTGAGATACCTATTTGTGCAAAACCATTCAACTTTTTCATGTGTTCTCACTAAACATTTCCTAGAGGGTTCTTATCAAGAGTCATAAATATTTCATCCAAAATCAAAAGGTGAGGGATGCATGCCTTTATCTCCAAGAAAAAAAAACCACATAGGAAAATTTGTTACAAAACCACCATTCTAGAACTATCTAATTTTGATCAAACGACTAAGTTTTGGTCAATATATTTTTGAATCCATCAAGAACCCTAGTAAAACACTACAAATACACCCTAGAAAATGAAAAAGAGAGAGAGAGAGGAAAAACATGGAGAAACACACTGTGAAAAGATCCTGGTGTAAAGGTTGAAGAGCCTAACAAGCTTTGGAAGGAAAAGATGGCGAAAGGGAAAGAAGGAAAGAAAAGAGAAGGAAAATAACAGTCTATAGAAAGCAAGCTTGAAGAAAGTATAACCATGTAAAAAGGTCAAGGCTAGAGTCCATGTGGCCTGCCTATTCATGCTTTCATAATGTTTAAACCTTTTTTTTTATATTGTTTGAGCTTATCTTGCATTTTTTTGTTTGATTTTGGTGCTGGAATAATCTGATGTTTTTTTGGCAGAGTTTGTTTTGTTCTTGTTCTTGTTCTTGTTCTTGTTTTAAGCATATTTTAAATTGCTCAAGCTTTCATTATGATAGTTTGTTTTAGTTTTGGTCAATAATGTGTTAGAAAGGCTTGCACTAAGGGTATGGTTATTGGTTTTGATGATTGTTTGATTTTGTGATTTTAGCCTAATAGCATGTTGATGATGTATTTGAGATATTTTGATTAGTGTTTGAATCTATTTTGTAATAAAATAATAAGTTGCTTTTATTTGTGGATTAAAGATTTTGGAAGCATGTTGATCAATTTGATGTCTTGTAGTGCAAGTTTATTGTTCCAAAAGCATGTTTTGGCATATAAATGTTAAAAATATCAAGTTTTAGATACAAATAGCATGAATATATTTGCTATTTAGCTTTGGTAGTTTTGAACTTTGGAACTTCATGCATCTTATTAATGATTTGATATTATTTGCTAGTTCTTTGGATTTAACTATGCTTAGTATTGATAATATGGTTTTTGAGGAACAAAAGCAGTATGTTTCAAAAGCCTAAGAGGCTAGTTCTAGGTTTAACAGTAGGTTGAGAATTTTCTGGATTTCTAGGTTCGATTTTTTTCATGTTCTTAGAAAGAACATTGCTTTAGCCCTATTATTTGGACCAGCTTTGGTCCAATTCTTTGCACTAAACCATTCGGGCAACTTGACTAATATATAATTTAGGGTTTATTTGCATTAATAAACAAGTTTCTAGGGGTTTTAATCCTAAATTTTTGGTTTTGAACCATAACCTATTTTTATGAAATCATATTGATTCTTTGATAATTGAAGTGAATGGATGCTAAATTATGGATCCTTGCATGATTTCAAATAAAAACGTGCCCTTGATTGCATGAAAACTTGTCTAGATTTAGATTTGTGTTTGTTGGATTCTTGATGAATGTTCTTTGTGCTCTTCATAATTTAAATGTTTCATTAGTTTTTTTCTATATAATTTTTTATGTTTTGTGTTAATTTTCAACTTTGATTTTGTTTCAGTTTAAACTTTTGTTTTGGTTTAGTTTTCGGGTTAAACCTTGATTTTTAGTTTGGTTCATGGTTGAACTAGCGTCTTTGGGTTGACTCATTTGGTTTTGTTTTAAGTACTTAAAGCTTTGTTTGTTTGAATAATTTTTTGTTAAAGATTGTTTTTTTTTTTTTTTTGCCTAATAGGGTGTTTGGCAAAGACACCTTTAAGTTCATTTTGAGAGTTTATAAGGGAAAGAAAAGATGGTTTTGTCAAACATGACATTACAAAAATAAATAATAACAAAAAGATAATAAAAAACAAATAATGATTTTTGCTTGTTGCATACGACACAATCTTGATAAAAATTGAATTTTATTTATATAAAAAAGAGAAAAATGTTTTTAGCATTGTTTTAGAAAATGTTTTTGTTTTTTTTTGTTTTTTTTTTGGAATTTATAATAATTTTGTAAAATTGTTTAAGGATTTGACTAATATTTCAATAACCCTAAAAATTTCAATTCCTAAAAATTAATGGTTAACATTCTGTTATAAATGTTGGACTTGCTAGTAGACTGATATTTAAGTACCAGAAGTTGACTAGAAAATTCTCAGAATTATCTTGGATAATCACCAATTTCAATTACGAGTATTTTTTTCATCACAATACACGAGTTGTAGAAATCACTTTCGCCTTCTAGAATAGGTGAACCTTGTCAGGGCACCTATATGGATTCTTCCTATAAGAATTTACCTAGGTATACAAGCTAGTAATAAATTCAAAATGCTAGATTTATTTATGAGCGTAAATTTTTGTTCTGAGCCATAAACAGACCACCGGTTAGGAGCCTATCAACATCTTTAAACCACATCCAGACCACACAATGTTGCTTACTTTAGGTAAAGTGCGCTAAGAGTGTTAATACCTTTCCTAGCCAAAACCAATCATTTACCCTGTAAATTCAGATACGATCAGTCCACTCAGGTTTTCTAGCGACTTTGAACCAAATAACTAGGTGGCGACTCCTTGATCCTGATATCGTAACGTTGCGCGCACACGTGCGCAACAAGTTTTTATTTCAGATAATTTTTTAAATTGGTTTTGTTTTACAATTTCATCCTTTTTTTATCAAATTTAATCTATGTTCTTTTGATTGCTGATTTTTTTTGCTATGATAAGTTTTTAAAATTTATATTTTAAATTGGCTCATAATAACCTTTTTGATTGAACCCGAATCCAGGGTTTTATGGGTTGCGAGCTTTTTTTAGATTTGACCAAGTTTATGATGTTTGTCCGGGTTCACTTGGTTTTTACATATATTTTTTCAATTTGATCCCCTAAGATTTTTTTCATATTTAAAATTTGATTCTTATTCTTTTAATTGCTATTTATTTTATTTTTTCATTAAATTGTATCATCCTTAAGTTTTTTCTATTAAATTTTATCCTCATTCTTTTAGTTGATTGTTTTTTTTATTGATTTTGGAAGTTTTTTTATTAATAGTTTTCTGTGAATCTCATCCTTCGAAATTAAGTTGATTGAGAATTATGCTATTAATTGAATCTGGGTCAAATATTTAATAGAAAACGACCTTTAGAGATTACATAAGGTTTAAAAAGTTGGTTGGGTTTGCCATGTTTGTTTTTTATTTTTTCTAAATTGAAGTTTTTTTAATCCTTTTTTTAACTTTTGTTTTGTTATTTTTTTCGTTTGATTCTATTGGGTTAGCCCTCAATAATTTTTTTTATTTCACTCCTTATTATTTTTAATCTATAAATAATCTATTATATTACAAATGATTTTCAATTTCACCCTTATGATTTTTTAATCTTTCAAGTTTGGTCATAATTATTTTAATTGCATTTTTTTTTGTTGGAGATCATTGTTTTTTTTTTCAAATTTCAACCTCATTGCATTTTTCTGTCAGATTTTAATCTCATTTTTTTACTTTTACTTTTATTTTGCAAGTTTTTTCATTAATATTTTCAACGATTCTATCATTCAAAATTAAATTGGATGATATTTAAGTTTCTTGATTGAATTTGAGTTCATAATTTAACAAGTGTAACTATTTTAGATTAGACTAGATTTAAGAGATTTGCCTGAGTTTACTTGGTTTTTTTTCCCTTTATGAAGCTGATGTTTTTTGTTTTTTTCTTGAATTTTTGCTCTTTTTTTGTCAGTTTTCCTTCAATTAAGTTAGCATTTAGTTGTTTGATAATCCAAATAAGTTCAAGTGTGGTTTTTTAATCTTTTTTTTATTTTTTTAGTTTATTTATTGTTGTTGTTTTTTCATATTATTTAAGTTAACACTTGAATAAATAATTTTGGACTCAATTTTTTTTAAATATATCACTTTTTTATATATATAAAAAATTATTTGATCTGCGGTGAATCACATATCTAATAATCTTTAAAGTCATAAGGAAAATGAAAAGAAAATGCAATATATGTCTTGATAAGTTGTCCTAAATATAATATTATGCAAAAAAGAGAAGAAGAAAACCTATATTATTCGTATATCTTTTATCGTCATATATGCTAAGTTAGACAATGAAATTATTTGAAAATGATTGTGTGGTTTGGTCTTGTGTCAGCTAGAAATTTTGAGAAGCGAACCCAACTAGCAACTCGTTCGAATATTATATGAGATGGGAAGTAAGCATGCTTTGGAGTGATGTAAGCACATTTGTCTGTTTCAGGAAGCACTTTTAAGGGAGAATAATATTTAATATTTAAATGTATTAATAATAATATTTAGCAGGCTTCATCCATCATCATGCTTTTGAGCTCCCGTGCTTATTTACTATAGCCATTATTATCTACTACGTGGTAAAAACAAAACATTCTTTTTTGTCCTTTCTTTTCAGCTTTGATATTCCAAATGTCGGGAGAGTTTAATTTCGTTTTTCTAGTGACCAACTAATCTCCAATAGGGTGGAAAACTCATGAGGCTAAGTTCTTTAATTTGGTTATCAAGTAATACTATGTTTAATGACTCGTGGCTCGAGATTGTAACTATTTTCTACTTAATTGACTCCTAGTAACCATACTATAATAGCATGTTAACTTGATTAGAACTTAATTATGTAATAAATTATTGAGTTCCTGAATATCATACACGCAGTAAAAATAATAAAATAAAATAATATTTAAAAATATTTAGGATTCTATTAGACAGATTTAGAGTTGTTTAGGGATTGTAGCAAGATCTGAACTTTAAAGGCTAAATTGTTGCAAACCACAATCCGTCCAATTGTCCGGTCTCCAACAGTAATTCACATGAATCACCAGTGGAAAATCTCTTAAATCCTTATTTAGAAGAAATGGATTTACTAAGTCTAGAGTATTAACTCTAATTTTGTGATTTACATTGTTTTTCTATCTAATCGACAACCCCAAAATAATAAGCTTAGCTTTATATTTATAGGAAATCCTAAAAACCCTATAGATGACAAAATATATATTTGCCCCTTAAATGATATCCATATATTATTTAAGAATTATTTTAGAAATTTAATCAATCAAATCCCTACTTGATTATTCTAGTACTAGAATTATAATTCCTGAATTAAATACATTCCAATGCTTAATTTCTAAAATTATATCTAATCAAGTCACACTTGATTAATTATATCAATTTAATTTCTAACTAACGGTTCTCAATGTGTGTGATCTATTAGATTCCTAATATGTTGGCACAAATATAAATTATAATTCTAAATAAATATAATTAAATAAATTAAACAATTTAATTTATTATCAATTTAATAATTGATTAATTTATATTTTAAGATTAAGTGTACCGTCTAGCAACGTGTCATAATCTCCCAAATATTAAGAAAGTCATAAGACCTTTAAGTGATCGATTTTTTAGTGTAATTATTGTATCTTCATCAATATTATTTAGACATTTTAGCGTAGAGTGTGTCTGATATGTCAAATCATATTTATTTACAACATTATAGTCATTGATCATTTGAATAAAATTTAAAACTCTTTTCAAATCTCATTTCACCTTGCGTAAGGATTTAACAATCAATACTTTCTGAGAACTTGTGGAACAATTAATCAATACAATTTGAGAACATGTGGAATATTTTTTCCTAGTTAACTTAGGGTGATGAATCCTCTTTTGATCATTTAAATACCTTTATATAGTTTATGTTGTATCTAATGTCTATTTATTTGTTACATTTAACAAGATAACATGTAATAAGATTAAAAACATAACACCTTTTATATAAGATAATTTAGTGATCTCAAGTCTTAAGATTACTTACACAACCGTCATATAAGCTTTTTTATAGACACAAGTGACATCTCCATATGAAATTTTAATGCGGGTCAGTTTAGTGTACATGTCATCTGACAAATACCTACATATTAGTTCTAAGTATCCCTTATACCTCAACTTATAAGATCAATTGTTTTCTTTCATAAAGAAAAAAACATAAGATGTATTAGTCTCAACAATTCTAATAAATGTCTATTATTAAGAGAGCATTGACTAGGAATATTTAGGAACAATACTTTGATGCAATAGAAATCCCATAGTTATAGTATCTTTATAATTTTCTTTGCAAAGTGTTTTTATTCCATGAACTTTATCTTTACTCTAGATTTATTTATCAACCTTTAAATTCATAAATTAAATATAAATGAATATTAAAGATAAATAATGCTTTTATTTAATAAAATTAAACATGTTCTGCATGAATAAAATAGTGTCATGTGTAACCAACTGATTGGCTATAAAACATAAAATTATATGTCAACACCGAAATCACCCTTTTTTTTCCTTGAAAGTTGATGGAAAGTTCCTCCAATTTCCCAACTCTCATTATAGTCCCCCGAACTTTAAATTTACAAGTCAAAATTTTAAATTTTAACCCTCCGAGAATTTTCTTATGTTCACATTGGTGCTACCAATAAATTTTGAAGGACAATTTTAATCGATAAGAATCTAGCTTTTATTTTTTTTTACAAGTGTTGATTTGTTTAGCAGCCAGGATCGTGATTCATTAGCATAGTGTCCTCGTTAAAATACAACCGAACAATATAACAAAATTTAAATTGTAATTGGATCAGTGAATATTTTTCACCACGGTGCCTGAGCCTCTAGCCATTAGAGTCCTCAAGAATGAGGAGGTGCTGTAACTTGTTCTTGGTGTCCGACGTTGAAATTCTAATGGCAATTAAGTGGTGATAAAATTACCATGTCATGTCACTGTTGAGAAGTCTTGGAAAGCCCGCTTCATGCCAATTAAGCAATCTTGGGGTATTAATTATAGTTAACTAATTAACTGTTAATTGTTAATCTTCTAATCATCTATTAATCGTTCCTTCCTTTTAATGAGGTGGAAGTATGTACAATCAAGAACTGGATTTTGAAATCAGAGGTAGCAGCTTCGTAAAACCAAACAAAATAAGAGAGCTCAAAGATTTCTAGCTTTAAGAAAGGTATATCTATCCAAAGTAACGCTGCATGTGAACAAGAATAAGTAAAGAAGAACATAAATTAAAAGCAAAAGGATAAATAAAACAAAAAATAAATGAGTAATTGTAAAAGATGGTAAATAAAAGTTGTAAATAAAGGCGATACTAGAAAGAAGATAGATTGAATAAATTTCACAAGGTAAATTGCATATGTTGGGCTGATCATATCTTTCCCACTGGCTCAATGACCTTATTTATACTGATATAATAGTTGAATTTCATCTAATTCTAATATTACATGAGTAACTTATATCAAATAAGAAAATACAAACCAAAGTTATTCTTTGTTAAGAGTCACTTGAATCTAAACTTAAACTATATCACTTCGTTAGTTTAACTTATCGAAGACTCTCACTTTAAGTAATTCGAACTCTTTTGATCGATCACTTTTCTTTGGTCGAGCATGACTCTTGGTTGCCTAATCAACTACTTTCTAGCTCCCTTGTTCGATTAGGACTCTTCAAATTTGGTTGATTCCACTAGTCATGATTAATTCCAGCTTTTCTTTCCTCTTTTAAATATGAAGAATTACTATTCTCATCTGATTTACACTTAGATGCTTATTTTCAACTAGAACTAAAAACAAAAGTCATCAATATGATAAAATTCATTTCGATGGAAACATTTGAATTATAGTTATGGTTGAAAGGGATTGCTACAAAGATAGAGTCTTAGGTCAACCTAGCTAAAGTTTTGAGAAGATCAAGTTTGAAGAACAATTTGTTTGTTTTTATAAATTTACTACGCAAAGCTCTTGATAAGTCTCAGCTTCATAAGTATTGCAAAGATGGAGCATTTGTTGTAACCCAATTTTTGACCATTTATTTTTCTAAATATTTTCAACATATAAAAATTCAAAAATATGTTCTTGATGTATTTATGTTATTTTCAGCATTTTCAGCATCGTCTAAAAAAGATTCAAATTTTCAATTTTTTTCAACGAGTCAACTTTTAACGCATCATTTTTAAAATCGTTGATTTTTCTTATTGAGTCGGCATTGATGCTGCTTTAAAAAACAAAATACAAAAAATCAAAAATAAAAAATATTTGGACAAAGGTTGCTTATTTGACCAAGAAATTGGAAAATAAGAGATAATTTTCCACCTATAATAAGGTGTTTATCTCACACAAGAGGGGAGAAGAGGCCATTACAAAAAAAAAAAAAAAAAAACTCTTCAGCTCACACACTTTCTTCTAAAATACATACACAAAAAACCCCAGACCCAATATACTTAAAACCCTAACCGTTAGCCATTAATCACTGAACAACAGCCTCTCATTTCCCGTACCCTTACTATGAGAAAATATGCACCATTCAAAACACTAATGGCCTTCATCGGCCAAGCCTCTCTCTATAAGCAGTTAATATTCCTCCATCACTGTCTCCTATAAACATAGATGTACAAGGCATTTAATCCTATCTTTTTCACCACCATATTCAGCCTCTCACTACCCGACACTCGACCCTTCCTGGCTAAGCTTCATCTTTCTCTTCATAACTGTTGTCAATAACGACAAACCTACACCAATAACAAGACCACCTTTATAACAGTAATCTCTTCCTCTCCAGCTCGACTGAGAACCAATGGCCAATCCCTACCTGAAATGCCAGCCTTTACCATACCTCTCTCCTAATGTGTATTATTGAAGCAACCAAAAAGAGGAAGAAAATTTGAGAAAACTAACCCGTGAAATAGATCTGTTAAAAAAAAAAAAAATTCAAACCAATCCGTGCATGACATTGTCGGTAAAAACATGAAAAGGAAGAAGTGATCTACTTCATCCACCCATTTTTGTTTGTTTTGCAGGTGGGTTCACGCACGGCAAGTAGCGGTGTTGCGTGTAGCAGATGTGTGCCACTATTCATCCATCCCAAGAGTCTTTCAATGTTCTTTTCAATTCGTTTCCGATCTTTGGAATGATCATTTTGTAAAATTTTAAAATTTTAATGTGTGTTTGAATTTTTCTTTTTAAATTTTGGATTTTTATTATTTATAAACATGTAATTGTAGGATGTGTGAGTAAAATTTAGTAAAATAAAAAGTAGTGTGTGTGTTGTGTTTTCTTTTTATTACCTTTTATTTTGTGTTAAATAAACGATAAAAAAGGAAAAAAGATTAAAATTTCTAATTAACAAATGTTTTAATTACATATGGCCAACAATCCTAAAAAATAATTTGAGCATTTATTTTTAAAAAATTGAAATACTTTTGCATGGATTTTACAATAAGTTTGTAAAATTCCAAAAGATTTTGGCCTATATTTAAAAAAATACCAAAACAAATTGTTTTTTTTAATATACGGGATTATGAATTTATATGTAAGATATATTTCTGATATTAAATAAAAGGAAAAATTATTTTTATATTTACATTAAAACAATTATGTTTTTAACCTGATAAGATAATGATCTTACTAAGAATGATTTTTCTTCAATTTTAAACGAATCAAC
>Ga0325404_1008098_pt1 | contig 10863 bp, 9 predicted proteins | sample PopdelMetagenome_18_FD_205664 | JGI IMG/M metagenome (GOLD analysis project Ga0325404, IMG submission 205664) | Populus deltoides microbial communities from Bellville, Georgia, United States - Xylem-Control-R1 | ecosystem: Host-associated > Plants > Phyllosphere > Stem > Wood/Secondary xylem...
AGAGAGAGAGAGAGAGATATTTGACCCGTGCTTCATAGGTGAACATACAAAGCTATTTTGATAATAAAAAAAATTAAAAATGTAAATTAAAAAATTCATTGAAACATCTAATAATCATCTATGTAAATAAATAACTAAAAAAATCATTAATAATAATTAAAAGATAAACTGGAAAAATTGAAAAAAAAAATGTAGATCAAGATGTTTGATCTCGTAAAATCAGATATTTACTCGTTTGTGTCCACCAAACATATTTATTAAAATCAATAAAACATAATAAAAATAAAAACATATATGAAACCGAGTGCATAAAATAAATGGAAAACAATTATGCATGACCGAATATATTAGAAATATTATTTCAAAATAACTATTTTTTTCACATAACATAACTTTTTTATATCAAATAAAATAAAAAAATATGCAAAAATTAAATACAAAACAAAATAGTTTCTTTAAAAATCTTTATCTAAAAAAAGCTTACAAAACTCATGGTATAGGTAATGAGACCTAGGCAAACCAATAGAAAAGAAATTAAAGGTAGCCACAAAACCAAATTTTTAAAAAACAAATAATGTAGAATGATAAGATTGTAGAAGAAAATGAGGGGGGAAATGATTAATAATTGTATTAACTCTTAAAGTTAAGACTCTAGTCATTAAATTGAAAGCATAACAAATGAAAACACCGTGAAGCTCAATTTCGAACAAATCAAATACTGAAGAATGTAACTGGAAAAAAAATCAACCACATAAAAAATTGTAATTAAAAGAATGAGAGTAAAAACCAAAATAAAAAAATAAATTTGAAGGCATTTAAAAAACTTAAATTGGAGGGTAAAATTGAAAAGAAAAAAAAACTTTAACAAAAGGAAAAAGAAATCAAAAGAATGAAGGCTAAATTGAAAAAAATAAAACAACATAAACTTTTATTGAAGAGTGAAATTAAAAACCAATAAAACTTTAACAAAATAACCAAGGGTGAAAATCAGAAACTAAAAAAATAAGGAGCAAATTAAAAAAAAACAATATATGACAAATTATAATTTAAAGACTAAATTAAAAAAATAAAAAACTTTTCTAAAAAGAAAAGGGATGAAAATAAGCAATAAAAAATATAAGAACTAAAATTAAAAATTAAAAAAAAAAACAAACATTTACTTTCTCTGAAAGAGAGAAAACAAGGAAGAAGAAAAAAATGACAAACAACGACAAGCTACCTATTAGCTGCCATCACACATCACACCAGGAGAAAAAGGACACAGTGGCATTTCTAAGGACATGGCAGAAGGCAAGGTTTGAACATCGAGTGGCATCAAACACGCCGTCCAAAGGCCGCAAATGCCACCCACGTGCTGGCGCATAAAGAAGACACGCTAGCAGCTTTCTCGAATTAAAAATTAAAAAATCAATGTAAAATGACCAAAACACCTTTAAATATATAACTTGTCTTGTCTTTTATAAGGGCAAACATGTATTTTGTAGCTTAGGAAGAGAAAAACCAAAAAAAAAAACCCTTGGTCACTGAAGTATATTTTGACCTTGAAGATAAAAAAATATTTTTAATATTTTAGAGTTTGTGAAAAGACTAAAGATTTTGATTAACAATTCTAAAATTTGTTGATAGTAAAGAAGTATTTTTTTTACTGTAAAAAATTAGAAAAAACCATCATACACCGTCTAATCTTGGAGGTGTGACTAGAATTGGAAACAAATTATTCTGTTATCTGCTTATCACTGTACTGTGGATGAGACCCGATCAGCAACATGAGCCCTCAAACTAGGTCAGGGTCCAACAACTATAATCCTTTGATTATATGAAATATTAATTCATATGCTTGGAATGCAATGGTCCTGGATTCTTGGAGAACCATTCCACACCCTACCTACCTTGAAAATCAGCTATGCCATTGATGTGGGATTTGTATGGGAATAGATTGCAGGTCGTTAGGGTTTTAGAGAGAGATGCTCAACCTTTAATTTTTCATTCATATCTTTTGCCCTAGCCTAGTTCCTTTCTATGCGGAAGCGTGCCATAAATTGATAAATCAACTGACCCCAACAAAATTGGCACATCCCCCCACAAGAATCGAATTCAAAAAATGATTTTACATTTGTAATTTCACTACCCTGGGGATCCTTCATGCAAAGCCACTTCAGATCCTCCTTACAGACGAGCTCCCACCGCCATGTGAGACAACCATGTCCTTGATTGGTGTCCTCTAAATGGGCAGGTGATTCAATCATGTCGCCCTAGCACACCACCATGCGCCACAAGAGCTCGGTTATTAGTTGCCCAGCTGCAAGGCACTCACTCCTCCAACCAGTACACATTTGTCGTGGGAGCCAAAGCCGGAAAAAAGATGTTCTGTTCTGTGGTTTGACCTTATCCGATGTCAGTAAATTCTGGCAACGATGAAAAATCATCAAGACCCGATGTGAAACCAAGAACATAGTCGTGTGCGACAGCATCCCAGGTCCCCATTTCCGCTGAAAGCTCCTTCTCAATGCATGAGATAGAATATTCATCCTGAATGGCTATTGGTGGCAGGTCAAACCTTAAATTGGGATCCCTGGATGACAGTACAGGCAGTGGCTGGGATACTGGCTCGGCAAAAAGGTGTCCTTGACTGTGCTCTATTAAAGTTTTCTTCATCTTTGACCTAGGAGGCTTGATTGACTCGGAGACGGAGAGCTTGTGCTTTCCCAAGGACTGCGTCTTTGAAGGCAGCCGCAACTTGAAATCATTTGCTGGTGCGGAAGATGAAACCCAGCCCAGATCCCCTACAACACAAGCTCTTGCTGCATCCCTGGGACAAAAGGACGTAGTCAGCAACTAAAACAATCAATTAACTGTACATGTTTTACACGGCAATCGCAGGATTCAATTTGTAAGCACCTCAATAGAATGATCAATAGCATCTGTACCACATATCAATTTCTGGATTTTAATAATAGCTTCATAATAATCCCTGGGATTTTTTCAAGAAGGTGCATTAAGAAATTGATAAAATGCATTAAATCAAGAGTCCATCAAGCACTATAGATTCCGGCAGGGAAGAAAACAAAGGTAGCACAATTCAGTCAGACAACCCAGTTCTCATACGAGGAAATTAACAAACTGGAAGGCATTATAAGAGTAAAACCTAAAACTCTCAGTCAACAATACTATGCTGCTAAAGCTGTTATCTTCAACATCATCAAATAGGAATTAACAAGAGACTATTAATACCAAACAAGCAGATCAATGTCGTCTTCTTGATTGCAAGAAATCATACCTGAATCGATTTTCAGCTATACTTGTGGATGCTCTCAGATGGTTAGCCTCTGCTCTATCCTTATTTACTGATGTCAATGGCGCTGAGCTAGGTATTGACAAACTTATTATAGGTGGGAATTGAATCAAAGAATCATCTTCCTCTTTTTGGAATTCCAATGTTATTTCCAACTGCTCACCAATGGCAGGAGCAACTTCGCTCAAGTTGGAATAGGAAACTCTATCATCTGGCCTTCTACTGCTGGCATCATGGAGTGCAGCAGCAAGCAACTTGCTACTATGTCCCAAATTAGTGAATTTCATTCTTTTTGCAGATTCCTTTGAGGAATTCGAAGGTAACTGATTGACAGAAGAATTGAAAACCCTTCCATGATTATAAAGAGCATTTCGAGATGATGACAAGTTCTGTTGACGTTCAGCACGAGAGTTCACCCTCCACACAGCAGAAAGCAGTGCTGTGAAGTGCTTCTGGAGAAGTAACTCATGGTCTGGCTGCTCAGCAGCAACATTTAATAACATCCGTATGTTATCCTGATGCAACAAAAAATTGTTCAGCATAAGCATTATTGTCTTCTGTATTTCATCAAGGAATTACCAAATTAGTGTTCTCTCCAGCAATCTTGTTATATTTCTAATCATTCATTAAAATCAATTGTCCACTGAAAGTGTTAAAAGTGCAGCAGGCATTTTTAAGGAGTGGTAATTTCACAATGATTAACCAGATACTTTAGATTATTCTGAGAAAAAAACAGGTGTATATGCATGTGAACCTGCAGTTTTGGAGATAATGCCAAGCAGGCTAATAAAGTTTCCTGGTATTAATCACTGAAACTTGCATGAGTTGCATCCTATGCGATGGTATACCAGAAATCCCAAAACCATGAATATTATTAACAAGCAGCTAATTAAAGCAATTTTTTATGGCCAAAGATCAATACAAATAAAGAAAAAAAAAAATGGAACACCTGAAAGATATCAAATCCAAGTACCACCAACTGTTATCAATCAATTGTTAAGAATTGCTGACCAGTTGGTTAATATCTTCAGGACAGTGCCTGGATCAGGGTTCAAGGGTGTAAATAAGCATCCAGTTTCAATTAGCTAGACTTGATAAATAAATGAATGTTTCGGGAGTGTCATTTCATATTCTCAGCATCTTCTCTCGCTATTTTCTCCAATATATGGAACACGTTTGAATGCAAATTAAATCAGACTTACCTCAGTTACTTTGAGAAGGGCCTTCCCAGAGACCATATTGCTCATCTTTTCATTATTGATAGGATATTCTGGAGAAGATAAAACATATCTATGGATTAGTTCTCTAAATCTCTCACAACAATGAACTGGATGGCGGTATCTTCCCCGATAAAACCCACCAGCAGCCATCCCATACAGAGTTTCACTGACCAAGCTCCAGTGAGGGCCATACTCATGCACAACAGCACATAATATTGCATCCTCCTGTGGCAACCATGAATCAGGTGGAGGAACACAATCTCTGGACCAAACATTCCCTTTCTTTAACTTCTCTGGCTTTATCATCAACACCCGTTTCACTGGCATGGTACTGATGGAGATTTTCCCTCCCATCTTGCTCCTGCCAGCTGGTTTCTGCTCGAGATCAGAAACCACCTCATATGGTTTTAATTCCATAGACCTGCCATGCTGCTTTCCAGACAGATCCGAATCTACATCAAAAGAGCACGTTTCGGGAGCTTTTTTGAATTTCTTGCTATTCTTCCTCAACCTCTTTTTGTCTATATCAATTGCTAATTCTGCTTTCTTACGTTTTCTCTGCACACTTGAATAAGGAGACGTAGTATCTGAATATGTACCGTCGTCGTCGTCGTCGTCGTCGTCGTCATCATCATCTGCAGACAAAGTTTCTATTGATGCCTCCACTTTCATGTGTTTCAATTCAGAAGTTAAAGATTCTTTCTTGAGGGATTTGAACTTGGTTTTCTTTGGTTTCTTCTTAGACTTCGATTTAGGATTGCGTGGCACTTTACACCTGCTAAAATGAAACAGAATAGTAACTGAGCATTTGATATAACAATAAAAAAGAGTGCCACTCAGGTGTGCCCAAGAAATAGCCACCTTTAGAGACAATGAAACAATAAAGCAGAATGATTTTTTTCCCAGGTTTTCCACCAGATTACATGGCAGCAAGCTTGTCAGGAAGATTCATGAAATGTGGGAGAACAGTGCCTGTTGCATTTTTAATGACAAAAAAACTATCCATGCAACATGGATGTGGCACAAGCCTTCCTTTTTCTCTGTCTCACCCCTCCCTCGTGCACTATTTAGTTTCGCTCTCAAGACAGTTAGATAGCTCAGTTAGAAAGCAAATGCCAACTTTATCCATATTTATTAACGACAGTAAAATAAGTAACCATTTCAAGGGATGTTTCAGTGGAACCATAAATCGACAAAAAACTCAATCTACACCGAAGTGTCCATTCTGTTCAGCATTTTTCAGCATTAACATCGTTTACAGTTAATATAATAAATGCAGTAGTTTGAGCCCAGGAGACCTCCATGGTGTGATTTGTGTCTCCCACACTAATAGCGCTATTAGTGTCTCCCACACTAAAAGCGCACTGCATGGTAAATATGAACTGCTTGTGTGAAATTTTAAAGATACTAGGACATTCACTTCCAAAATTTACATGCAGCCAAAACAAATAGTAAATAATAAATAAAAGAACACCCCTCAGCCATAAAAAAAAAATTAAAAGGCCAAACAAAGCCAAGTACCTAATTGCTGACCTACATCCTAATTTAATTTTTTTTAATAAATAAAGTTAAATAGCCAGCAGGATGATTTCACAATAGGTTCAGAATTGTCTTACACCATAGCATCTAAATGTCCATCTGCACTTTCCTTCTCATTAGCTTCAGCTTCAGCTTCAGCTTCCTTTTCTTCCATCAACTACAAAAACACAATAAAAAAATAAGTTTTAAGAGACATTTAAAGAAAAGACAATTGGCAGCATTAACAAAATTCACTAACCTGATGTTGAGTTAGCGCCTCAACTTGCTGCCGGTATGCCTCGGTCGCAAAATCAGCATCCCATCCTAATATAACAAGAAAAATCATCACCTCTGCTATCAATTGTGATAAAATTGTTTATCCTAAAAAATTCAAATGATTGCATCTATATAATATAACCCCTGTACACAGTGAAAAGGTTTCTTGAATATGGTTTTTCTGTTTTGTGATCAATGGATGCCCACTGCAGTGGAAACTGAATACGACATGCCATGTAGTCATTCATTATAAACTTCAACTGAAGAAAAGTCTTGAAACCAAAATTACAAGTTATATTAATGATTTCATCAAGAAAATTAGAAAATGAATAAATTGAGAAAAGCATGAGTTCAATCTTTCTATCCTACCACCATTCAGACTAATGATACAAAGACCTTACAATTCTCTTAGAGAGTAGTATTATAGGTTACTGATTTGTAGATTTGATTCATTTACCAAAAACTAGAACCAAATACACACACACACACACTGCTTACTTTCATACACCAATGGCTCTTCATCATCATCAATCTCAGCTTCCATTTCGTCCTTGTACTTCTCAATACGATCAAGCTCCCATTCTGTCTCCTGAAACCTAACTTGGGATTCCAAGGCTGCTTTGTCTATAATTGGATCCCACAGTTCCAGAAAACGGACTGCATATCTGTCTATTGGACGTAGCTGATTTTCGAAGGATGAGATAGCTTGTCCAGCAGCTGCCGCCGCCGCTGCCATCTGCTTGACATCAGCCAACATATCGACATCATCTTTGTTCCCAGTAAAAGTTACAGCTCTCTCTTCAATGCAATCATTTTCATCTAAATTCACCTCACCCTCTTTGCAATAAGTTGTCATCTCATGGTCTGTAGGCTCATCAGCCTTCATATCATCATCATTTACGAATTCATCATCTTCCAATCTCCCAATGGCCTCTTCAGTAAACTCTTGGTTGTCTACAGCCTCTTCCTGTTCGACTTTCTTCAATGCCATGTAATCTGCTTCATCTTCAGCATATTTCAGAGCAGCCTCCACGTCTGCATTAGACAAAGAAACCTCATTTCCATTGTTATTGTTTTTCTCCCTCTGCATGTTCTTAATCTGAAGTGTTTTATGCCCAGAAAATAATTCCATAGGATCGAGCTTCTTGAAAAATTCTGTGTTGTATCCTCCACTCTGTATAACTAGATCATCAAGAGCACGCTTCTGATTGGCTTTCTTTAAGATATTTTCTTCAATGGTGCTCTCACTGATTAACCTGTAGATATGTACTTCACGTGTCTGTCCTATCCGATGGCAGCGATCTTGGGCTTGTTGATCCATCGCAGGATTCCAGTCACTATCATAGAAGATTACAGTATCTGCCCCAACAAGATTGATGCCAACACCCCCACTACGGGTTGATAGAATGAAGATAAATATTTTGGGATTGGTGTTGAAACGCTGCATTAAAGTTTGTCTATCCTCTGGTTGAGTAGATCCATCTAAACGCATGTAAGTGTAGCCGTACAGGTTTATGAAAGCCTCCAAAATATCCAGCATCTTGGTCATCTGTGTGAATATTAATACCCGATGGCCTTCTGACTTTAACTTCCTGAGCAAAATAGCAAGCTCCTGCAATTTACCACAGTCGAACTGTATTAGGCGCCTGTCTGGGAAATACAGTTGTCTCCGGACAATTGCAGGTCTAATAGGTGAAAGAAGAGGCAACAACATTTCAGAGCATTTCTCCTCATAAGTTGAATGCAGAAACACAGGAGTTCTGGTCTGACTGCACCAGAAGATAGGTGCAGTGGAACGTGCTGCTGGAATTGCAAACATAAATGATTCCACGAGATCAGTCATCTTCTGGAACCGTTCAATTGGTGAAAGAACAACATCACCAAGCTTAGAGGAGCATAACGAGGAGAGTCGCTCAACTTTTTGGCGATGGATATCATACATAGGATGCTTCACTGTGACAAGTTCTCGTAGGGTTGTTGAGTATATGGGTTTTTTCCGACACCTCAAAGAATTCCACCATGCAATAGATGCTGCCCGTTGCTTCATCTCTCTTAATCTCCCCTCCAATAATGACTTTCTAATCTCTTCAAAAATATTTGTTCCCGGCAACCTCTTCAAATGTTTAGACCCAGGCCCAACATCTTCTATGTTAGCCAAATTGGCACGCTCTTCAATTAATCTTGAAGGAGTTGCAATAGCCTTTACTTCATCGCACTCCCAAGAAACCATGTTAAAATCAAGATGTGTAAATATAAGCCCCAAAGCACAAAGATCTACAGATGAATATGGGCCAGGTGAAAACATTGAACAAATAGAACTACTCAATTGGATGTCCATACCAGCCATATCAAAAGAACTAATAATTGGACGACCCTCAAATAAGTCGGGATGATTACAAACTTTACGAAGTTGCATTATGATGCTGATCATCCCAAAAAAGTTGGCAGTGGCAAGGGTAGCTTGTGTCTCTGAACTAGCAATGAAATCCTCGTACAAGTTACGCTGCCTCCTTGAAAGTCTACAATAGATGACATGTTCAAGTTTCATGGGGAGTTGCTTCTCCACGTCCCTTTTCAATCGACGGAGGATAAACGGACGGAGAACATTGTGCAAACGATCAACAACTTCTTTGTTCACTCTTTCTTGTCCCTCCACCATCCCAGTTATTGGATTACTGAACCAGTCCTTAAATTCCTGGTGAGATTGAAAGATGTGGGGCATCAAGAAATGCATTAGTGACCACAGTTCCATGAGATCATTCTGCAGAGGTGTCCCAGTTAATAAGATGCGTCTTTTTGAATTGAAATTTAAAAGAGTTTGCCATCTCTGGGACTTCCAATTTTTAATCAGATGAGCTTCATCCAAAATCAAATACTTCCATTTCTTCCTCTTGAAGACTTTAGAATCCTGTATAACCAGTCTGTAAGTTGTTATACATACATGGAAGAAATTTGGTTTCAGCCAACCTTGCCTCTTGCATTTACGCTCTTTTGCACTGCCAAAATATGTTAAAATCTTGAAGGCAGGACACCATTTAAGAAACTCTGTTTCCCAGTTAAGCATGACACTTGTTGGAACCACAATCAGATGAGGACCCCATATTCCCTTTTCACATGCTAGGTGTGCAAGCAAAGCAATTGTCATGATCGTCTTTCCAAGCCCCATTTCATCAGCTAGAATCCCATTTAATCTTTGTTCATACATTGTAACAAGCCAATCGAGGCCTATATGTTGATATTCACGAAGAGGATACTTGAGAAGAAAGGGGAATTTTGTGCGCACTTTGGTTGTTGAGAATGTATTGCCTGTTGGTTGTGCAGATCTTGCAGCAGCAGCAGCATCAGCTATCTTACTTTCACTCTCCCTTCCTTCTTCTGAAATTTCTTCATTTCCCTTCTCCTGTTCTTCTACAAGAGGATGTTCCCCATGTTCAACCATTTCATCCATTGAGTTATCCAGCTGCTTCAGTTCTTCTTCATGGCCTGGGGAATTTGACATATTGTCTGATAATACTGGTGCGTATTCAGATTCATCCTCTGAAACTTCACTGTTTGGCTCCTATAAGAAGACATGGATAATCAAAATAAATCAACATACAATATGAGACAAAGGTCTGCACAGAAACAATTCTTTAACCCACCTTTGTATACCTTGCAAGCAATTCTTCCAAAGGAATTTCACTCTCCTTTTGCAGTAACAAAATCTGTGAATTAGCAGCCATCTCAGGCAAACTATTGAAAATAAACAAATAAACTAGCAAGAAAATCAGAAGTTTTAATAAAATGTTGTTGAAGAACCATAGAATTCTTCACTAAATGCAAGGTCAATGAACACAAAGAAATATGATACATCCAAATTGTTCTTTACCTCATCTATGGGATTGTTTGAATCTGCTTTTGCCATCTCTTCCTCCTCCAACAAGGTTGTCTCATCATCCTGAACATTGAAGCCAGTGGCAAATCACAGTTAAATATCCAGCCTTTGAAATCTTAAACATGGCATGTGAGCATACACATAAATTGTAGTATCTGAACTTCGCTTGATCACATTAACACTGTCCTCTTTGATACTTGGTGAAAGAAAGAGGACCTGATAATTACATCTAAACACATATAAGACAGCCTATTAATCAATACTTGGTGCATTGTATGATTTGGGATTGTAATAAAGATGTACACAAATCAGACAGTCACAACAATACTTACTAAACCCTTGCAATAAATGCCATGCAAAGTAGGATGCTTTAAAGTTAGCTGAGATCACAAGTATGCCCTTGTGTTATCCAAAATTTGCCGATTAAGCCCTTATATAGATAACTTGGTCAATCAAACCTTAAATTCGGTAAATTCAATCAATTAAGTCCAACATCAATGAAACCCTTTTACATTCATCATATTCAATAAGCCCCTCCATAGATAAAATGGCCAGTCAAACCTTAAATTCAATCAATTGGTCAATCAAACAATCCAAAAATACAAGAAAGATATTAAATGATATGAGAGGAATTATTAACATCAGTTTGTTAGAGTGTTAGTATATTCAGAAATGAAAAATGG
>Ga0325404_1008102_pt1 | contig 10859 bp, 9 predicted proteins | sample PopdelMetagenome_18_FD_205664 | JGI IMG/M metagenome (GOLD analysis project Ga0325404, IMG submission 205664) | Populus deltoides microbial communities from Bellville, Georgia, United States - Xylem-Control-R1 | ecosystem: Host-associated > Plants > Phyllosphere > Stem > Wood/Secondary xylem...
TGAATTTGAAGTCATCCATTGCTTGTGAAAACAAGACTAATCTAGGTGGATTTCAAGTTCAGAACGTGATCTTTCTAATTATCCAACCATGATTGCATTGTACTTTTGTGCAAAAGGTTATAGCCATTTTAAATTTGATTTGTTTATGTTTCAATTAAAGTTAGAAAATGTGTGCTAGTTAAATTTGTCTAGTTACATTGTCAAAGTCTAATTTTTGGGCTTGACTTCTGTCATGTTGAATTTTCCTAACTATGGAGGGATGTTCCAATTATAAATATAGTATCAGAATATGTAATAAAGGACTTTTGGTAAAGATTTGAAACTTAATTAAGAGAATTAAGAGTTGTTCTTCCAAATTGATTTTGTGAAGAATCCTACCTGACTTATCACTCTTCAATCACAAAGAGTGTGGTGTCGAAATCCTAGATTGATCTTTGTGGCATCCATATCGACTAATCAAAGTATCTTCCTAGTCAAAGTATCTTTCTAGTCTATCCTCCATCTTATTTACCTGAAAATCACTATAACCCAGCCTAAACATCAAAAGAAAGACAACCAACCAGATCCATCCTTCATCCATTTTCGTCAGATTCATTTGTTGCCGATATTCGAATCATTCATGGCACATCACTTTTCCTTTTGTTTTTAGGATTAATGGGTTGCATGGAAGGCTATAAATAAGCCTTGAATTAGTTCTCTAATATTTTACTTCCTTATTTTAAATATTAAGGGCTTTATTTTATTTTGTTAGCTATAGTCCAAGGCTTGTTTGGGCTTAATTAATACTTTGCTTTCAGCTAGAATCTAAGGCTTGAGTGGACCTATTATAAATCCACATAACGGGTCCATTAGTGTTAATTTTTCAAGAACTATTTAAACTCATGTAACCAAAATTTCGGCAGTCTTTGATGAATATTACTTTTGAATTTTTTCAGTTTAATGTGCTGCAGTATAGTTTCCAAGTGTGGAAAGGATTTATTAATGTTTGAGCATCCTTTTTTTACATGAATTCTTTATTCATCCTCGCTATACAAGAAAAGAAGGGCTAGAGGTATTTAAGAACATGTTGGTGGTTTCTAGGATCATTGGGTAGATAAAGAGTTAGGACTTATGGGCTTTAACTTTATTTTTGTTAGCTACAACTGATGCGAACCTCGTGATCTGGTCACGCAACCCACACTCAAAGACACCAATTCCCAGAAAGCCAAGTAAATCAAGTTTGATAGGAGTCACACAAAGATAACTTGTACCTATGCACCAGCATTATTGGAAACGAAAACCTCCAGCCAACGAATATTGATTCATAAACGAGAAGTATAAGGATGATGCCATGAGGACAGTTGTTCTTTGAATATTGATTCATTGGGTGGGGGTTTCCATTTCCAATAGTGTTGGTGCCTAGGTAGAAGTTATCTTTGTCTCACACTCCTGTCAAACCTGATTTACTTGGCTTTCCAGGAATTGGTGTCTTTGCGTGTGGGTTACGTGACCATGTGATCACGAGGTTCGCATCATTTGGTATCAGAGCTTGGCTCCATTAATTAGGTTATATCCTTCTAAAATTTTTGTTTCTTGTTGATTCCGTAAAAACTCCTTAGTATCCAATTGCTTCTTCTCCTTGAATATGCTGCATATAAAAAAAAATTGTTATTTCATTATGTTATTATTCAAAATATATCAGTAGCAGTATATCTTTAACATATAAAACATATTTGGGTGTTGTTTCATCATTTTGTTCATATTTCATTTCTGTTTTTATTCGTGTCTTCAGTTTCGTTCATATTTCGGATAGATTCGCTTGCTACTCGCGAGACTATCATCATAGTTTTGTTTTTTTTTTCTGGTTTTTATTGATTCTTAAGTCATAAATACATTTGGATTGCGCTGCTAAGTTGGTTCTATTTGGTGTTGGTTTCAGTTCTATAAGAACCGCAAGAAGGTAAGACGACAGGTGTGAGCGTGTGAGGATATTAAGAGTGTTTGAGCGAAACTCGAGCGACGTGAGGATATTTCTTTTTACCACCAACTAATTTTCGTAGGTACTATCATGTCAGATCAAAACAACACACCACCCTATCCTAAAGGAGAACTTAAGTTCCAAAATGCAAGCCATGACGCAGATGATGGAGAGGATGAATTTTGTGATGGGGAACGTGTGTGATAGACTTGATAGGGTGGAGAAACGTGGTAATGAGGATGAACCGAAAGCAAACAGTGGCAATAGGGCCAAAAGATGTGAATCTCGTGATCATGTATTCACGCAACCCACACACAAAGACATTAATTCCCGGAAATCCAAGTAAATAATCAGGTTTGATAGGAGTGTGACACAAAGATAACTTGTACCTAGGCACCACCACTATTGGAAACGAAAACCCCCACCCAATGAATATTGATTCGCGAACGAGAAGTATAAGGATGACGCCACGAAGACAGTTGTTCTTCGATAAGTTGTTTTTTAGTTCTTTAGAGAACCATGGAAGGGAGATTATCTCACCAAAACACACACACAAACAAAGTGCGGCAAATAAGAAGTTTTATTAATATCAATTGTCTAACTTACATGTCTGGTTATGCCTTTATTTATACTAACTCTAGATTTAAATAAACCCTAATGGACTCCCATTAGGTGGACTTATATGATTCCCACTTACAATTTAACCAAATAAGTAATAATAACCCAAAGACTATGAAGAAAATAATACTAATAATACAAATCAGAAAATTACCATCCTAAATTTGCTAGAATCAGATTTGTCACCATTAAGAAGTCCCAAATAGACTAGGAAATATGATCTGAAGGTAGAATTTATTCTAAAGTCTTCTTTCCTTTTTATAGCTAGGATGAATAAGGAATTCTTATATAAAAAGGATTCTGAAACATTTATGAATCTTTGCCACACATGGAAACTATGTTGCAGCCCATTGAAGATCTTTGGAGAATTAGGATATTCCTAAAATAAGCTACCACATCCTTTTATGAAAAGAATCCTAGCCAAATAGAAAGTTCACAAGTCACAAGAAAGTAAATAATAAAATTCGTACAGCCATTGTTGACCCATATTGCGATGCCTTCCCGAACTTAGATTGATCTGAAATTTGAACCCAAAGTAGGAAAACATGTCAGGAGACTCCATGAAAAATTTTAGCCCGATCCAACGTTTAGATTAAAAACTATGACTATTGCCGTAAAACTGGATAGTAGCACATTTTACATCAAAATCCGAATTTGACCTTGCCTGGATCGTATCATTTATGAATACTTGCCACACATGGAAACTATGTTGTAGCCCATTAAAGATCTTTGGAGAATTAGGATATTCTTAAAATAAGCTGCCACATCCTTTTAGGAAAAGAATCATAGCCAAATAAGAAGTCCACAAGTCAAAAGGAAGTAAATAACAAAATTCATACAAACTTTTTTGACCCGTATTGCGATGCCTTCCCGCTCTGATTGATCTGAAATTGTAACCTAAGGTAGAAAAACATGTTAGGATTCTCCATGTAAAAGGTCAGCTCAATCCAACGATCGAATTGAGAATTATGACTATTGCCGTAAAACTGGATAAATGCACTTTTTACATCAAAATCCAAATTTGACCTTACCTGGATCGTATCATTCCCTCTCTCTTCAAGATGATTCGTCCTCGAATCACCAACAAGTTGAATGGACAATTCCTTAGCCTCTTTTTGAAGCCTTTGGAGTTCTTTTCGTGCCAACAATCGTCACCAACAACTTTGGATGAAAGTAGCAGCCATTCTGTTTTGTATATCATCATTGCAGCCTTTTTTCTCCTCTCTTTCTAAAGCTTGTTGGGCATTGATTGCTGCCGCGAACACATCAAGTTCTTGCTTCATCTCCCAAAAATACGGGATAGACTCTTAGATTCTTTTTTTAGATCACTAATCTCTTTATTTCTTTCCCTTTGATACCACCTCTCCTTTTGAATCTGCCTTTTCTTTTGCAATAGACCTCATCCAAATACATGAAATCCCTTTGGTTTCTAGGCTGCCGAAAACCTTCCCGATAGCGTATGGTCTCATCCTTTTAAAACCACCATCACCAATATCATCAATGTCCTTCTCAAAATCCTCTTAATATGCCCACCTTGACCTTTTGGCTCCAGTGCTATTGTTTGATTTCAGTTCAGCCCCAACCTTTCTCGCATCTTGGGTTCATGTTCCAGCCACGTTTCCATGTTTTACTACCTTCTCAAGTTTGTCACACACGTTCCCCATCATGAAATTCATGCTTTCCGTCATCTTCGTCATGGCTTGCATTTGGAATTGTAGTTCTACATCGGGAGTGGGGTGGTGTGTGTTTTGATTTGACATGACAGTACCTGCAAAAATTAGTTAATGGAAAAACAATCCTCACATCGCTCATGTTTCGCTCAAACATTCTTAATATCCTCACAATCTCACACCTCACAATCCAAATTTGTATATATGACTCGAGAAGCAAAAAAAAACTAGAAAACAAGCAAAAAGAAAACTGCGATGATAGTCTCGTGAGTAGCAAGCAAATCTATCCGAAATAAGAATGAAACTGAAGACTCGAATAAAAACAGAAATGAAATATGCAAAGAAATGATGAAACAACATCCAAATATGTTGGATATGTTGAAAATATACTGTAAGAAACGAAAACAACAGAAAGAAAGCGAATTTCAAAAGTTGACGCTAAAGTGGGTGCCATCAAATTAGGATGAAAGAGGGTGATGAGTGAAAAACTGCATTTAAGACTAAGCATGGTTTGTATGAATGGTTAGTCGTGCTGTTTGGACTTACAAATGCGCCTAGCATATTTATGTATTTAATGAAAAATGTATTGTGTGCGTTTATAAGTAAGTTTGTTGTTGTGTATTTTGATGACATTTTGATCTATAGCAAGAACTTAAATGAGCATCTTGATCATTTGCATAATGTACTTAGTGTGTTGTGTAGTGAGTAATTGTATGCTAATCTTAAGAAGTGTACCTTTTACATGGAAAAAATTGTGTTTCTTGGCTATGTCGTGACTGCGCAGGGTATCGTGATGGACGAGGAGAAAGTTAAGGCCATCCAGGATTGGCCTACAACAAAATGGACCTAGAGGGGCTTGAGACATTTAAGGAGCATAAAGGATAGCCTTTAATTCATCTAGTTCAGGTCCAAGAAGAGCCCAATTCGTGTGGGACATTTAAGTCAAAAGGAAGTAAATAACAAAATTCGTACAACCTCTGTTGACCCGTTTTGAGATGCCTTCCCGAACTTTGATAGACATGAAATTTAGCCCAAGGTAGGACAACATGTTAGGAGACTCCACGTACAATTTCAGCTCGATCCAACGGTCAAATTGAGAATTATGACTGTTGCCGTAAAACTGGATAGTTGCACATTTTACATCAAAATCCGAATTTGAACTTTCCTGGATCGTATCAACAACCCAAGGCTTATTTCGACTTAATTAATACTTTGTTTTCAGCTAGGATCTATGGCTTGTTTGGATGTTATGGGCTTTTCTGTTTCAGGTTTTTGGATCAGTTTTGTGTGTGGTTTAGTTCAGCCCATAAGGATAGATCCATTAGGGTTAATTTTTTTTAGAATTATTTAAACACATGTAACCTAAATTTCAGCAGTCATTAATGAAATTACTTATGAAATTTTCAGTTTTAACATGTGAGAGTGATTCTTGCATCTTTAATTCTTGAACGAAGTGAATCTAACTTATTGAAGGCGTCATTCTACTCATTTCAGTAGTATTGGTATCTTGGGGTTGGTTTCCATTGTGTCCCACTTTTATCATACCTATTTCAACTTTCTAGGATCAGATCTCAATCTTGATTGCAGGTTGCGTGACCACGTGATCACGAGGTTCGCATCATTTGGTATCAGAGCTTGACTCCATTAATTAGGTTATATCCTTCTGAAATTTTGTTTCTTGTTGATTCCGCAAAGATTCTTTAGTATCCAAATTCTTCTTCTCCTTGAATTTGCGACATATATACAAAAAAATATTATTTCATTCTGTTATTGTTCAAAATATATCAGTAGCATCAAAAACAAAAAACCAAAAAGAAAAGAGAAAATAAAAAATAAAATTGTTCAAAAAGACGTTTATTGGATTCTGCCGCAGAAAACTAAACAAGAGAAAATTGGATCAAATCAACTTGGAATTAGCTGGAATCTAATACTCTAATTACTGGGGTCCTAATCGCACAACATATAAAATTTGGGGTCAATTGGATATCGTTTGCTTTGGGTTTCAAATTCGGGTCTAGTCAAGTCTGATTCATAACGTTTTTGCGTCAGTATATCAAACCTTGTCATAAATTGCTCAAACTTTATATTCTTTCTATTTGGGTTGATATCGCACTATATCTGAAATTTTAACTCAATTGGACATCATTTACTTTAGGTTCCAGATTCGGACGTAACTCGTTGTAAACGAGTCTGTTTTGCGTCAACTTTTGAAATTCGCTTGGTTTCTGTTGTTTTCATTTCTTGCAGTTTATTTTCATCATATCCAACATATCTGGGTGTTGTATCATTGTTTTTCATATTTTGTTTCTGTTTTTTATTCGAGTCTTCAGTTTCGTTCATATTTCGGATAGACTCGCTTGCTACTCGCGAGACTATCATCCCGATTTTGTTTTGCTTGTTTTCTGGTTTTTATTGCTTCTTGAGTCATATATATTTGGATTGTGCTGCCAAATTGGTTTTATTTGGTGTTGGTTTCAGTTTCGCAAGAACAGTAAGAAGGTGAGATGAGAGGTATGAGATTGTGAGGATATTAAGAGTGTTTGAGCGAAACACGAGCGATGTGAGGATTTTTTTTCTACTAACCAATTTTTGCAGGTATCATCATGTCAGTTCAAAACAACACACCACCCCCTCCTGATGTAGAACTTAAATTCCAAATGCATGCCATGACAAAGATGATGGAAAGAATGAATTTGATGATGGGGAATGTGTGTGACAGACTTGAGAAGGTGGGAAAACATGGTAACGTGGCTGGAACATGTACTCAAGAAGTGAGAAAAGTTGAGGCTCAACACAAATCTAACAATGGCAGTGGGGTTGAATTTGACCTTGTCTGGATCGTATCAGCTTGTTTGGGCTTAATTAATACTTTGTTTTCAGTGGGTTTGTTTGAATTAAGTTATGGGCTTTTCAATTTAAGGTTTTGGGTCAGTTTTGAGTGGACCTCATATAAGTCCACATAAGAGGTCCATTAGGGTTAATTTTTCAAGAACTATTTAAACTCATGTAAGCCAAAATTTCAGCAGCTTGGATGAATATTAGTTCTGAATTTTTCAGTTTTAACATGTGAGATTGATTCTTGCATTCTTTAGTTCTTGAACGAACTGAATACGGCTTATCGAAGATTAACTAGCTTTGTGGTGTCATTATACTCATTCCAATAGTGTTGGTGCCTTGGGGCAGGTTTCCATTGTGTCACACTCCTATCAGACCTATTTCAGCTTTCCGGGATCAGATCTCAATCTTGATTGTAGGTTGCATGACCACGTGATCATGAAGTTTGCAACACGATTATTAAAGAGTAACCATCTTTGCAAAACAATCCATTTGGGCCCTAATGTTCCAAACTAGTCCATACCCAGTATTGCATCGAAATCATGCAATTCTAATGATATTAGGTCTACTTTCATTTCAACCCCTTTTATACTAACCTTTACCCCTTAATACACATAATCAATATTTTATTTTTTACAAAGAAGTGCATGGCACCAAAGTCAATTAGTTCAGACACTAGATGTGCATTTAATTGTAGCATACCCACCACTATGTTTGGGGCAGCTCTGACATCCTCCTGGGTTATGTGGAATACCTTGCCCTGTAGCCATTAACTCTAAATTGAGCTGGCCTGGTAGGCTTGTCCATAATGACTAATTGTTGCTGACTCTGTGTTTGTTGTCTTTGTCTCTCAATGTAATTAGCAACTCTCCTGGGGAATTCTCTCTTCGGATGTACTTTCTCTCTACAATAATGGCATCCATAACTTATATAATAACACTCCCTCCACATATGCCCTTCCTGTCTACACACATAGCATAGCATTGGTCTGGCGATATAAGAACAATCTCCAGGTTGTCTTGCTCATAACGAGCACACTGAGGGCGCACATTAGTTTTTATCTCCAAAGTTCCTCCAACAAAACTAACTCTTTGACTTAATTGTCCACCAATAAATCCCCCAACCGTATTCTAAAATGATCCTGCAGGAGATAATCTCTTATTAAAATCTCTTTTCTTCCCTGATCCTAATGGGTCCTGTCGACCCTCACCTATACATGCTTCTAAAGGAAACGTTGCCTCAATTAGTTCTCGTACAGTCCCAAACTATAGAGACACTAGTCTATCTTCAATTCTTGTCTCATACCATCCTGTAATCTCTATATTAAAAACTAAGAGGAAATATACTATGGAGCAACATGGAGAGATCTTGAAAATTCCGTTTATAATCCATTACAGATATCTCCTCTTATTTCAAGGCTAAGAACTCATTTTCTTTAACCTTGTAGTGATACCATTAGTAGAACTATTTCTCGAACTCTACTTTAAAGTTAGTCCAGGATAATGTCTCAATAACTCTGTAAGTATTCCACCAGGATTGTGCTTTATTTGACAACTGGGTAGCATAATCCACTTATAGCTACTTAGGTACTTTAATCTGATCCAAAGTCTTTTCTACCTTACAGAGCCATCTAACTACAATATCTTCATCTGGCTACCCAAATAGGGCCTACAACCGATTTTCCTCATGCTCTTTGCAATCCTGATCAAAGTACCTAAATGGTTTGTGGGGGCCGAAACTATTGGACCTGCTGATGCTGGTGTTGTTGGCGCTACTAGCATTATTGGAGCTGCTACACTAGACATCCCCTTTATTAGTAGCCTTCACTATATGTATAAGGAATGTAGGGTCCATATAGGGCGCACAGGCGACTACAGGCACTGCTAGTGGAGGAGGAACCCCTTGTGCATGTTGATCAGAACCCAATGACAATTGTCGCATGTGTGTGGCGTCGTGACGAAAACATTCACTCTAAAAATGGTATCTAATGTGGCTAATATTGGGAGACAAGGAATTCTAGTCTTTTATCAGTTAAATGGAATGGGAGTCGCCACCTAATATTTTGGTCACTAGGAACCCTAACTGATCTCAGATATTGGGTACAGGGATTGGTTGCATAAAAGAAAGGTATTAGCACCCCAAACACACTTTACCTAAGGTAAGCTGCATTGTTTTATTGTCTGATAAAATCTAAGGTCTTGTCGTGTTTTCTAGTTGTTGGTCCGTCTATAGTTTAAAAAAAGTCCTCGATAAGGAGATCCTTATCTTAACGGGTAAACCTAATCGTTCTAACATCAACAAAACAATTTAATATCCGGCATACGTCTTATGTATAAGGTCATAACCCTAGATATTAAAAGAAAAAATTTTTTTTTGGAATTTTTGAAATATTGGCCTAGTTCTCGTGAATTTAATAAACCGGTTATTAAAGCCAAAATACATGCTAATACAGATTTTTGAATCTTTGTTGTATGAAAATATGATATGATTTTTTTGAGATACTTGGCCGTATGCTTGAAAACAAAAACATTTTTTGTTTTTTTTTTTAATTTTTCAATGTTTTGACAAAAACTTGGTATTTTAATACTGGATTTGTATCTTTACGATATAAAATAGAAACCAATACTAAGCAAAATTCAATAGGAAAATCATAGATTTGTTTGGAATAAATTTTGAAGAAATTTTTTTTTTCTTAAAAAGAGCCAAACTAGGTCGGGTCTGGCCTATAAAAATCCAAACCATCACATATTGGGCTGGATGTAGCCCAGCCACTTACACTTGGCTTAGTTAACCCGGACGGGTCACTGTGCCTGTGCACAGTAACCAGTCCAAAACATAATTACTCGGTTAGTATGCTCATGCACAGTAACAGGGTAATTATTTCTTTTTCCTTGCAGAAACGTGCAAAGATGAAGCTGGAAACTAAAACAAGGGGAATAAGATTACCTGGAATGGAGGCGCTGTCGTTCATGGTGCTGGTGGCTCAGGGTGGTGCTGGTGTCGTGGCAGCTGGCTGTGGTGGTAAACGCTGCTTCTTCTTCTTCTCTCCTTTGTTTTGATTTGCTAGTGCGTTCCTCTGTTTTTTTTTTTCATTCACTCTTGATGCGAACCTCATGATTACGTGGTCGCGCAACCCACAATCAAGATTGAGATCTGATCCTGGAAATCCAAAATAGGTCTAATAGGAGTGTGACACAATAGAAACCTGCCCCAAGGTATTAATCCAAACTTAAAACAAAGTATTAATTAAGCCCAAACAAGCCTTGGGCTGTAGCTAACAAAATAAAATAAAGCCCATAATATTAAATCCATGTTCTATCATGAGAAGAAGAGAAGGAAGTAAAATATTATAAAACTGATTCAAGGCTTATTTATAGCCTTCCATGCAACCCCTTAAATCCTAGAAACATAAGGTTATGTTGGACCCCTCTTGCACATGGATAAGATGTATTAGGCTCTCCTCTTGATACTCTAATGGACCTTTCAATTCTGACTTGGTTGAAACATTCAAAACCAATGCATTCAATGCCTCTTTCAATGCCTTTGTCTTGGACCGAGTCATGGGACCATTTGGAACATGTAATGGGTCCTTGCTGGAGTTTCTAGGTTGGTCCACATCATCCCCTCTCTCCTCGAAAGGATTTGATCTCGAATCAAAATCTGTGTCAAACAACGTAAGATCAGCAACATTAAAGGTAGCACTAACACCATACTCACCTGGAAGGTCAATTTTGTATGCATTGTCATTGATTCTATCTAAAACCTGAAATGAACCATCA
>Ga0325404_1008104_pt1 | contig 10858 bp, 2 predicted proteins | sample PopdelMetagenome_18_FD_205664 | JGI IMG/M metagenome (GOLD analysis project Ga0325404, IMG submission 205664) | Populus deltoides microbial communities from Bellville, Georgia, United States - Xylem-Control-R1 | ecosystem: Host-associated > Plants > Phyllosphere > Stem > Wood/Secondary xylem...
TTTTTTTTTTAGAGCACACGAGCAAGCTTGGCCTCCTAGTTCTATACTCGGTAGATTCTGTGTAGTCTTATTGGACAAACAAATGAAAGAAAGAAAGAACAAGTGTTTCTACAAGGCTTGTAACATTTTAAGGGATTTGGTAGCAAATGGGAAAGCATAAAATATGTAAAGGGTAAAATTTAATCTTTTAAAAAATTACAAGAGTACCATTGAAAAAATTTAAATTATTACAGGAATAGAAGTGGAATATCGATGAATATAGATAAAGGTGGAAGTATAGCAACTCCAGGTTTATCTACCGCGAGCATTTGAACTGAAGATTGAAAGGCTGAGCAAAATGTCAAGTTTTTTTTTTTTAATATGTGTACGGTATTTTAATGTAGATTAATTTATTTAAAAATTTATTAAAATAATTTTTTTATAATTTTTTTTAACATTAATATATTAAAATCATTATAAAATACTAAGAATATAATAACTTGATCTTTTATTTGTTTGATGTACCAAACACATTTCTTAGGATCTAAATACAAAAATAAGCAATGCCTTAATCAGAGTGACTCAGCACCGTTTCCTCCGACAACAACAGCAACAGCAACAACAACATTGTAACCGTAAGCGTGTCTTGTTTAATCAAATGATAACAAATTCTATATATAAAAAAAAAAATTGACACCAAACGCGTCTTTCTTGGACGACTGAAAAAATAAAAAATAAAAAATAAAAAAACAGAAAGATTTTCTTGGTAGAAACACCTAGAGTGAAGATTAGGACACCTGGTCAGCGAGTCCGGATAGGCAAAGAAAAGCAAACACGTTTAAAGAATCGTTTTCCACGGCACCGTTTGGGAATGGTTGGAATAAATTTCTTTAGATTTTTTATTATTAAAAAAAACATTCCTTATTTTTTTATTATTTTAATATACCATGTTAAAAATAAAAAAAATATTATTTTAATATATTTTCATGTTTTTTTAATTAAAAAACCTAAAATCCGTACGTAAATAAATTACCACAGAGGCTCCAAGAATCGAGTAGATGGAAGAATTCTTATAAAAAATAAATGAATTTTTATTTTTCGAAACACTCCCCGTGAGTTTTTTTTTCTGTGGAGCCATATACGCGTATACAGTGCACTATGGATTTTTTCTCTCTCTCTTCTTTCAAACCAGGAGACGTGGGTCAATGATAGACACTCATTTTTTGCTCATAGAGATATAGCAAGGATGATTGCTCTCCGGAAAAAAAAAACCCAGCTCCAGGAATATCTCCGATAAGTCAAAATTGATGATATATTTTTTTAATATTGTTGATATTGTTTTTTCTACCTAAGAATGCTTTAATGGTAAAAAATTATTTAGAAATATTTTAATATATAATTATTTTAATAACTTAATTTAATTGATTTGATAATTCTAAAAATAATTTATATAATTTCCAGTCAATTTAATATTAAATTAAAAAAATTAAAAATATAAATGAATAACTCGAATTAACCCTTTAAACTTACAGTACCCCAATAATTTTATAATATATATATATATATATAAATAACAAATCAAATAAAAATACTGAAAAAAAATATTATTTCAACTAATAATTTTTTTTTAATTTTGATTTAGTGTATTCTTTGGGATGCTTTAATAGCATGAATCACGTTGTTAAAAACTTGGTTTTAAAAATGTTTTTTAAATATATTATAATAATATTTTTTTAAAATTTATTTTTTAAAAAATAAAATTTTAAAAAACACGGTAGAAACTGGAAACACTGCCCGTAAAAACGCTCCCTGCTGCAAATAGCAAGTCTGAAGACCCCTGTGAAGAACACCAAAATCGAATCTCATGTGCAAAATCGATGGATTAGGATGAAAATAGAGAGAAGAAGTGTTGCCGGTGTGGGGAGGATCAATTTTTTTTTTGTATTGGTAATAAAGACGTTGATAATGAACTTGTTGCTCAACATGACTGGAGAAATGGCGTTGTTAAAAGCTGTTTGAGAGCTGTGGTTAGGGTTGTGAAAAGGCTGGGTTTTGGTTTTTATTTGTTGCGCAGTTGACTAATAATGTGAAAGCCGCCGTGGGAACCTTCTAATTTCAGACAAAATTGGATTGGTTTGTCCAGATCTTTCAGGTAGCTTATTGAGGTTTTGGTCATTGTATTTCTTTCGTTTTGCTTTTTTTTATTGGTATTTGATTCGGGATGGCACAAATTCATGTGTTGACCGTATGAAAGGGAAGATTTGAATGGCATCTCTTCTCTTTTATTCTAATTCATTCCATATCTGTGTGTACAGAATCCTCAAGTTATTGAAAATGCTGAAAAACCTAGGATAACCCCTTCAGCTGTTGCCTTTACCCAAGAGGGAGAGTTGCTTGTGGGCGCTCCACCAAAACGTCAGGCTGTGACTAATCCAAGCAATACAGTTTTTTGAACTAAGCGTTTGATCGATAGGAGGTTCGATGATCAAAGGAGATGAAAATCGTTCCATCTGAGATAGTCAGGTCTCCGAATGCGTTGTAGCCAATGGCAACAATGTTCGCCTAGCCAAATTGGGGCCTTTATTCTGACCAAGATGAAAGAAACTGCAAAAGCATATCTCGGAAAAGGAATTTCAAAAGCTGTGATCACTTTGCCGGCCTCTTTCGTTGTCCTCCATGGTCCAGAAAGTTGATTTATTGATTTTTTTAATATTTTTTTTATTATCGTGTTTATTCAAGTTACCGTAACTCGATTATTTTTTTTAATACCTTTGTTTTGTGTGATGAATGATAAATACTAATTTCAGTTCTTTAACTCGCAAGTGTAAAACAATCATTTCATTATTTTTTCTTTATTTATTATCGAAGGTTGAAACCCGCTAAGTTGTTATTTAAAAAATAATAGTTCTAATAAAAAAAATGTAAGAAAAAAAAAACAAGAGAAAGAGGTTTTTATTAAAAGGATATTTTTTATTGCTAATTTTTAAGATTTTTTTTTAATTATTTTAAGTTTTTACCCAGTAAACAATGTAGCTAAAAACAATGTTCAAAAAATATATTAATAAGAGAAGAAAAATTTATACTAGAAAATGATTTTTTTTGAAATAATTAAATAAATAAAATTTAAGAGCTTGTGGCAATCAAATATTTTTATGTTGATTTTTCAGCTTCTTGTTTGAGTTTTTAGTTGGTATTAGTAATTTTTTTAATTTTTTACAAGATAAGATAGTTTTTAATTTATTTTATTAAACACACGCACAAACTTTCCAATAATAAATTATATTTTTCATGATAACAAAAAATGTGTTCACAGCTTCTTCATTATTATTTTTTTACATTAAAAATTAAATTTGCATGGACGCAGCATAGCACGCACGGTATTTGACTAGTTCTTATAGATAAGCTATATAGATCTTAATTAGTAGAAGCTTAAACTTTCTAAATTACCCCTTTTCAAGGCCGCAAGTCTTGAGATTTAACTGTTGTGCCAAAGAACAATTAGTAACGACGACGTTGATAGCTTAAAAAACTGGACACAAGCAGCCCCCCCCTGCAGCTGAGGCATGAACCCAGAAGGTGGAGTCACCTAAATACGGGAATCATCGATCTGGACTTGCTTCTCCAAGCTTCGCCAGAAATTAAATTCACACATTGATTACCCTAGGCGCTTTCTAGCTCCCTTAAAACATGATGCCTTAATTTCCCAGAGTTCGACTCCCGTGCATTCTCAATACCAAACCGAAGTGAAAACAATTCACCAAACCAGAAACGACTTGGATCATCACCTATTTGTTGCGAGCATACCAAACCAGCCAACAGGTACAATAAATGCTCCTACAATCTCTAGCTACACATAATAAGAGGGTTGAAAAACCTTCATCAGCAGCCATGAATCCCAGGTACCATTAAAGAAATCAGGCGTGAGCTCCCTATGATAACGAAGCTCGTTGGTTGGAAAGAATCTGAATTTTGCGGCAAAGTTTCCAAATTAAGAACCTTCGAGTTAGAGCCCATGGAACGTGGGCAAGGCCGCTTCATGACCAACTAGCAACCAGACTTCGCGGAGTAGGAACCTGAGGAAATTCCTCCCAGCTTTCTACTACTATTCTATTAGGTGCAGAGGATTAGCTAAAGGAACAGCAGATATAAAATCCTGATCACCAGGAAGTGAAGTATGAAGTCGGAACGTGTCCCAGGTTGTAGAGCTTTAAGTAGTGTCAGTAACCATAAAAAATGATAATCCAGAAAATTGATATTTGGCACTACAAGCTTCGAGACAGCATCCCCAACCCATAAGAAAAATTGACAACAAGAAAGGGATGGAGAGCGAAGTTCTAATTAGAAAGCTCATAGCCATTTCCAATGCATATCTCACTGTACAAAGTGAAGACTGTTATGAGTAGCTTTGTTTGATAGAAAAATAAGACACAACAATAAGAAAAAATTGATAACAATAAAGAGATAGAGAGCAAAGTTCTAATGAAAATTAGAAAGCTCATAGCCATTGCTGATGCATATCTCACTGTACAAAGTGAAGACTGTTATGAGTAGCATGTCTAATAGAAAAATAAGATTCAAAGAAGTAAATGGAATTCAGAGCTTCAAGGTAAGATCAGGTGCTGATGAATCTGTCCTTGATGGTGGTGCCCTTGCTTCAAAATTCATATTTGAACTTTGAGCAAACTCTAATCCCGAGTTACCACCAACATCCTCATCAACCTGCCTAAAACTCCCTGGCCAATATGAACCCACATCATCTTCTTCCATGAACATCGGCATTCCGTAATAGCCTTGCCCAAACCTAGCTCCACCTCTTGTATTAGCAGGCGTTTGAGATTGTATGAGACTTTGGTGCATCGCAGCATGGGCTTTGATCCCAAGAGACCGAAACGCAGAACCATGAAGTGGAAGAGAAGCCAAGCTAGTATATCTATCTGAAAGTATTCCCATACGCATTGCTCGCTTTGCCATTGTTCGCTCTCTCTTATGCGCATTTTGGTGACCACCAAGTGCCTGTGAGCTGTAGAACTTTCTGCGGCAGTAATTGCAAGAGAAAACTCTTGGGATGGTCGTGTTTGGAGCATGGGCAGCTACTTCACTGCTAGTCTCACCTGTTCCCTTCAACTCAATTTCACTGGAGTTGAAATGGAGTGATAAATCAAGGGAAACAGGCACTGGATTCTCTTGAAGCTTAATGAGATCTGTGAGAGAGGAAGAAGGGGTGGTGCTTTCCTTTGATGGATCGGGGGACGGTGCATGCATAGATAAGTTGGATGCTACTTGGCTACTAACTTCTGAATCATTTTCGAAATCCAATTTGGATTTTGGAGGTATCATGACTGGGTGATAGAGTGAAGTACTTGGGCCAATATGTACTACCACAGAAAAACTGCTGATAACCGGATAATGCTTCACCTGCAGTTACAATGATTCAATTAATTGCCTCGAAGTGAGAATTTAAAGAGTAAACATTGGAACAGATATATATGGTTCGTTCTATACCTATACCATATCTACTAAAGCAATTAAGGGATTGTGCCTGTTTGCTAGCTTGAAAGCACAACAAAATAGTCTAAAAGCACATCACAGCACAACAACTCCAATCCTGTCCAAAGTTCCCTGCATGTCTTAAACACACCCCAGACTCCAGAACAATTCAAAAAGATTAACAATCATTACATGGTTCATGATGTGCACCTGTTAAGGTGGTCCAAACAATTCAACCAACCAAAATCTTTGTTCTCTTTTCCATTCTTAATGAATAGAATAACACCACAGGAAAGGCTAACTTTTTATTTTTATTCTTTTTATTTATTTATTTATTCAGAGAGAAAAGGCCGATCTCATCATCTCAAAAGCTCTCATTCCAGGAGAAGAACATAACTTTGGAACCATTCAAACCAACATCTCATGACTTCAAAAATTTAGGCCAAATTTTCTCCAGCTGGGGAGAGCTGATGAAATCTCAATCAGGAGGTAAATAATATAGTTTGAAGTGTTCAAATATGTTTCAACCGACTCATGCCAAACCATCTAAGGAATTCCTTTTTCTTTCTGTCATGTCCAGGGTTGATATTTAGCTTGTATATATCCTTTCCTCGTAAACCCGTCCTTTTTATAACTTCAGCCAAACTGACTTTCAGATCAATGACTTCATTCCACGGTTTGTTCTCCTTGAATGCAGATCACCCACTAATATATCTCAAGCTCTACAATACACGTGATTGAATCATCCTATACGAGCTTCCCTCAACTCTTCTAAATGAGTGCATCAATTTTCTAAGAAAATTTCCTCGACTAGTTAGCAGTATCTGATGGAAAAAAGGGATCATCTCCTATTTCTGTGGCCTTGTTGCTGTTTCCATGTAGACAACATCTTAACCTCATTTCTAGAAAGACCATCGGCCACTTGTGAACTTGCTTGATTGATTTCACTCCCAATAAGCTTGACCCACACAAAGCACCTCAACTTTAGCTTTGATTTCACATCAGTTATTTTGAGGATCTTTTTCATCACACAGTTCCAACGAATCATTAACCAAATCACTGTATTGACTAGTAGACGCTCCCTGTTCCCCGTAAACACTTGAACTGGTTAGTTGTTCCTAATTCCTAGTGTCTGTGATATGTATATCGCTGTTATAAAAGTTCACATGCATGTATTTATGTGTCTGTGCTAGACTACTTTGTAATGTTTTTGCAATAAAAAAGCATTGTGTTGGAGCTTTTAGATTATTATTTTTTCACTCAAACGGGAGCAATTAAGGTAAAAAAACCATTTCCCCAATTGACTTTTCCATGTAGCATCACACCTTTGAAATGATGGAAAGTAAAAACCATGCACCTCTGAACTGCAGAGCATCTCACAACTATTCAGACTTGACCTCACATGGTAAAGTTGCAGATCTCCAAAACTCCCACAAAATTCATGAATTTTCATTATCTATCATGCATATATAATTCTTCGAAACAACAGAGGCATCATTCAATTAATGTTTTGCCAGAACCAGACTATGTCATTTTTTACAGATCATCTGTAGTTCCTCAAACTTTTATCTCAAGAAAATTACTTCAATTGACATGTCAAATGGCTCTTAACTTAATCCACAACTTGTGAATAGATAAAAGTGGCTGGCTTCCATTATATCAATCCATACCATACCTAAAACAAATAGAACTGCAACACCACCCCATGTCAAAACATGTAATGACTAGGTTACATTTAAGGGCATTCCAATTAAGTTAAGAACCAAGTAATCCTACATTTAGGAAAAGCATTTTAAGAAATTAAGAATGCGCCTACAACCCCTTCTCCTTTGGAAGAGGTCGAAAATAATGGTTAAAGTGAAGGATAAACATTTCTTAGTTGTATGGTCTGATGCAGTTTCAATCTGAACGAAAGCTCTACACTCATGCAAGAAGCAGGAATTGCCTCAGTTATTGGGGAAAAAATTGCATTTCAGATTACCATTCCAATTCTGTGCAAAATCAATTATAAAACAAGGGAGAGGAAAAGGCAAAAATGCAAAAAGCCCTCATTATCAACAACTCAGAAAAAAAAAAGCAGAAAATTGAACTCAGCTGCAGGCCATCAATAAAACCCAAAATCATTAACAAAACAGTACATTTGAAGAACATAAACAAACACTAAATGATAGGGTGAATCAGCATATGTAGAGTATACCCAAAAAACAAAGAAGATATTAGAGTAACACAAAAGAAACGATAAAAGATAAGAAATAATCAAAAACCGAAAGAAGGAAGTGCAAAAACGAAATAATATGCAGCGATAATTAGGGAAGCGGTTGAAGTTCCTTACATGGTATCTTGAAATTCTCGAGTGAGCTTCAAGGACATAGTACAACTGTTTTGGGAAAAGAGAGAGAGAGAGTCCGTGTGAGTAATCAAAGTAGTTTTTTTTTTAGTTTTTACCACATATGGAGTGAGATGAAAGTAGATAAAAAGAGAATAAAGAGAGAGAGAGAGAGCGATGCAAGCACTTGTGGGAAAGCAGAAGTCGAAGAAATGGAGAGGATGGTGCAAAGACAGATAAGTCAGAGACAGAAGAAAATAAAATAAAAGCAGATAACGCAATAAGCACTCTGATGTTGAATTTTGGGTCCTTTCCAAGTCTTTCAATCAACAACAGCTACACAGTACATTGATATCAATGAATGCATGAATAAAGAGAGAGAAGATGTGTGAGAGAGAGAAAAGCATACAAAACGACAGAGAAAGCAAAGACAGCCCCCACGAAAAGACACTCGAATCAAGTGTTCGTGATTTCATTTCATTCCTAAAATTTCGTTCTCGCCCCTCTTTTTTTCTTAAAAAAAAAAAACAGAAAAGAGAAATAGTACTCCAGTCTCCACTTGGATATCAGATTCTTTACGCTGTCTTTTTACCCCCTTGCTTCTTTCCCCTTTTATTGTAAAGATGGATTCCCATGCCATCTCCGTCTCTCACACTTGGTTTTTGCAGCTCACATGCACATGAACCTTCATCTAGCCCACACGTTTTTATACTCTCTACAAACAGTTCTGCAATATAATGTGGCCTATTGATGTCACTCACAAATGAGACAAGGCCACAGACCAGACGGTAGCCTCAGATGAGGACCCTTTTTTTCTAACGTCTACTATCATTAATTTTTTCTTCTTAATTATAATTAAGATATTAGCTGGGATCCCCACTATTTTTGTTGGATAAGTCGTAAATACTAAGACTGAGCATCTCCGTCCTTCCGTGATGTTGGGAAGTCGTATTGACTTTAAAAAATAAAAAATATTTTAAAAACTTATTGTTATTATATTTATTTATTTTGTTAGAGAATCAAGTCATCGGTTTTACGGTGATTATCCATGGATAAGAGATTTCAAGTCTCTCTATCGCACCTTATTTTCTGATTAAAGATTTTTATAATACTAAATTAAATTCACATCTATCATCATCGCACGAAACATGATATTTAAAAAAAAAAAAAAAGTAAATTGACATTTTAGATTATAGACATCTGTAATTCATTTTCGCTCATATTGATTATTGATTGGCAGCTCGTAGTGGCCACATCAATCCAATCAATAAAGAATGACGTGTGCCATGATTACTTTGTATAGTTGTGAATTGTTGAGTGTATTTTAGCATTTTATTCATGTGCAATATTTTTAAGAAAAAAAAATATATTAGATTTATATATAATTATTCATACAATAATTGAAAATATTATCATATATCTAATTTCATTTAAAGAAAATGATATAGTCAAGTTATTTTTTAAATATCATCTTAATTATTTATCTAAATATAATTTTATTTTAAAATAAAAATTAAATGAATGTAGCTCATGCATGTTTGGGCTTGCAAGGCAAGGCACGCGTTTCTAACCTTAAAAAAATAACAGCCCATACATGACTAGGCTTCAAAGAATAACTTAATATGTTTAGGTTTATAAGATCAAACTCAAATGTTTGGCTTTTAAAAACAAAAAAAAAAAATCAAGTTTTCTTGGGCTAAAATGTCATACCTACAAGCTTGGCATAAAAGGGAAATCTCAAGTGTTTTTAGGGCAAATAAAGTGTAATTTATTAAAACATTGAAGTTTGAATTGAGATATTAGTCTTATGATTCCTAAAATTTATACTTCAACTTATTTTAGCAAAAAAAAAACACTTATAAAAATTCATATAAACCTTAATAATTTTATTTTCAACTCTAAAACAATATTTAATTAATTTAAAAATCAAATAAAAAAACAATCATGGACCTTGATTTACTTTCTTCCAACATGGTTAAAGAGAAAAACCATATATATTCAACTTTCTTTCCAAATACAAACTTATTAAACCAAATTCAACTTTTTATATTATTGGTAAGTAGCAAACCAAAATTTTTCTCTCTTCTCCCTTCTCTAACGAGTTCCTTTCTTTTTTATTAGTATCCATGAATCAGAACATGAATAAAATGAAGTTTTATATAAAATATCAAACAGTTAAAACCATAAGAACAGAAATATGAAAATAAAAAACTTTAAGCATCAAATTGAGCTTTTCATAAAAACTTCAAGGTCCAAATTGATTTTTTTTTCAACATTAATGGACTGAAACATGAGTGGAAATAAAGTTTTAGGACTCAGATATAAAACAATATATAATGAAAAATTTAAAAGAGAACATTTTAGAAACTAAATTGAATCGTTTCAAGAACTTCAAGGATTAAATTAATTTTTTTCTCAGCATGGATTGAAGAACGAGAAAAATGAAGTTCTAAGGACTATAATGTGAGAAAAATGAAATTTCCAACTGATATTAATTGTAAAAATTAAACGAGTATATGGTGATATTTTTAAGCCATCACAGTAAAACATATAACAAATAAAATAATAAAATTTGATTTTGAACATTAAGTAATTCTTAACAGGTACTATAAGAACATTCATTAGCCTGACTAGGATATCAAGTTGCTGCTTTGTTAAAAAGAAGAAGACATTCTTGTTTTTCAATATTTATTATTCGGCATGTTTGATTAATTAAATTCAGGAGTAAAAAAATGGGAAGATATAGTTTTTTTCCCGTTTCGTCTCAAGTGGGGAAGGGGGGTCTCAATTACTAGTTTACTACTAGTCTATTATGGCTTGATTTTATTTTATTATCGTAACTATTTTTATTTTTAACACGATTTAAAAATTTAGAACAAGTTGTTAAATTTTAATTGAATTATAATGCTTAATGAAATTAGGTTTGTCTTATTCAGAGCGATGGAGTAATCTAGTGGTGAGGAAACTTATAATTTATTAATAAAATAATTCAGTTTGATGTTTCGTATGCTGCAGATTTTATCCTTCCAAGTTAATTTACTCATCTAATTAACGAGCTAGTGTGTG
>Ga0325404_1008106_pt1 | contig 10855 bp, 9 predicted proteins | sample PopdelMetagenome_18_FD_205664 | JGI IMG/M metagenome (GOLD analysis project Ga0325404, IMG submission 205664) | Populus deltoides microbial communities from Bellville, Georgia, United States - Xylem-Control-R1 | ecosystem: Host-associated > Plants > Phyllosphere > Stem > Wood/Secondary xylem...
TGTTTTGGGAAGAACCCAGTTCTTCCTCTAAGGTAGTCAAAATCACTCATTAATAAACATCCAAAACTACAATTTCTATGAAGGAACTTGATCCTAATTCCTTCATTCTCCTCCCCAAAATCTCTTTGAAGGTCAAGAGACGAAACTGTCCAGATTCATCAACCTTTCCATTTACACACAACACATGAAGTTCTTTACTTTAACAACTCTTACTTTTTCCTCAATTCAAGTCTAAGAACTCAATATATAAATTAACATCCAGACATCAATTCATAATCGACTTGAAATGACTCATAAGACCAGGTTTAGAATATCTTACCTGATGTGAATCAAGGCTTCGAACCCTCATTTTCTTTCTAATGACAGCCGACCCTCCCCTTTTCTCTTCTTATTCAATTTTTTCTTGTTAATCCCTTTCCCACCAGGGTTTATTTTACCTATAACCCTCAATCTGGGATGGGTTCTTGAATTTTGGTGTTTCTCTCTTAATTTCTAAAAATAGATATAAAAACTCCCTCTTTTCTTTCTTTACGTAGCTGTAGATCTGTTTTTGGTAAGAATAGGAGTATTTATGCTCTATAATTATTCTTATTTGCATTTAGGCCCCATTTTCTTTAAGTGTATTGGTTCTTACCCCCACTTCTTTTTAGTTTAGTTTATTTTCTTTAATTTAATCCAGCCTTGGTTTTTCTCAGGATTTACAAATCGACTCTTTCGACCATACTTAGATAAGTTTGTATTGATATTCATAGAAGACATCTTGGTCTATTCAAGCTCGTACTTAGAGCATGAGCAACATTTGAGGCAAATATTATTGACTTTGAGAGAACATCAATTGTACGCCAAACTTAGCAAGTGTGAATTTTGGCTGCAAGATGTGATTTTCCTATGACATGTTATATCAGCTAAAGAAATATCGGTGGATTCTAAAAAAGTCAAGGCAATATTGAAATGAGAAAGACCTACAAATGTAATTGAGATTTGTAGTATCCTTGGCTTAGTAGGGTGTTATCAAAGATTTATAGAGGGGTTCTCCACTATAGTTATTCTCATGACCCGACTGATTCGAAAGGAGATAAAGTGGGAATGGATAAATGAATGTGAAAAAAGCTTTCAAGAGTTAAAAATAAGGTTTACTACTATACTAGTGTTAACACTTCCTTCAGGAACAGAGGGACTAGTGGTTTATAGTGATGCATCAAAGAAGGGTTTAGGTTATGTATTGATTAAACATGGTAAAGTGATTGCTTACGCCTTAAGACAGCTAAAAACCCATGAAATCAATTACCCAATGCATGACTTAGAATTAGATGTTGTAGTGTTTGCTCTTAGAGTTTGGAGGCATTATTTATATGAGTCTCGGGTTCACATATTTGCATATCATAAGAGTTTTATATATCTGATGACACATAAAGAATTGAATATGTAGCAAAAACGTTGGGTGAAATTAATAAAGGATTGTGATTGTGTAATCAAGTACCGTCTAGGTAAAGCAAATGTTGTTGCGAATGCTCTTAGTCCCAAGAATAGGGTTATAGAGGCTTAGTGAGATGATTCAGATGGAAGAGTATTGTTAAAGCTGAGAAAGATAGGTGCTCAAATAGAGACGGTGCCGGGATAATATTTGGTAGCTCAGTTAAGAGTAAGGTCGACACCCCGGGATAGGGTGTTTGATGCTTAACAAAAAGATGTCGAAGCTGGTAGGATAAAAGACAAAGTAAAGTCAGGAGTTGAGACGCCATACTAGATTCTAAAAGATGGAACGATAGTCCTCAGAATATGAATGTACTTGTTTGGTGATGAAATATCAAAAAAATAAATTTTATGAGAGGCTCACAATGCATCTTGGGAACACTCAAATGTACCAAGATTTAAGAGAATTTTATTGGTGGCCGAATATGAAAACAAAAAGGTGGCTGAGTAAATGGCAAGGTGTGGTATATGTCAACAGCTAAAAGTAGAACACTAGAAACTGACCGAGCTTATGCAATGACTAGTGATACCTGAGTGGAAGTTATAAAACATCATGATAGACTTTGTATTAGGGTTATTTGGGGGGGGGGAGCGATGCAGTTTGGGTCATCACTATTAACTGACTAAATTTGCACCTTTTTTTACCGTTAAAAATGATAAACTCGGTAGAAAAATTAGCAAAATTATATGTGGATAAAGTTGTAAGATTACATGGAGTACCTGTGTCGATTGTTTCAGACCGAGACCTCGATTTTACCTCCCGATTGTTGCTAAATGTTCGGTAGGCTTTAAGAATAAAATTGAATTTAAGCACAACTTTTCATCCCTAGACTGATGAATAATCTGAAAGAACCATTTAGATATTAAAAGACTTGTTAAAAGTTTGTATATTGAAGTTCAGATGGAGTTGGGAAGATCATATGTTGTCAATGAGATTTACCTATAACAACAACTGTTAAACAACGATAGGAATGACTCCTTACGAAGCCATATACAAAAAAAGATGTTAAACGCATAATATGCTAGGAAGAGGTAGGGATAGGCAGCTAACTGGGCCAGAACTGGTACAGGTTACCTTAAAAAAAAGATAAAGATCATAAAAGACATGGTGAAAATGGTTTAAGATAGGCAAAGGAGTTACACGGATAACATGAGACGACCTTTAGAATTTGGTATTGGTGATAAAGTGTTCGTAAATGTTGCACAATGGAAACAAATGTTAAAATTTGGCAAGAAAGAGAAATTAGTGCCAACGTATATCAGGCTTTTTGAAGTTAGCAAAAAGATTGGACTTGTAGCCTATATATTGATCTTGCCTCCATATTTGGCCAAGATCCACAACATGTTTCATGTCTCCCAATTAAGGAGAGCTAAAGTGGATTCATCTCGAGTCCGGCCTTAGGTTCCTTTAGACATTGATGAAGATTTGACAATAGAGGTCAAATCGGTGAAAGTTTTAGGTTATAGTAAGAAAATTTTGATGATCAAGGTGCTATAAAGGAATTCCCAAATTAAAAAGATTACATGGAAAAGAGAGTATAAAATAAGAAGGAAATACCCCGAGTTGTTTCTAGATTCAAGTATGAGGTTTAAATTTTGAGGACGGAATTTTCTATTTGAAGGGAAGAATGAAAAGAACCCGGTTATAATCTAATCCAAGCAAAATAATAATAATAATAATAATAAATAGATGAGAGGGATGAAATTGAACAAAAAAAAAGTAGTAAGACATTAATTAATTTAGAAGGAGGGGATGGGGGCAAAATAGGAAAAAACTTAATTTAACAGGGTTAATGTGTAAAATTAGAAAATTTAGGTTATATAAAAGCCCAATTTTATTCTCTTGGCCGGTGGTTTTCAAGCTAAAGAGTTGGGGGGGGGGTTCTTAAATTTTCTTTCAAATTCTTGCCAAAGTCACTAAAAAAAAGAGAGAAATCAGGTGTAATTAGAGAATTTCAGATACCTTTAGGGTTCAAAAAAGGGTGATTAAGGGTTATAAAGTTATTTTATAGAGAGAGAAAAATCAAGAGCTAGGGTTTAGGAGAAAGAACACAGAACTTGGAGTTTTCTTGCCTTCCATCTTTGAAACATCTTTCTATTGAGGAAACATATCTATTTCATGTGATTAATTGCTTTAATTCCATGCATTGATGAAGAAATGCAATTGTTTATATTATGTAAAATTAGGGAATTGTGTTGCGGATTGTTGTAATGATGCAATTTATGGTTTAATGATGATTGTAAGCATGTGATAAGATTGGGTAATTGGTTAATTTCAAAAAATTTGGAAGAAATAAATTTTTCCTTTTTTGTGGACACTTTCGGCCAAGAGGAAGAAATGAGAAAGAAATCGGAGAATTAATACAATTGATTTAAATTGTGCTAAATAACATGTATATAAATGTAAATTGAGGTATAGAATAATAAATTAAAAAAAAAGATGCATCCATACTCTCTTCATTGGTTTCGACCTAGACTGCCATAAAGAAAAGGGTTGAACCTTGGCTTTATCAGTGAGAGAAACATGTTTATTGGATTAATTGATGTGTTCTAGAAAAAGAAATAAGAAAAATAATAACAATAACAACAACAATAATAACAACATAATAAATTGAGAAATGAATTGTATTCCCTTTGCGAATAAGAAATTCGGCTAAGCTTGTAGTGGAACATTGAGTTGGAAAAATACATGAATTGTATTGATTTTAAATTAAAATTTATATGTAAGATAAAATTGATTCTTATGGCCAACGAGCAGTTGGTGATTCATTAATTTTGGTGATGCATATAAGGCTACAAAGTTACATCAGCAACAATAGATCACATCACGCGCACAAGTATCAGGTAGATGTTCAACACTTTAAAATAATCTATCATTCTATTTCAATAATTCATAAAATCAATTTTTTTTATTGTAATTTTAGTGTAAAATTATGAAATAAAAAGGTAAAATAATGACTTGTCAAATAGATTTATTGAAAAATTAGATGTATTGAAAGATTATTTCCTGATTTCAAGAGTATCTATTCCTTATAGGCGTATATTGGTGTGTGTAAAGAGAAAGAGATGTGTTGGTGTGTGTAGAGAGAGAGAGAGTTAAATAAAAAAATATTTTTGAAATTAAGTAAAAATATTTTTATCATTTTTAATATATTTAGGAGTGATTATATTACTCGAATATTTATAGACTAATACCAACTTACCAAATTTGATTTTATTAAATATTAGCTTTAAATGACAACCGATTTACTTTCTTTAACAAAAGTATTAACGAGAAAATTAGACACTATCGGGCTTTTAATTACCAAACCTTCTTGTAAATTGAACTCAAGACAGATAAATAGGCCCATCAACATGGGCCTGATTTGGATAATCTGGGCCTCCAAGTTGAGCCGACATCAAAATGGTGTGTGGAAAAGAGAGGTTTAGGTCAAGAAGAAGCTAAGAAAGAATCCCACAGATTGATTTTCTTTTTCTATCTATCTCTCAGCTTCCTCGCTCCTCTCTCACCTTAGCACCACCGCCCAGGTACTGATCGTCTTTTATCTCCCCTTTTTTTTTTAAATCATTTGACCTCATTCAACTAACGCGCAAGCGATTTTAGTTTTTTTCCCTGTTCATTTCCCATTACTATCACGCTCTTGAATTGAGAATCTTGTTCTTGATTTCCAGGTTTTCATTTCTGCTTTGTTATTTTCTCGATCTGCCATTGATTCTATTTTTCGATTGCTGTATAGTTTTCTTCATTCCATTCTTGTTCAGTTTTTTTTTTTTTAATGATTTAGGGGGGGAAATCATTTTAAAGTAAAGTAAGATTTAGGTTTTCAATTTATAGAAATGTTTTTTATTTTTATTTTTATTTTTTTGCAAATTATTAGATAACTGATTGGGTATTTGTTATTGGAGTGTGGGTAACAGAATCAGAAACCATGCCGAAGAACAAGGGAAAGGGAGGAAAGAATAGGAAGAGAGGAAAGAACGAAGCTGATGACGAGAAGCGTGAGCTTATTTTTAAGGAAGATGGGCAGGAGTATGCCCAAGTGCTTCGCATGCTCGGAAATGGTCGTTGTGAAGCCATGTGTATTGATGGGACCAAGCGTCTTTGCCATATTCGAGGGAAGATGCACAAGAAGGTCTGGATTGCTGCGGGTGATATAATTCTCGTTGGCCTCCGCGACTATCAGGATGATAAGGCTGATGTTATACTGAAGTACATGCCCGATGAAGCTAGGCTTCTGAAGGCCTATGGTGAGCTTCCTGAGAATACTCGTCTCAATGAAGGTATTGCTGGAGGTCTTGATGAGGAAGATGATGGTGCTGGTGATGATTATATTGAGTTTGAGGACGAAGATATTGACAAGATCTAGTTTTGTCGTCTTCTTATGTTTAGTGCCAAGTGGCAGTGCTGATAATGAAATGCCAGAACCAGAAATATGCATGATAAGCTTGAATTTGAGATGTTAAACTTGTTATAATTCTCATGAAATGCCTATTTGTATCACTCTTAATATTTCTCATGTGTCCTCTCATCTTGTGCTGTTTGTGTTGATGCTTGTCTGAATACCCAGTGCTTCATACTGTGTTTGGCCAATGTTTCCTGGCTTTTGTATGGAGGGGTACGCTGCCCTGTTTTTCTTTTGGTATTTGCATGATGGCTGCAAAATGTACTTGTGTGATTAGGTTGCCAGTCATTCGCCTTGGTTCTTTGTTCGGATTGTGTGTCAGGATGGGGATCATCGCTAACAAACGAAGTAACTTGTTAGCGTTCTTGAATTAACTCTTCCAGGGCTTCGATTTGTAGGCAGTGCTTCTGCTATTTTATTTATCCACAAGGGGACTGGAAAGGAAAGCATGTTTCGGGAATTATTAATACTTGATGACATGAGCCTCTAGTAGACGGCAGTAGGTTTCCAGAATACCAGGTCACACTTTCTCTTCGCCTCGTGCAAATTTAGAATACTCGGGTGTAGTTGATGCCAATAGAGGCCCTATTTAGCATTCTTTAGTTTCCTTGGGATAGAATGAACATCTATGTTCTGAGTTCTCACATTTTTAGATCTAGCGATTGGAATGAACGATGTTAAGTCATTGCCTCTACAGGCAATTTTGAAGCCACAAGTCCTTACGGAATGGATTGCAAGTAGTATGATACAATGTTCCCCTACACATTGGAAATTTCTTTGATGATTATGACACAAGTTACAAGCTACATTGGTTAAGATGAAGCACTGCGTTTCATTTCTTTTCCGCCACTTGATGGTGGTTTCGGTTTCTGCTCCTTGTCTTGTTCAGTCTCCTTTGAACACCCTTTCTTGATTACCTGATCAACACATGGAAGTGTAAGTGAATTGGAAGTCTGTAAAGAATAAGAAGACAAAGAAGAGGAGAGGAGAGGAGTTTTGTTATACATGGAAGATGAACTATTACTTGAAGGACTGCAAGTCTACAAAGAAAGGTATCAGAAGCCAGATGCAGTTACATGAGGTGATTAAAGTGCCCTAGTGATCATATAGTTGCGGAGCCGACAGGGAAATTTACCTTAGCTTGCTCTGTCGGACACTGGTAGCTTGGGGCTGTTTTCCGCCTTGATATGGTTCTGGTAGCCTTAAGCCTACTCTTAGTGTGCTTGAAGCCATCCTTGTTGTTTGATGCTATTGATAAGCTATCAAATTGGACAGATACCTCATTAGACCCGCAACTCTCTTTCTCTTCTATTGCCACATCAGAAAATCTCTCCCCGAAATCAAATCTGTAATTGTTGTTTACTGGCTCAAGTTGTTTGCCAGTACAGCTTTCCACTGAGCATTCTGGAACTCGTGTTGCCATCCACCTTTCTAGCCAGCTCCAACTCATGTTGGGTTGGCTGCCATCAGATTTAGTTTGTTTCTTCTTCGAGCAGATTCGTAACTACAGGCAGATTAGACGACGGAAGCGGTGTTAGTTAAAGCATTAAATCTCTGTTTCCTGTTTGCATTTCGGTCAGAATTTAAGCATACCTGTTGTGAGAAAGCATATGCCAGTGCCCTTTCTCGCCTGTTTGTTGCTTCCAGTCTGCTCTGAATCCTCTTTTTCGAAATGTTGCTAATCACCGTGCTATCATCCCAATCTTCCTATAATCCATGCATATTATACATTGATTTAGTCTAATTCCAGCGGTGAAGTTTCAAGTATCCAATTTTCTCATAATTTGTTATGCCATACTTTGAATCTTTATTTATGCTCGAACCATAGTTTGATTCATGACAAATAAGTTAACTAGATCATGTTTCATTTCTGTGTTTTGCTTTTTTTGCTGGGAAAAGTTCAGCAGTCTGTATTCACCTTTAGCCTGAAAACCTGAGTTCTGGCTCTCTTTTGCACTCGATGATGCACAGACACATTTTCCTCTCTAACAGAGAGAACTTCCACAGAATTTCCAGTCTGAACTTCAATTGATGTGCCTAGTGAATCTCTACTTGGACTTTCTGTTCCCGGAGCAAGTTCCTGCCCATCCTCCTTTGAATTGGTCTCTTCTCTTTTATGCCTAGCCTGAAATTCAAGAACTTGAGACAATTACCCAAAACAGAAAAGGGCACAAAATCAATGATTAACCAAGTGATGCTTAAAATTTTCATGATCTTAAAATTTAACCAATGCACGGTCTACTTAGAAATTTCCCTGCAAGATTTCTGGCTTACGATATCACAAAATATTATACCAGAACCAGTCATTTTTGCTCGATGATATCTGTTTATGAATGACTATTACTTTCATCTTTCTACAATAATCCAGGTTATGGTATTTCAGCCTATCTGAACGAACCAGAAAGTCTCTGAACGCGGACTGAATTATGATCGCTGCATCTTCTTGACGGAATAATTTGGAAGTTGAATTATGCTTTTCCTTCGGCATATCTTCTTTGGTCTCTTCATTTTGGACATCTCCTTTGTCTTCAGTGTCCTCTAGCATGGGCTGTGTAACAGTGGCCTCAGAGCTCTTGACTGAAGCTGAATCCTCCTCTGCAAGCACTGAATTAAGCTCTTCACCGCAAAGGTATAGCCTAACAGAACTCCACCTTTTCCTGTGATCCCCTGGAGTGATTCTTGCCTGAATTGGTCAACATAACATCAAAAAAGAATATCACAACCAAGTCTCTTAAGTCTTCCTGCTTAGTGTACACTCACTGATCATCAATAGTGCAGAGATATAGGAGGCATCAACAATAACTAGCAAACCAAAGAACTACAAGAAAAGATCGTGTTCATTCTCAAGAAAAATACATGAAAACCAAAGACTTCAGACCATATAGCTTAAAGAAAATCAAATGAAGTATCTAGTTTTATGACTTACATTGCTCTCACGAGTTCCATCGGAGCGGTTTCTGGAGAAGACACTCTTAACCAGCTCTCCGGTGATGCCCATTTTCAAGTGACCAGTAATCCCAAAGCAATGTGTTTGAATAGGGTGCCACCAATTATATTGCAACAACCATGCACAGGTACTGAGATTCCCTCAATTATTACTGGTATTGAAAAAAAGTTGAAAATTGCAAGTGACATTCTTCACTCAGTTACTTCACAGGAGTTTCATTAAATTATGGATTAGTTTACAGGGTTAAGGCAACAACTAAAAATAGGTATTGTTATAATAAGGGACCTGTTAGCTGTCATTAAGCAGGAGATCAGAGAGGATTACAGAGCTTTAGACCTGGAATTGGGCCTTAAATCACATAAATAATTGAGGCTGAAAAGTAAAGATTAGATAGATAGGATGAGTGGAGTTTTTTTTTTATTGCTTTTTATATCACTTTTTTGCACATGGCTTGTGAAGGACAGGGCAAATAAAGCTTGCTTGCTACTGGGGCTATGTCTATTCCTTTCTAGGCACTCACTCACTCAATGCATCTACCCTTCCATTTGTGGTCCAAGTTGCTGCTGTTTAGTTTGTGCTGGGCCTGAAAAGATATCAATAACTTTTAAGGACTGTCCAGTTTGATCAGGCTAGCTATTGTGTGTTTTAAGATTATGCAGAATTGCTGTCATTTAGCTAATGAGCATAGTTAAAGCATATGTACCCCTCTTTATATAGACATGTTTTTTTTTTTTTTTTGGTAATCGTGGGTATTCGGACTAGTTTACGCGTACCTCGACTAATCTCCCGAGACCCTGAAGTTAACGACCATGTAAGTCTTCAATAATCCTGAAGTTTGTGACACTCGAATTGGTAACCTCTGTGGAACAAACTCAGGACCTGACCAGTTGAGCTATACTCCTCGGGATTTTATATAGACATGTTGTATACATGGGTGGTAGGAAAAAAAATACAAAGTTTAGTTCGCCCAGAGTTAAGTCTATAAGCATGTCTCTCTCCTTTTTATTATATATATGTGTGTGTGTGTTTGTGTTTTTCCTCGTGGTTTCTCAATTAAGTCTCTTATGAAATGCTCTTGCCGATCAAATCTCTATGATAGGGTCCTCAACATTACCTCTCAAGCCTTTACAGTGCTCTAGATGGCCTCCATTCTAGCACCGCGAGATGGAAAGTTGTTGATATATATGCCCATCAGACATGCTAACTTGTTCTGATACTAATTAATACGGTATATAGGAAGATAATGAGGTTTATGAATTCCTAAAAACTCTTAAAATAAAAACGCAACCTTATTTGAAGGAAACTTTCAAAATACTTGATTTTTATTTATCAAAGATCTTATTGACAAAATTTATTACATCTCTTTATATAAAAAAAATAAAAACAATGAATAAAAAGATAAAAATAGAGAAATTATTTTTTAAAATAGAAGAACTAGAAAAGGCCAATAATACTAAATAAAAAAAATGAAATCCTGAAATTATTACTAATTTCTCAAAAAAAATGATTTTGTTAAATAAATAAAGGTATAAAGGTTTGCATTAAAATAAAGGTATAAAGGTTTGCATTAAACTATTATAATGAATTTTTTTAAAATTGTTATTTATTTAAAAATATATTAAAATAATAATTTTTATCCAATCAGGATTTAGGAACCCAAGATTGGTAAATAAATCATTTGGTACGTGAAAAATATCCACCTTTAGATATTATTATCAAAGAAGATATCATTTTTTATTTAAGAATTGTTTCAAAATCATTTTTATATTAGTATATTAAAATATAAAAAAATTAATTTTGGTTAATTTTTGTTTGGAACGAAATACAAAACCAGGGCTAGCTGTCTTGTTGCAGGCTATCATTCACCATTTCAAGAACGGGGCCATGTAATGTTCTTCTTCACTTCGTTGGCCGCTTATTTCACCAGTAAAAAAGAGAGGGTGATGGGTCCTCAGGAGTTCGGTTTCAGGCCATTATCATTGTCTGCCTTGGATCATGAGAGCATCTGCCACCCTCCTCCCCGCCCATGCTT
>Ga0325404_1008107_pt1 | contig 10855 bp, 6 predicted proteins | sample PopdelMetagenome_18_FD_205664 | JGI IMG/M metagenome (GOLD analysis project Ga0325404, IMG submission 205664) | Populus deltoides microbial communities from Bellville, Georgia, United States - Xylem-Control-R1 | ecosystem: Host-associated > Plants > Phyllosphere > Stem > Wood/Secondary xylem...
TCACTTTTCAACTAAACAAAAATATAAGTTTTAGATGAAAAAAAGTATTTTATGGTTTAAAAAACTGAAAAATACTTTTCATGAAAGATATAAAAACTAAAATGGAACAAAACTTGATTATTTTTATTTATATATAAACACTAATATATTAATAAAATACTTCCAAATATAATATTATCAGAAAATAATAATTTACTAGTATTTTTATATAGAAAATAATATATTAAGATATATTAATATACAATATAAAAGTATATTAACATGATATATTAGTACACATAGCGCTTTAATCTAGATAATATTGCTAGAAAATACATTCAAATTCAAAACATGTCATATTATACAATAATAATATATTTTAAATTACATAAATTGTGTTATGAAATTAAGATACAATAAAATAGAAATATTCTCAGTGGTCTCCATAAACCAAAAAATATATAAATGTTTATGATATTATATTTAAAATATTTATATTATATGTAAAGTTACATCTTTTAAAATAAACTACATATAAATATATGCTATAATAAATTCTTTTATTATTATTATTATTATATCTTATCATTTTTTTTATTAAATGATGTGATAAGATAATTGCATGTAATTTTCTATGCACACATAAACTTAAAAATATTAATAAATGATTTTCTATTTTTTTTCTATGTTATGGCCAAAACATTTAAGTGTTTTCCATCTTAATTTCTATAAATTATTAAATATAAAATAATAATTTATTTTTCAATAATCCACTTTACATTAAAATCATTTTCCATTAAAATTACTTTCATTAAACAACCAATTTAGTCATCATGTCTGTTTTAGTCTTACAGGAAAAATACTTAATTTAATAACTTTTAAATAACTGCAAAAAATAACTACCTTTTCTTATCTTTAAAGTGGAAAATAATAACAAATAAAATAAAATATTGCTATCATTAGAAAATTTTATGATAAAAAATAATAATAATGATATAATAAAATTTATAACACATTAAAAATAATAAAATTATCTCATTTTTTTTTTGCCTGTATCTTTTTATATAAAATAAAAAAATTATTTAAGGTTATATTTTATCACCGGGATGAAAAAATATACCTCAGGAGTTAAGACTTAAAAAAATGTTTAAAATTACTCACTGCCACCTGCCACCTGCCACCTGCCACGGCCCACCAGCATCGATTATTCAATCCAAAAAGAAAAAAAAAAACAACGCACTCAAAATCTCTTTGCCTTCCGGTCCTTTACGAAACAAAGAAAAAACAGTCAGCAGGACGTGTACTTTCTCTCACACCACCACCACCACCACCACCGCAGCCATTACTCAGGAAAACCGCCGCATTGAACGGTGCCTACACTCTCCCCTGTTTCTACTCTCCCTCTCCCTCTCTCACTCTCTTCCTCACGTATCTTCCTTTTCCCGTTGGTTATTTCAAGTTGTCTTCTTTTCTCTGTTAGCAGCATTATTTGTTAGTAAAAACCTCTTTAGCTTCTTGTTTTTGTTTCTTTCTAACTTCTTAGTTCTCAAAGTATTAATTTTTTAAAACTAATTTTAGTGTTTCTCGACGATCACACTCTCTACGTATCCGAAAATAGTAAGCGAGAAGGTTTTTCTTCAGAAAGAGAGAGGGGGAGGATTTTGATTTTCCTAGCAAGTTTGTTTCTGTATTGCAACTGGCTTAGTCTAGGGTTTTTGATTTTTTTTTTAAATCAGTCGTAATATTTTTTATTTTTTCAGAATGGGATTGCATGGTGCTACATTTTGATTTTTTTGCATGTATACTTGCCTTTACATTTAGGGTTTCTAAGTGACTGTATACCAAGTTTGGAAAATTGCGAGTTTTGATTATTACATTTTGTGTTTTAGATGCTGTTATTACTTAAAATATGATTTTTATCTGGATTATGAGTAATTAGGTTTCTTGTGTTTGGGTGAGGATTTATTGAAATTAATATAATGTGATTGTATAGATGGATTCATTTATTCTATGCCTTTAGTTTTATTCATATGCATATGATATGCATTAAATTGATATTTCATGCAGTGATACTATTAATTTGTTGTTAAAGTTCAATGACAAACCTTTTTGGAAGTTGTGATTGTGCTCGAATTCTAGTTTGGTTCTCTGTGTATTTGGCAACGTTTGAAAACAGGTTAATCATCTTATGGAAATTCAATGTTGATTCCTTTATGGTTAAGAAAAGTAAAGAAAGTTTATTCGTTCGAAGTTGGGAAGTTTCAGTTTATTTTCAAGAATTTCTGAATATGGCTTGAAGGGATGCCAGTTGACTGTGCACCATTTCAGAGAATAGTTGATGTTGTCGTTTGTTTGTAGTTCTTAACAATGTTGTTCGCTTGTGCTGTTGTTTTTGGTTTAACAGTCCATTATCTTATGCTTGGTACTTGGTTTGATTTGGCAGGTTTATAAATGGGAGAAGCAAATTTGGCTCCAGGTTAGTTTTTATCCATTTCTGTAATAAAAGCCAATTTTGTTACGTGATAGAGTGTCCCGTGTTGGTGTTTGTTGTGTTGATATTTAAAATACAAATGAGTGATGAAAGTGGCAAGTGCCCTGTAAGTGCCAAGTCAATGTGAACAATGTATTTAAATACTATATAGAAGCTGTGTTTTGGATTCAGAAATTCTTATTTGTGCATATGGAAGGTTCCTTTGCATGAAGTCTGTGTTGACATGGTAATTTTGATTTTCCAGACCCGTACGTTTTGCTTATGAAAGACCACAAACCTATATGCCGGACACAGTGCCTAAATCCTCCTGCAGAACTGTATGTGCTCATTCTCTGATCATTCTATTTTTTTTTGTGATACTATTTTCTAAACTTGTTCTGGAGTGTAATTAACAGCGATTCATCACCACATCATTAGTAGGTAGAATCCGGGGCTCACTGTATACCTTAATGGCTGGTTATTGTCTACTGTACTTTGAGTCATTTCTGCATCTCTCTGTGTAAAAAGAAATTTATCTGTAAAAAGGAAAAACAAGACTAAAGCAAAAGGCTTGTCCTATACAATCAGGCAGAGAAAATGCAAGAAAAAGACAGGTCATTTTGCTAGTGTTCAACCATGTATTGATCATGAATTAACAAGAGCGACCATCTGGGTGATAATACTAATACGAGAAACTGACTTTTCTTTTCGAATGCTCATATTCCAGGTTGTTATAGTCAGGTAATTGCCTAGTTCTCTGCAGGAATTCTGCTGTTAACAGGGGTATTTGTTTTACATTTTTTGTTATTGTGCCATTACCTTTTTTTATTGTAAGTGCAAATCACTGAATAGATATACTTGTTCGATTCAACATCTGAACTCATACAATAGTGTTGATGAATAGAAATTTGAATTTTCTGACTGATAGATAATTGTCAGGCCAAAATGCTGGAGTTTAAGTGATATAGTTCCAAGAGCTAGGGTACATATCCTTGGTGATCTGCCTAGTTGCTTTTTGAGTCCTGCTCCAGAGTCTTCTCGTGACAAATGTGAATGGGGCAGATTTTTGACTTATCTTCAAAAGAAAGACTCGGTAAGGGCTGCCTATTATTTCAAGACTGGAAACATATGTCTTGGCCTGTTAATAATTTTAATTACCTATCCATATGAACATACTTACCCTGTACTAGCCAAAAAAAAAAATGTAAATTGAATTTTTTGCTAATTATCTAAATTTGAGCTATAAATCGATAGCATGGGGTCACTCAAATAACTACAGTTGGAATGCTAGTGGCGCATTTTCCTTGTGTAACTAATATATAAACTGAAAAATAAACGGAGCCCATTATTTTGTGTTAAATAGGTGTGCCAACCTGACACATACTGGTTTATCAAATGGATTTCTTGGATTCTCATGATACCTGTTTGATAAATAAGTCATGCTTGTGTCAGGTTTTGATGTGAATATTTGATCCGTTGCGTTTGAGTTGACAGTTATCCAAATGATTTTACCTCGACTGATCTCGTGGCACAAATTTCCTCCTGTAGTAGAAATACATGCAATTTACTATGTAAAATACACTGTTGCAGATGCCAACATTGATCATTATTTTCTGGATGAAATGTATTCAGTCTTGATATTTTAGCTTCCTTTAACTGTTTTTCTTCCCCCCCTCCCAATGGGTATTTTTCTCCAAATTTATACTTTTCTCTGAGTAAAGGAGCACTACAACCATTGATCTTTCTGTAGCAAAATTTAGAAAGTAGTCTTTATCTGTGCATGCGAAATGGAGAAAGCAAAGTCCATGGGGTTAACTTCTACCAGTTTGGAAAAATGAGGCTTACCTTTTATGTTGATTGAGTTAAAGTTATCACTATTGGTCTGTTATGTTTTGTTCCCTGAAGCTTAACTTATAGAACTGACATCATAAGTTTTGTAGGTTGGAATTGCAAAAGTTAAGTCCTGTCAATTCTACATACTTCCTCCTGATAAAGACTCAAATTTTAGCCATGTCCAAGTTGTATATCGGGTGGAGAAAACATGCAGTGGGAATGATGGTCAAGAACACTGTGAAGATAATGGCTCTCCTAGTGACAGGTTTCAAGGCCCTATTGAAGATCACCATGGTGGCAATACTGCAACTGAAACTTGTCGGAGACACCAGCCTATTGCTGCGAAACAGGTTCCCCCATCAGAGAAAAATTATGCTCAGGCACATCCAAGCTACCTGGAAACTCTTGGTCAGGTGCATTATGCATGGATTTTTGGTGCAATAGCTGAGCTTGTTGATAATTCCAGGGATGCTGAAGCAACTAGGTAATTTAAATTGAGCCAGTTGGTTAATTATTTCTTTTCCTCTTCTTTCATATACATAAATTTTAATATGCACATTTGCATTTGACTTGTCTTGGTTTCATTGCGTTATTGATTTTGCTAGATGTGCTTCTAATCTCTTGGCTTATTTTTGACAGACTGGACATTTCTATTGAGGAAATATATTCAAAAAGAGCTGGCAAAGAAATTCCTATGCTGTCAGTTATAGATGATGGTCATGGCATGATCCATCAAGAGGTAGAGAAAATGGTTTGTTTTGGGCACAAGAAACCTGAGGTCGATGATCCGGATCGCATTGGAAGATTTGGTGTTGGATTTAAGGTAGCCTTTCTTGCTTTTATGTTTGCGGTTCTAGTACTAAATTGTTGTAAGTGCCTGTAAATTGTATTGATCAACTACTAACACCTATGCAATCATCTGGATGTGGGTTTCTCAGACTGGAGCAATGAGATTAGGCAGGGATGCTCTGGTTATCACTCAGACTAATGATTCCAGATCCATAGCCTTTCTTTCACAATCTTTAAATGAAGGAAAAGATGTATGCAGTGACCTATTTCTGTTTTTATGTGTTAATTAGCTTTAATATTTGTTTTGTCACCTTAATTTTTTATTCTGCAGAATCTTGAGATACCCATTGTAAGCTACCGCAGAAAAGGACAGTTTATGGAAGTCGACACTAGTGTCCAGTCGGAAGCTTTAGCAAAGTACAACCTGAAAGTTATTAAGGAATTTTCGCCTTTTGATAAATATTTGATTGGTGCAAAAGCAGGTTTATTCCGTGAAAACCGTACAGGGACACAAATTTTCATATGGAACTTAGATGAATGGGGATCACAATATTGTTTGGAATGGGATCGTGGATTGACTGGTGGGAGCTCCTTTCATAAAGGTGACATTCTGATCCGTTCTAGAAGGCTCAGATCTCGTCCTGGCCAGATTAGCAAAACGGTAGTTTATTCTTCTCTTGATTTAGTTCGATAGTGAAGTAGAAACAAGTATAAAACAAGTAGCTTTGGTTTGCGATGAACTTTGCTTCATAGTCAATAGATAATTAACAAGAACATTGTATAAAACTACTGCTAATTTGAAATGGCATGGTTTTGAAATTTCTCACCTTCTCTTTTCCATCACTCTTTCAGAAGATCTGTTACTGCAGAAATTCTTTGTTTTCACTCTTAGAAACAAGTATAAAACAAGTAGCTTTGGTTTGCGATGAACTTTGCTTCGCAGTCAATAGATAATTAACAAGAACATTGTATAAAACTACTGATAATATGAGATGGTATGATTTTGAAATTTCTCACTTTCTTTTTTCCATCACTCTTAAAATTCTGAAAATCTGTTACCGCAGGAATTCTCTGCTTTCACTCTTTTTTTTCTTACAATTGTTTTTCTCTCTCTTCATTTACACTGTAGTTCCCATGCATGTCACTTTGTGTTGGGAAATATGTATGCAAATGCACACCATGTGCCTCAATGTCTATGCTCTATATTCAATCTCACTTATCTTGTGTTTTCTTTAATTCTAGGTTTTTTTAGATTACTCAATTAGGTCATATCTTGAAGTCATCTTCTTAGTTCCACGAATAAGGATTTATCTGCAAGGTTCATTGGTACGTGCTTGTTAATAAGATCTCTTGGTTCTTAGATAGTGTCTGTTATTAACTATTTGCCTTTCTCATTTCATATTGGTTATTATCTTTTGAAAAGGTTAAAAGTCGACCACTGGCGAAATATTTGAATCAGACTTCGGAAGCAACTGGTAACATCATGGGGAAACGTGTTCATTTAACTCTTGGTCGCTCTCAGTTGGAATTTGAGCAGGCAAATTGTGGAATATTTTTGTATTGGCATGGCCGATTAATTGAGGTGAATTTCTGTTTTATGATGTTACTTTATCCATTCTTTACAGCTTGTGACATTTGCTTTCTTGTGTGTTTTCACTTTTCTCATCCTTTCACCTATCTTCTTTAATGACATTGGAGCCAATTGAGCTTTGGATTGCATTTATGATGCTCATTGAAATGTATATTACCTTTCTGTTCCTTGGAATCATTTTTCATGGTTAATCAGTTTGCTAGGGCTTCCAATATTTCTATAGCGGAGTTTCAAGTTTACATTGTATTAACTGTCCAAGAAGTTATGTTAAACAGGGATCTCTCTCTTTCTAACCGGAAGGGAGATGCTAATCGTGAATGCTCTTGATTTTGGTTTGTAAACATATTTTTATATATGATTATAGTTGCCTTTCCATTTCTTATTGGGGCAGGATTCCTTTTCCCTTATAATCTCAAATCAATTCCAACGCATTCCTTTTATTAATGTGCCATCAGGTTTCATTGTTTCAATCTGAAATTTGTCTTCCCATTGTAGGCTTATAAGAGAGTTGGTGGCATGATTCACAATGGCGATTGGGGTCGAGGCGTGATTGGTGTCATTGATGTTACTGATTTAATGGTAGGGAACGTTTCTTTGGTAGATATTTTTAGTTGTTTAGCTTATTTGTATGTTCTATTTCCCATTGCACGTTTGGTACAAGATAGAGATGCTTGCAAGAAGACTTGCTTTCTTAGACTGCTTTTGGTCTCGACTGGTTTGAAGAACATGTTGACATATATTTCTTGCAACACTATTATGTTTGGTAATCTAAGATGAGCCTGGATACCTTTACTCTTTTCTAGTCGTTGAAAGTCTGAGATAAATACTTGAAGTTTACAAATAAAATTTAATTGTGCATGGAGTGCTATGTTTCATGGATACAAACAGAGCAGAAATTTGGAGTTCATGGTCCTGTTTTATACATACAAAGTAATAATATGGATATGATGCTTACAAGAAAATTTGGTATATCTGTTCATACAAGATCTTGAATGCCCTTGCCTCCAACTTGCATTCATCTTATAGGATGCATGAGAAGATAATGATCCTGGTATTATTATAGCACCAACTGCAGTTTTCAGCTTTCTGTAGCTATGATGGTGGGCTTATGTTTTTAGTTTTCTGATTTTGTGGAAATTGAAATCTAACTCTATTAATTAACCAAAAGCTGGCTGATAAAACCAAGGATGTGTGTATGTCATGAATCTGTTCATTTCAACTGATAAACCTATTTCGGCAACCTGGAACAGAATGAAGGAAATGGCCGGGTGGGCGTGCATAATGCCAAGCAATCTTTCCTTGATTGTGAACCGTATGCTCGACTAGAGGCGTGGCTGGGAGCGAAGGCAGATGAGTATTGGACCAATAATTTTGAAACGCTGAAGTTGGTAAGGACCTTTTATTGATTGTGGGATTTAAAAAAAAAAACAATTATGAGATCAGTTTTCCGCCACTGATTTTCTGTGTATATGTTCTTTTAGAATTTTCTTTCATCAAAATGCAACCTTCATCATGCTGATGGATGCTCTTAAAAGATTTTAGAAGATATATGGCATATGTAGAACACTTTATTTTGCCAAATATAACAATGAATGAAACAAACGTAGTCTGACAAAGATGGATTAGCCGATTGCTGGGAAAATAGTTTTCAAATCTCTTTGAAAAATGTCTGAATGGTGGGTTGATGATGCGACATAACAGGCTTACTGTGTTGCTATCCAAGTAAGAAATTGACTCAAGTTGCTTGGTGATATGTAGTGGGGACGTTCTATTTTAGACATGCAGCTTGTTGCCTTGTTCTACTTTCTTCTATAATCTATTTGAGAAAAATGTTGTTTATTTCTTCTAGACACTTTAGTCTTCCAAATTTCAGTAGTAACCAGCAAGCATAGAGGTTATGTATTGGGAAGATGAAACTATCTTTTGATTGGCAATGACTGGTTGCCATGTATTTTTAAAATGAAACAATCTTAGATTTGGGATTGATGCAAATATTCAATAGTGCGGCAAGAAGTTCTTTTTCTTGTCAGTTTCCCCATTTTTTTACATTCACTCATAGTGTGTTCTTAATGAATCTTTATGGATTTCCTTATATTTTTTCCAGTTTCCCTAGACATGTTTCATTTATGCACTCTTTACTTCTCCAGAAAAAAGGTGGTTCCCTGTACAAACCTGACCACGAATGGGTGCAGTGTGATAAGTGCAGGAAGTGGAGGATGCTGAGTTCGGGGTTTGATGTTAAAACATTACCTGAAGAATGGTAATTGCATTTCATCATATGTTTTACTGTTCATTTGTTCACAGTAGATCATTCATTCATATCCTTGAATACTCTTTCTTGTGCTTGTCTTGTATAGCATGATTCATTATTATCCAACACTCTTTGGAGAAATACTTGTGTCAAAAGACAGGAGGATGTCTTTTGCTTTTTTTTTGGCTATTCTATGTGGGCTGCGATTCCTTCTATCAGCCAGATCAATTTTGTTGTAACTTTGTGGTTGTATAGGAGAGCTGGATCCATTTCTTTTGTTGGGAATGTTTTGAATTTTCATTGCTCCTTGGTAGAATATTGTTTGCGACCTGGCAGGACAAGGAGATCAATTCATCAAATTTGAATCTTGAGGGTGGATGGTTGACTGATACCCCCTTGTCCTGGATGCTGTCAACCAGGGAGAGGCTTGCTATCGTACTCCAGGAGTATGCTCCGCTGTAAAGGGAAAAGTCTTTTCTGAGTCCCCAATATTCATCTCACCATAATAGATCTTCGCTTAATGTGACAATGTTGTCCTTTTCAATTGGATGGGACATTGTCTTCTGATGCCTTCTGCTCCTCCTGTGTCCTTACCTGTTGTCATCTGATGGCAACAATTTTTTCTTTTCCTGCTGTATATTATATTCTGTTTGTATTATGCACTGGCTCTTCCCTGCAGAGGAAACAATGAACGTCATCTTTGTTACGTTACCTATATAAAGTTTATTTTGGATGAACAAAAATGCTTAGTATGCGACCTAGAGATTGCTCTTCCCTGCAGAGGAAACAATGAACGCCATCTTTGTTACGTTACCTATATAAAGTTTATTTTGGATGAACAAAAATGCTGACTTAGTATGCAACCTAGAGATTTTATCGAACAATATTAGCAGACATGCATGTACTTACATTCATTATGAGAAGGATTGGTCTGCATTTATATGCATTTTGGTGTCCATGGATTGTATACTTGTTTTTGTTGAACAGGTGATAATGCTTCTTTTTTTAACTGTAAGCTTCTATTGTAACAGGTTTTGTTATATGGGTCCTTTCAATGGATCATGTGAAATTCCAGAGCAAAAGGTTGATCGTGGGGTGATCACAGTGTCCGCAAAACAAAATAGACAGGACATAAAAGATGTTGATGATGATGCTATGATCAATTCAGATGGTAAGCCATCAAAGTCTTTTATTAATAAATTTTGTGCTGCGCCAGATAATTAAAATATCTTCCGGGATGGCCTACACTTATGGAAATTTCGTTTTTTGCAATCACATTGCTCGTCTTTGTTTCTCTTTTTTTATCCCTTTTCTTTTAGTGCATCAATTCATGAAAGCATGGTTGGATTGCAGCATGTTAGCATCCAATTCTTGGTGTACTTCCACTTTATCACTTCTGATATGTTATGGAATGATATGCTATTTTTATGATGTTCACTATGCAGTTAAAATATGATGCTTGATTCAATGAACAATCCCCATTTTAACCACTTTTGGTTATGCTCATGTCAAACGCTGTTAAATTTTTCCAGGTTTACTGGTGACCAGTGACCATATCGAATCTGTTTCTGATACTTGGTTTGTAATAGGTATTAGCGATGAAGATTCTAATCAAACCGAGAGGGATGGCAAGCGAGATTTAAAGAGGTTAAGGAAGGGACTGCCGAGGGCTTGTAAGAAGGGACCTTGATAACTGGTGGTAACTCTGGTTTTATCAAATGTTGATACAGAAACTATCAGTTTTTGTTTTGAAATCTGCGTTAGTGCAATTGCATACAACTAAAATACCAGAATAGGTCAACAATTCTCCACATATATCGTAGTATTCCCACTGTCCAATTGTAACTAGTTCACTGGTTTTAACCAGCTCAAAACTATTCCATCTTTTGTAAAGAAGAACAATATCCTGTTCCTAGACTCTAGTTCCTTGTGTTTTATTCCC
>Ga0325404_1008108_pt1 | contig 10854 bp, 9 predicted proteins | sample PopdelMetagenome_18_FD_205664 | JGI IMG/M metagenome (GOLD analysis project Ga0325404, IMG submission 205664) | Populus deltoides microbial communities from Bellville, Georgia, United States - Xylem-Control-R1 | ecosystem: Host-associated > Plants > Phyllosphere > Stem > Wood/Secondary xylem...
GCACGAAAAGTTATTTGAAAAGCAACCGCAACCACACTGCCAAACACACTCTTCGTCTCGTTAAACAACTCGATTTTTTTAACGTATTTTTTAAATCTTTTGGAGCTGTGATTTTATTTTTCTATGTGATACATTATTTTGTGAGTAAATTTAAAACATAGAATCTATTTCATAATTTTATGATTGGAAGACAGAAATATATAATTTATATTTTATTTTATAGTTTAATTTAAAACTTGGAATTGCATTGGATACTCTTTGATAGGGAGTTTTGCGTTCATCCTCCATCAGGATGAAAACGGAAAAAAAAAAAAAAACTCATCTCAATCTAATTCGTTATTATTTCTTATTTTTATTTTTATGTTCTACCACACCAACAAATAACAATTGGCCCTTGCTTTGTTTTGAATAATTGTACCGCAAACACACAGGACACCCTACGGAAAGAAATTGTCTGGGAATCCTAAGAAAATGATTGTCATAAATACTCCATGTATTTTTTTAATAAGATGCCATATATTTTATAAAAATATATTTTAATTAAAAATATATTAAATTAATATTTATTTTTTTTATTTTTTTAATGTTCATAAATAAAAAAAATTACCAATTTAATATATTTTTATAATAAAAAAAATAATTTAACCTACAAAACAAACTTGTAGATGGAGAGCAGAGAGAGGAGGATGCATGTCCTCGAGAATGCAATGTAAATTATATTTGTAAAAATTTTATTATATTTTTAAAAATAAATTTTTTTATGTTTTTATATTGTTTTAATGTATTGGTATTAAAAAAATTTATTTTAATATATTTTTAAATAAAAATTAATTTTAAACCGGTACTAATACAACAACGGTCCGCACACTCTTCTTCGTACTTGCACGACATCGTATCAGCAGACGATGCGATCACAGCGAGCAACCCGATAACAGAAAACGGATAAGCAAAAGAATCCAGGAAAAGAAAATCAAATTGAAAATTGGAGACTGAAAGAAACCACCCCTCAGAGCTAATAACAAGATCAGCGACCAGCAAAGAAGAAAATAATGTCAACGGAAGAGCCTCCACCTTTTCAAGAAGCAGCTCGCTGTGACGTCTGCAAATGCAGCTTCAACACTTTCCGTCGCCGCGTATTCTCCTCTTCTTCCTCCTTTCTCAATATAACAATCAATTAAAATTAATGACAATAGAAAAAACTGATTGATTCGATCTAATCTATGCCGCGATCGTGGATTGATCTAAACTGTTTGATGAAATTGATCAAGTTCATTTTAATTTATTTTTGCAGCATCATTGCCGTTGTTGCGGGAGGACGTTATGCCATGAACATTCATCAAATTATTTGGTCTGCCGTTTCTTTCTCTCTTTCCCTCCCTCCCTTTCTCTCTCTCTTGGTGTTTGGCAGTCAATTTGCTCCTTTTTTTCTATTTTTTTTTAATGTGTCTGCGCGCGCATTAATCAATCCAGGCTTTGCCGCAGTTTGGAATACTCTCGAATGTTAGAGTCTGTGCTGATTGTTTTAATGATTCTACTCGGTAAATTACTCTTCAACTTTATCGAATTTTTGTTCTTAGTTTCGAAATTTAATTGTACTAACATGCCATTCCATATCTTTCCTGTTATGCGAAAATGCAGTCTTTTCTTCGTGCTTTTGATTCCGTGGACTTGCTTCTCTGCATATATACTTGTCTTGGATTGTTATGTTAACATTTTTTTCAACATTAGCCGTTCCTCTTTCACCCTCTCGGACTGCAAAGAGTAATGTACTTGCGATTTAAGAATAGGTCTTTAGGTTTGTGGATATATGGTTCATAATTTGCTGCAGAATACTCCCTGTGGATAGAGATAGGTATAGAGATACTTGCAGATTGAATCGTATTTTGTTTCCCAAGGCCCCGGTTGATGGAGGGATCCTTTGCAAAGTACATTTATGTCAATTATCTCGTTCTTGGAGATGTATTTGTCTTTCTTAAGGTAGTAAACATTTCTCTGTTGCTCTTCGTTATGCATACTGGCTTCCTCAGCCAAGATGGGGCTTTATCATGATTCTTATCTTAGCTTAAAGAGATGCTTTTACGCCCTATTTTTCATTCTCTTGTCCTTTCTTTTCATCTTTATGAAAGTCTTGCTTCTTTATTCAGAAAATTTATTCAGTTATCATGAACTTTGTTTTTATACAGATCAGAGAAAGTTGAATCCCAAGTTTCTGTGGATGGAGTTGATTCCGTAATAGATAAAGTTTCTAGATTAGACATTGATGCAGAAATACATCCAAAACTGGAGCCGACCACACTGCAACAATCTACCGTAGGTGCTATTGAGTGCAAGTGTGGGGTGCCTTTATGCATCTGTGAAGCACCAACAGCAAAAACAGATCCAGTTCCCATGCAGGTATGTTTTTTCTATAATGGTTTTAGATTCCTTATTCCATACGTGGAGGTAATTTACTTAATCCATTATGTAACAGACAAAACCTCCTTCCACATTCACATCCCAATCGAATCCAAAACCAAAGAAAACAGATGCTACTCCAAAGAATAGAGGTTCTACATCAAGCAGCAAGCCTAGGTATGTTCACTGGAAAGCTTTATTCTGTTCTCTAGTGACTTGATTTGTTTTCCCTAGGTAATTACAGGTGCATAGGTTATCATCTTGTCATAATTTGATTCTCTTCCTGTCATCCCATTCTCCTTTCTTTCTTTTTTTGTATTCTGTAATATGGTTCATGTTCCTTTTTCTTTATAAGTACCTTATCACATATCTGTGGAATAGGTAAACAACCAGAATGGGTCCTCATTGGAGGCCAAAGGGGGACACTGATTTAAGAGAAACTTATGGTGCTGACCTCATCAATTTCAATTATATCAATGGTTTTAAAGTAGCAATCATACCTCGCAAGGAAATGGAAACAACCAGCATCTCTTGCATATTCTAAAGACATCTATCCATAGGGCATATCATCATTGACTGAGCTTGAGCTCAGAAAACCACTGAGCATTGAGTGTCTATCTTGGTAACATGCTAGTAGTGCAACAGATGATGCCAATTTTAAACATCTAAAAGAAATATCAAGATTCACATAATAGGATACTGCAGAATCATTATAGTTAAATCAGGAATCAAGTATTATATATCTTGTAAATTGTAATATAACTTTCCTAGGATAAAAGTTAGAATTGAATTACTTTGGATGAAAATACTTCACCATACAGCTACTTTGTGGTGAAGGAAACTAGTTTCCTGCTGGTCAGTCATTGTTGGTCTTGCAGATGCACAATGGTTTATTAAAAGATACAGGTTGGCAGGAGGAATTTCAAGATCATGGAAATTAACTGTACGAAAGTGTACACTTTTTTGTTAATGGATTTAAATAAGATTGTAGACTCACCCTCTCCGACCCGCCATTTTCTTATAGCTCTTGACCTTTGGTCATCTAACATTATCCCACATTGAAATATAAGTTAACGAGTGACTTTTGGGTTTCCGACTTGCGAATCTTAAACCCAGTGCACCCACTCCAACTCCACAATTGTTTATTTTGTGAAAAATGATCCTGCATGGGCACAAAGTAGCTAAAATAGATGCAAATGGTGCATTGCAGGGAAGCTGAACCACATTATAGGACCAAAGTTAAGTTACTAGATAGACAGAAATGAGATGACATACTTTGTTTGGAATTCATATTGTTGTATCATTTTTCTTGTTTCATTTATATATTTAGCTGCTGGCTTGTAAAGTTGGTGGGAAATTGTGTTCTACCAAGGTTCTTCATTAACTTGTGAAAAACTTGCAGTTCGGTTTTCAATCATGGCCAAATGACAAATGGTGATGTTGATAAACCTCAGATGGATTATGATGTCAATGGAGAGGTATAGTCCACTTAAGATAGTCACAAGGGTTTTTTTTTTTCATTAAGAGTTTCATGGATCAGTTGTTTGTGCCCATGTATGTGTTCTGCTTAGGGTTTAAGGGAAGCCATAAAGAATGGTGATACTGTTGCAGTCAAGAAGCTTCTGAGTGAGGTATTCACCATCTTTAATGCAAAATCAGATTTGAAAAATGAAACTAAACATTAATATCTCGACAGGGTGTAGATGCAAACTATCATGATAAGCAAGGAATGTCATTGCTACATTTGGTAATGATCTCTCACTTTCTTTTCATAATATATTTTGCTTGCCTGTTAAAAGTATGAAACTAATGAAAGGATGGATTGGGTGTAGGCTGCACTGTTTAATAGAACTGATATAGCTTTCATCCTCATGGACTCTGGAGCAAGCATGAACTACAAGAATGCGCAAGGTAATTAATCTTATATCCAGTATCGTGTGTAGCTATGGTGCCAGTTTCATTAAATTGTTTGATTAGATAAGGGAATGATGCAGGTGAAAGCTATAAAAACAACAATACATAAAACAATTTTAATGAGCGAAAAGGATTGTAGATTTGAACTCTAAATTCACAATTTATTTCTTTGAAAATAAAATTAATGACGCCTACCTCTTTAGAGGTTTACATGACTTATAAATATGTCAGAAAACTCTACTTTTACTAGAAATCCAAAAGTATCAAGGAAATTAAAACAAAAATCCAAATTAAACAATAAACTCTAATACCAACTGATGCATGCGAAAGCTATAAGGACAGCAACAGTATAGAAAACACAACATTTTTTAATGAGTGAAAATGGTTGCAGATGTGAATTCTAATCTCACAATTTATTTATCTAGAGATAAAATTAATGAAGTTTGCCTCTTTAGAGGTTTACAAGATGTATAAATAAATCATAAAACTTTACCTCTACTAGGAAACAACTAGGATTTGAATGTATCAAGGAAATTAAAACAAAAACCAGAATTAAACAATAAATCCAGAAAAAAAGACCTTGAAAAAATATAAAAATGGCTCAAACAGCACCGTTCGGGCCTAGATCCTATTTCTAAGAGATTCAACGGTTCGATAAGCAATGCCGTGGCCTCTCAAAAGAAAATTGTCTGTATAATTACCTGGAAAAATTTGAGCATGATCTAACTGTCGAATCTCCTGATATCTTCATTTTAAGCTACTAACTTAGTGTGGTGCAACAAAATCTCTTTATGGACCTAGATTTGTCCCACAACTTCATACAAGTATTTGTTAGGTTATCCACACAATCTGTTTAGAATAGATCCCATATAACTGTTCAAAACCCACAATCTCTGCAAGCCGGAATCTTTTAAGATTTACAAGGCTTGTGTAGACTTTTTGGTGAAACAATTTTAATAAGATTGAAATTTTTTTCAATGAATTGGCATGTAGAATGCAACAGGTCATGTTTTCAGGGTTCTGAAAGTTTGAAAATGTGCCCTGTAACTCTTTCAGGCTTGTGGTAATAAGGGGACTTGTGGAGTAATCATCTTGTTATTGAAGGGTTCTACTATTATATGTTTTTAGTTATCTAGGGAAACAAAGAAAAGTTAAATTGCACTTTGCAAGCAAGGTTAAATGTGGTTCTAGTGAACGATGATGTGCTAGGATGACCAAGGACGATAATTTCTTTTATCTCATCCAAGATAAACTTACTAGTCATAAGTTGTGAGTCTGTCGGTCCCTAATATTCTACTTTATGCTAACGCATTACTTCTTTTCTAGGGGAAACACCATTGGACTGTGCTCCTGCAACTTTGCAGTACAAGATGAAACAGAAAATGGAAGAAAGTGGACCGCAGGGCCCACATACCAGCTTGTAAATTGTACATGTCTTTAATCTGCATATGTGCAAGTTGTCTGTTTCCTGAATAAATTGTGTTGGTTAAGTTATGTATTTGTTTGTACAATGTATATTGTGCACCCGAGCAGATGGGCTGCTAGTCATCAAGTGTCGAATGCGGTTCCTTTTGCATCGCATTAAAAAAAAGCTCGCTTTTTGTGCAAGAACTTTGTCTAGCAAGATAGAGGATATTCGGAGACTATTTGCAAAGAACCCTGTTTGTGTATTGGATTTTACCTCCAATATTGCAGCCTGATCCATATTGTGCGGGTTTTTTTCCCCTCCAAACCGTATATTTTATTAAGTTTATTTAAATTAAACCGCTGATTGAAGATCATATATGATAGTTGATATGAGTTTCATTTCTATTTTTCTGTAGTATTATTATTGCTGTTTACAAAGTTATATTAATCATGTCAGCTTTAACGTGATTAATACTCATGAATCATGATTTAATTTAAATGGGCAAGTAAACGGAGTGCACAATTTGGGGTATTCATGGAATATTAACAAAGGAGGTATTTCCATGTTTTAGATACTGTATGCTTGCTTGACGTCTAGTATATTTCTCATTCTTGTGCTCTTGGTATCTGCCTACGTACGTGGTCACAACTTGTCAGCAAATCTAATTGAACTACCACTTGCTAAACGTCATAACAGTTTCCTTTTTTCTTGTGTGTGTGTGTGTGTGGGTGTAACATTCCTCCTTTTGCCTTTGTTTTTTTTTATGGCTTTTGAAATACAGCATAGGATAAGATTATTCGATTCTCTCTTGAGGCCCTTCCCCCCCTGTTTCAGAGCCTTATGTGAAGTTGACGACTGATTTCGAAACCCACAATCTTCTGAGAATGACATCATCGCTATCAACAAGAGCTGCTCATTATCACTTGAAGTGTGATAAAACGTAGAGATAGCAACATGGGAACATCAATGTTGAAAATCAAAAGACATGATGGCTCTGCCTCTATCCGTGGACTTGAAGGCCTCCCCTGTATGGATATATATGCATAAACACGATCCTTGATTAGATTGGAACATGGTGGATTATGAGGTGTTATTGACTCCTTTTAGGTGCAAGTAAGTTCATTCTTTTCTCGCTTGCTTGTATACTTGTAAGAAAGTAATTAGATGTATCATCACGCCTTTTTTTGTGGGTTCTGACTCGGATAAGTGGAATTTACATGCGTGATGGGGTCATTTCTCACGTGCCCATGAAAAAAGAAAGCGACCTCCGAATTGCAAATGACAGAGAGTCACAGACCCCTCCTACCCTCACCTAACAGTCTTTGCCTTTGGTGTTATTTGCTTGTCCATGTCGAAGGTTGATGATGATGTAACCAGCTCGTTTTCCTCTCCTTTTCCTTTCCAGTCTAAACAAGGGCGTTGGAGCTGAACTGCCAAAAGCTACAAATTAATTCAAGTCTTCAAAAAACCAAACTTGATTTTGGGTTAACTTCAGATTAGTTTTTTTTAACACCCACTTGGGACAAGTTTTTTATTTATTTATTTATAGTCACTGGATTTTACATGATTTCCTAGAAAATAAATGAAGTTTAGGTTAAAGAAATGGCATACCGGACTTCATTAAATAAGTTTTACTGAACAAATTTTTAGGTCCTAGTTGCTTTGCTGCTTTAACTTTTCCTCCTTTCTTTTTCAAGGATCAATTACATTTTATTAAAATAAAAAGAAATTGCGATACCAAGCCACCGTCCATGCGTGTTGTGACCTACACGAACGCACATGGCAGTGACCTAATCACTGTATAGTCGGTAGCGACACTTTATTCCGAACAGATATGACACCTAACAAAAAAAATAAAAAAAACAAAAGGTAAAGCAAAAGGCTCCCACCATTATCACCCCTCACCTTTGCCTTTATAAAGCACCCAGATGCTCATTTCAACTTCCCCCTTTCTCTCTTCTTCCTCCTCCTCCTCCTCCTCTTCCCCTCTCTGCTTATTACTTGTTTTCGTTCTCTCCTCCAGGGTTTCTTCGTTTTCAGATTCGTTGCTTCGCTACTGCTCTCTATTGTTTGCATTGGTTAATTTTGATGGGTTTTTTTGTAGAAGAGTCAGGGTTGATAGTGACCCATCTTTTATACAAGGCAGCTCTTGTATTAGCAGTCTTGAGATGGGCCCTGGCTTGGGCTCTGAGATTCAAAAACAGAACCCATTTAGCCTCTCCCAGCAATGATTCTCTACAGCAATCTCATCCTGTTCCTTCTTCGCAGCAAATTAGGGACGGTCTGATCTTGACCACTTTCGGTGATGTCACAGAGAGGATGCCGGGAGTTTGTGACACATGTGCTGTCTGCTTGAGCCAGCTGAGGGATCAAGATGAGGTCAGAGAGTTGAGGAATTGCTGCCACGTGTTCCACAGGGATTGCATTGATAGATGGGTAGATCACGATCATGAGCATGATGAGAATCACAATACCTGCCCTCTGTGTAGGGCACCTCTGCTGACAGCCTCGCAGAGCCTGGCTAGGACCAGGGCTGAGCCTAGTTGGGCTGTTGAGAGAATTCTCTACCTCTTTGGGGATGACTTGGTGATGTGATCAAGTCGTTGTCGCTCCCCTGTTTTCCACTCTCTCTCTTATTTTTATTTTTTTTTTAATTTTCCTCCTTTTTTCTTTTTAAATAATTGGTCGTGTGAAACTGATTGTCAAGAATACGTGGTGCTCATTATTGTATTAGGAAAAGAAATTAGGGCGAGTAGCCGTAGGATCAATTTTGTATGGTCTCTTGGAGTTGTATATATGTATTTTACGGTCTCTGCCTTTCAACTGTTATATTCTCTTTGCGCTTGCATTAACCTGCTTGATGATAAGACAGACAAGAATCCTAAGACTGTCACTTGTAATGTCTTAACTTAATTTTAGTGAATTTTAAAAAAGTTGGTTGGCAATCAAGAAAGTTTGTTTTTCAAATAAAAAAAAATTTGAGTTTTCATTTTATTTTCTTAAGCACATCGAGCTGGTGAGAGGTGTTCTGCAAAAATATTTAGCTTCACATGTATGCCTGTCGTGTATAAAGAGGATAAATTTTCAAGGTAAATTATTAGTGGAATATAGTGAAAATAGTATTATGATTAATTATTTTAATTATGATTGAGAATAATAGATAAAATAGTTGAAATAGTCTGTTTTTATAAATATGAAACCAAAAAAATAGAACAAAGTCCAAACAAAAATATTTTAATTTAGTTATTTTTTTAATAAAAACCGAACGAAATAAAAAATAATTATCACTACTTAATACCTAAGCACACAACCTAGTTTATTTTTTATTTTATAGAAATTTCTTCATGATGCATGAACAAATTATTTTCATAATAAAGTAGGTGACAACATGTTTCTAGCATGAAAACAATCTTTCCTTAAAGAAACTGTCGAGACACAGCTGTGTCTGGCAAGCCAACCCTTTTATAAATCGCTTCGAAATGTTTCTCTGTCTATAAATAATTTCTGTTTATGTATTTTTTATATGGAAAACATATTTTTTTATGTTTTTTAAATAAAGACTCATCACAACTTCAAAAATAAGTTCAAATAAGAAAAATAATTATGTTTTGATATTCTTTATGCTACAGTGTGTGAAAACAAAGTTATAATTATTTTGATAAATTATATAAAAAATTAACAATAAAAAAATTAGACAGTTCATTCTCGTTGGATATTCATAGGGATTTTTTTTATACATAATAGTTTCATATATAATCATTCATGAAATAATTGTTAACATTACCTGCTAAAAACTCTGATATCATTTTAACAATATGCTATCATTTTATGATTTTTAAAATTATCATTATATGTTTTATTTAAAAAGTATCTCTCTCTCTCTCTCTCTCTCACACACACACACGTACGCACGCACACACGTATATGGGTCATCTAGGCAAGTATGGGCCTAAAAAACGAGGCTCGCAAGCCGTATTTTAAAAAGAATTATAGAAAGCTTAAATCTCAGCGACATTCAATTGTTGGCGGCCCAGGTAACTTAGACTCTAACATTCAAATTTCAAACTATTTCTGTCTAAAAACTAAAAATAAATAAATTATGGATATCTCAATAATTATATTTCTCACCCTAAAACATTTCTTATTCAACTCCAAAACTCAAAATTAAAATGATTGTAAATAAACTTTGTGGGCCGAGTAAAAACTAAGCATAAAAACTAATTACAGGGGCCAACTTTGTGGGACTGAAAACATCATAAAAATAAAGCTTTAAGTTTGAAATATAAAAACTTAAATTATAGGGACCAAGTAAAAAAAATACCAAGAATAAGATCATGAATGCATTATAGGAATCCACAGAATTCATGAGAGAAGACACAACAACTGCAAAAATAAAAGTTGCAACTTTTTTTAGTAACTTGCAAAACTTATGTCGTAGCTGTGATGTTTTCTCTTCACTTAGAATCAAACAGGAAGCTGCCTTCATCCATTTTAAGGGAAGCCACCAATAATATGCAATCCTAGCCTTATTCCTTTAAATTTTTAAAGCAGGTAAATTAACAGTCAGAAAATAGGGTGTCATGGATCACAATTTGTATGTACAGCAAGGCGAAATTTTGAGAGGTGGGCGGTTTTATTTTGTACAAGGAGCAAATTTTCCGGGAAGAGTTGGCAAAGGCAAAGCCCCCCTCCGCCACCTCGTTGATGATCACGATGACCGTGAAATTGGAATGTGTCGACTCAAACTTCTTCGTATATTCAGTCTTTACAAACTCCTCTGATTTGACATATTAAATCACGATCAATCCAGGATCGTAGTGTTTTGGATTCTGAGGCAAAAGAAAAAAGGATGGGGTGGAAAAGTTATGAGAAAAGGACGAAAATAGGGGTTAAGTGTTTCTTAAAAATAACATATGAATAAATCTTACTTATTTATATTTCTCTTTTTTTAATTGATAAAATCTCATTCATTTCAATTTATATCATATTAATTTTTTATTACTTTGTTTGTTGTTGTTCATGTCAGTATTGTATTAAATAGAATTTCCACTTCTAATTATATATAAAATTACTTGTAAAACTTATTATTAAGCCATAAAAATTTATGTATTCAAAACTCTAAGACAGTAGTTGTTTTT
>Ga0325404_1008110_pt1 | contig 10854 bp, 11 predicted proteins | sample PopdelMetagenome_18_FD_205664 | JGI IMG/M metagenome (GOLD analysis project Ga0325404, IMG submission 205664) | Populus deltoides microbial communities from Bellville, Georgia, United States - Xylem-Control-R1 | ecosystem: Host-associated > Plants > Phyllosphere > Stem > Wood/Secondary xylem...
TCTTTTTAATTAATGGGCATTAATTAGAAGGGTATGAAGTAGCTACACATACCCGAAAATCATATCGATAGATATGATTATTTATTTTATTTATTATCTCATACCTTCCTTAATTCCCATTTGACATACTTAATAGGTAATAGAAAAGCTCTTACCAAGTTTTGTGAGTACCTCATCAGCCAGAAATTCTGCAAGAAACACAAACGATTGTTATTGTTATTAAATTAAAAAAAAAAATGATCTTGATAATTGTACTGCTTTCCGGGGAATATAGAAATATAATAACTAAATAATTGCCTTGTGTTTTATTGTGGGTCGGGTGGGTCGGGTCGGGTCGGGTCAAAAAAATCTTTGAACCTAAAATAAGAACATGTTGCTGCTGCTCAAGTATTTTCTAAGTTGCAACAAAAATTTTAATTTTTAACTTAGATTTTGATATATACATTCAAAAATTGGTCTAGCCAGTAGACAGTGATTTATTAGGCAGTCTACACTCCATAATGAATTTGCTAATTAGGGTTTTTATAATAATTATACACTGCGCATTTGGAAAATAAAGGCGAAAGTCTTGCATAATATTTTGTGTATAAAACTTAAATAATAATACAGATCTTGGGAAATGTTTTTTTAAATTAGTTATAATACTATGAAAACTCTGTTTTCAACCATGTATGCTGTTTGTTACCTTTGGAGCTAATTAAATAGAATATTAATTAAAAAATGAATAATATATGTAAAAAATAACAGCGATACGAAGGAGTTTTTTACCTGTTACGACTCTGATCGGATCATCCATGATGTTGGCTGTTTTATTAAAAAGAAATAAAAACAAAAGTCAAATTAAAATAATTGATTTAAGAGATTGATTGGCCGAGAAAGAGAGAAAGAAAACACGTACAGTAGAATGAATATCCACAACTGTTCTTGTCCGCGGTGGCTTCATCAAGATAACTGCAGCGGTGCTCTTTGACAGAATCACAGCAGAAGGAGAACCATGAAAGCTCGAACCCATTCACCAAAATATCATGGACATCTAGATACGACATAGTGGCTATGTTTTCTGGCCGAAGAGATCGAGGCGAAAAATAAATCAAATTTACAAGGCATAAGTCCGGCACATCCAGCAAGTCGGCACCAACCATGACGTAGGAATGGCCTTCCATATTGATGGATCTGGGAGAAGAAACACTGCTAGAAAAGGTAGAATTATATGCAGTCGAATTGCCATTTATGCAAGAACTGGTATCCAAAATATAATCTGGAGGACTCGGTATTTGATTTTCACAAGTTATAAAAATCAACTTAGTAAATTTGAGGAGTGGGCTAAAAAACTTATACGGACGATAATCCACAAGTTGATGAGGAAGGGAGAAGCAATCATCCTTCTGAGCAGCTGCATCCACAAGTCGAATTGTGAAGTCACTGTAACTGATTGCCTGAACATAATACTTTACCTTGTTCAAGATTAAAGTTGGACGAACGTTGTTTTCACAATCAAGTTCAAAATTTTGGTTGCCACAGCCTTTGGGATCGGTTTTTAATCGAAAAGGGTAGCTAATATTATGGATATTGCCACAAGAAGAAGGAGCGCAGTCATTGATGTTCTTTCTAGCACTGCAAGAACGGTGGGTGGATAGGATAACTAACAAGAGAAGGGCTACATGCGCACCAAAGAGGTGCCTTAATATGGCACTGAACATTGAGAGACAAAATTTCTATGGGAAATAAAATAATGGTTTTGTTAGATTTTGCACAAAAGATTTATAGGATATAACTATATTATGTGTTCTTGAGATGAGAACAATTAGTACTTGTCAACGAATAGCATCTTGGATAAAGATAAAAGCAAATCAATGGCCATAAATTATTGATGAGTTCAGAGTCTTAGCTAATACTTATCTACTCATGAGATAATGGCTACAAAAATAAAAGTATCTATCAGAAGTGTTCATTGAGTTTATTTAAAAGCCTAAAATAAAGTGAATTCACGAGAAAGGCTCAAATTTGTTGGATATTTATTTATTTATTGGGTCATATCTAGAGTTATAAAAAGGTATTGGATGCGATTCAATTTAAATTAAAAACTAGACATCTATACCTTTCAAATGATATATTATAGGCCCACTAATTTATCTAGAAAAAAAAGAATAACATGTATGAAGTTGGGCTTAAAATTTACCTGCAAAGTGCAAAAACAGAAAATATATTTTTTCCTTAAGAATTATGAATTTCATTAATTATAAAGAGTCCTTAATGTTATTGGGTGCTTATGTGGCAGCATTTAAATTATTTATTTTATAAGGATTCCATATAACAAATTAATGCTTGTTTTCAAAGGCATCAACTTTTTGTTCAACAAGGATTATTCAATAATTATTTCTATTATGTATTTTCTACTATCATATGCGAAAAAGGGTGGATATAATCTTAGACTATTATTTTATTTATTATTTTATTTATTTTTATTATTTTAAACCTTATTTTAATTTGTTTAGGTTTTATTTAAATTGAATGTATGTTTGATCCATTAGTTTTAGGATCACATATAAATACTTTTATGTAAGGATTTTTATTTAGTTGATGAATTTTTATCTAAGCTTGCCGAATATTGTGTGCCTTTTTCTTTTTTTGTGGTTGAATGATTCTTATACTAAGTTCTTAATTTAACCTACAAATTCTTTGAAGGATTGATCAACTTCATTGTAATTTATATTTCTTGTTCACACATCTCGTTATAGGCATAGGGTGGGGGTGATCAGTTGTATATAACTTTGGTTCTTCAAGGCAAGGTTTTTGTTGGGTCAAGTTGCAAGTTTTCTTCAAACTTCAAATTAGCAATCTAATAGACAATTTTGTATTAGGCTAGTATCAAAACATGACTAGTTTAAAGCAACTGACACTGCAATATTATTGTAATACAACTCACACATTTTCCATTCATTTCTTATAATCTTTATACAGTTTTGAGAACTTAATTTCAGGGATTCAAATGTGTGTAACAGATGAATATTTACAATTAGAATCAATAGCAACATTTGCAGGAATAACAAACTGATCATATAGTTATAGAAAGCATAAAATCTGGCATTTCTCATGGTGACAGCCCCCATAAGAATGGGCTACCATCGGATAGGCCAATCTTGTCACGTAGGAAATCTGTTCTTTGCCTAGAGAGAGGCTTGGTAAGCAGATTAGCTAGATGGTTAGTTATATGGACATGTTGAACAGTAAGAATATTTTTCGCAACCAAATCTCGCACAGAGTGAATATCAATTTGTATATGTTTCATCCTGGAATGCTGGATAGGATTAAAACTCAGTTGTGTTGCACCCAAATTATCACATAAGAGGAGAGGTGGTTGTGATAGACTAAACTTCAGTTCTTGGAGCAAGGATAGCAGCCACATGGACTCTGCTGCAGCCGTTGCCAAGGCCCTATACTCAGCTTCAGTTGATGATCATGCAATTGCACGCTGCTTTTTATAACTCTAGGAAATTGGTGTGTTACCAAGGAATAGGAGGTAGGCTGAAGTGGATTTCCTGTCGTCTAGACTACCAGCCTGATCAACATCCAAGAAACAAGTTAATGTGGTGTTGGATGTTTTGCTAATAGTAACACCATGAAAAATGGTGTTCTTCAAGTAGCGCACCAATCTTTTTGTTGTTGTCCAGTGACTCTGTGTGGGATGAAGCATAAACTGGGAGAGTTTATTAACAGCAAAGCTGATATCAGGTCGTGTGAGGGACATGTATTGCAAGGCACCAATAATTTAACAGTACTCGGTGGAGTCAACAGAGGAGGAACCATTATCCAGTTGTAAGGAAACCGATGTTGAGAGAGGCGTGGTGACATCCCTAGCACCGTCCATACTGGTCTTTGCAAGTAAATCTCTGATATACTTATGCTGAGTGAAAAACAAGCTGGCTGCAATAGGAATAACCTCAACACCAAGAAAAAAATACAGTGACCCCAGGTCTTTGATGGAAAATTTCTGGCCAAGATGATCAATGATGCTTGCAACAAAATTTGAATTATTACCTGTGATAATCAAATCATCAACATATACTAGGCAATATGCAATAGTGGAACCTATATGAAACACAAATAGAGATGAGTCGGATTTAAAATTAATGAAACCAAACTCTGTCAATGCATGTTTAAGTGCAGAGTACCAAGCATGAGGTGCTTGTTTTAGGCCATAGATGGCCTTGGTATGACAACAAACATAATCAGGATATTCCGGATTCCTGAAGTCAGGAGGTTGCTTCATATACACTTTTTCGGTGAGATGCCCATGAAGGAATGCATTATTAACATCCAATTGCCTCAAAGACCAACCTTGCATCATAGCAATAGTTAAGACAGTTCATATGGTGACTGATTTAACAACAGGACTGAATGTCTCTTTGTAATCCAGTCCTGGTCACTGATTGAACCCTTTGGCCACTAGCCTGGTTTTGAACAGATCAACAGACCCATTAACGTGCCTTTTAACCCGAAACACCCATTTACAGCTAACAATATTACAATCAGTTGGAGGGGGTACTAATTGCCAAGTATTGTGACGCATTAAAGCAGTTAATTTTGAGGACATGGCTTCACGCCATCTGGAATCAATGAGTGCTATAGTAACACTCGAGGGTTCCGAGGAAGATGAGAGAGGATGTTTGGTAACAAGGTAGGATTTTTTTGGTTTATAAATGTCATTCATGAACCTAGTAGTCATGCGGTGGACTCGCACCTTAGTATTTTCAGATACAGTAGGGGCAGACAATTCTATTGAAGTATTTGGATTTAAAAGCAGGGGAGAATAGGGAGTACTTACCTGGAGAGGAGACGATGCAGAGGGTGACCCATGCTAAGATGATGGCAAGACTTTAGTACCCACATCCAGAGAAGTGCTGGGACTAGGGGAAGCAAAAGAAAGCTTTGTTAACGAGTCATCACAGATGAATGTTGCCCAACAGATAGAGAAGGAAGGGAACTATTATGATTTGGTTGATGAAAAGGGAAGGACCCTTCATGAAAAATTACGTGTCGAGAGATGATGATTTTTTTTGGTAGATGGCTTAAAACATAAATATGCATTTTAGGATGGGCTGTAACCCATGAATGTGCATGGTTTGGATTTTGGCTCAAGTTTATGTTTATTATATGGTCGAGTAAACGAATAACAGAGACAACCAAACTGTTTGAGCTTGAGATTGATTAGTTGGGCCTTTGGTTGCATAATTTTTTAAATGGAGATTGATTATTCAAGGTAGTGGTGGGCATGCGATTGATAAGATAGGAAGCAGTTTGAAATGTATAGGGCCAATAAGAGAGAGGCATGTGAGCATCGGCGAGTAAGGTAAGACCAGTTTTAACAAGGTGGCAATGTCGCCTTTCAGACATACCATTTTGTTGGGGAGTGTGGGGAGCAGTAGTGTAGTGACTAATTCCATGGACATAAAGATAAGTTTTGAGGCCAATAAATTCCCCACCATTATCAGAATAAAGGCTTTTAATTTTTGTGATGAATCGATTTTCCATAAGATTATGAAATTGTGGAAAAATTGTTTGAACATTTGATTTATGAGTCATGGGATAGAGCCAAATATATTTGGTATAATGGTTAATAAAAATAACATAATATTTTGAGCCATTAATTCCAAGATCATGAGATGGGCCCCAAACATCCGTGTAAATCAGTTCAATTGGAGCAGTGTTGGTAAGACCATGAGTACTAAAATTTTGACGATGAGCTTTGTTTTGAGAGTATGAAGTGTATAGAGAGGAATGACCATTTTTATTTGAAGGTAAAGAAAAAGCATGAATGATATGATGAACTAATTTGGACGATGGATGACCAAGACGTCTGTGCCATCCATCAGGTGTAGTACGTTTATGAACATAGGCAACAATATTTTTCTTGGTGGATGGTAGATGCTCCGGAAATGGGTATACTCCATCTTCACATTCGCCTTTGAGCAGTATCGCCCCCGTGATCCGATTCTTCACCAAAAAATAAGTAGGATGAAATTCAATGTAAACATTGTTATGCTTGAAAAAATGGTGAACAGAAATGTGATTTTTATGAATTGTTGGAACACAAAGAGTGTTACATAAATGAAAGACATGATTGGATGATTTAAGAGATAAGGACCCAATATGAAACACAGGCAGACCTGATCCATCACCCATTACCACCTTATCAGTACCATCATATTCAAAATTAATCATCAGATTAGAGAGATTAGTGGTCATATTATGAGATGCTGCTGAGTCAACTAGCCACTTGTGATTTTTTTGTTGAGATGAAGCTGCACAATTTGTAGTGAAATCAGAAGTAGACATTTTAGGACATTGTTTCGCTGTATGACTCAGTTGATCACACCATTGACATTTCAGTTTAAACCTCCTGTGACCCGAATTGAATGACCCATTTCTGTGAGCCCCATTGTGACCACGAGAGTTATGAGAAGCAACCGGGGGCGCCATTTAAGCTGTCTGAAATTGGAAGAAAACTGAGGGCTCCATCGATTAGAGTAATTAGCGGTGGGTACAAAGGGTGTTGCAGATTGGTGCTTCAGCCGCTGAAGATAACTCTCATGACTGACAAGAAGGTCATGAATTTCTTCAAATTTCAGAGAGGTCTTACGGGCACGAATGGGTGCTGCAATTTCTCTGAATTCAATACCCAATCCATTGAGTATGTATAGAGTTAAGTCATCATCTAAAACTGGATGATCAATGATTGCTAGTTCATCAGCAATCACTTTGATTCCTTGAAGGAATTCAGTAACTATGCAAGACCTACGATTGCTCAATGTCAAATTTTCTTTAAGCTGCATCACACACGTTCTTGATTTGCCTGCATATAAATGGGTAGGTGTTGTCCAAGCCTCATGGGAGGTTTTGTAGGTAGCAAGAAGAGGGGTAATGGTGGTGGAAGTGAAGGCGAGGATGGCATGTAGGATGAGCTTGTCTTAGCGAATCCAGTGGGAATTCGCAGCTTTGGAGGCAGTAAAATTCAGTGCATCAATGGCAGGGTATTTATGTATACCCGTTACAAAATCAATAAGGTTATAGCTAATGAGCAAGACTTCAAATTGAGCCCTCCACTGAGGAAAAGTAGAGGGGATGAGTTTTTCGTTGATGGTTGTGGCAACATTGATTGTGATGATGGATGAGTTTGGTGAGTCGGTGGTAGATGCAGAGATGGTGGTCATTTTGTAGGAAGCAGAAAGAAGGAAACAAGAATGATGAATACTCGTTAGAGATTTTCAGGCTCTGATATCATAAAGCAACTGACACTGCAATATTATTGTAATATAACTCAAACATTTTCCATTCATTTCTTGTAATCTTTATACAGTCCTGAGAACTTAATTTCAGGGATCAAATGTGTGTAACAAACAAATATTTACAATCAGAATCAATAGCAATATTTGCAGGAATAACAAACTGATCCTATAGTTATGGAAAACATAAAATCTGGCATTTCTCATGCTGATAGCTATGCTTGAATTGGCAGTGATTTGAATTCATCAGTTTCCTTGATATAGTTTCAGGTTATATATCTTTAATTTTCATTGTTATAAGTAATTCTAGGGTTTTTTTTAGATCTTGCTATATCTAGGTTTTGTTTCTTGTTTTCTTTGGATTCTTTCTCTCTAGGATTCAACTATTACAAAAAAAAAAAATGAATCTTGATTAATATTTATGGTGTTTTGTTTTTTTTTAAAAAAAAAAGAAGGAAGAAGGAAGAAGGAAGAAGGAAGAAGAGAATTGGTTTTTAATAGGAAAAGAAAATAAAAAGTCTTGAAGTTGCTGGAAAAAAATCACATACAAATAACAAATTATGTTCACTTTGGACTTGGAAAATTCAACACCTATTAAAAAAAGAATCAAAATCAAAAATCTTGAAAGGATTCTTAGATAAACAATTTAAAAATTTTGGATCTTGCAATAACTAGGATTTAGCTGAAACTTGTTTTGGAAACTCTTAGTGATGTTGATTGATTTTCTTGTAAACCTTTGTAGTTTCTTGATTATATTGCATCAATTTCTTGAGTTTTTTAATTTTTTGCCTCATCTTTTTTATTTTCTTGAATTTTGTAGTTTTTCATTTTTTTTTAATAATAATTTTTGCTTACATTGGTGTCTTTGTTTTCGTCATTTTATTTGCATAAATTTACATTGCTACTCGTAAGTTTGTTCTCAAGTTTTGTTTTGAAAGTTTGAATAATTCTTGATTTTAGAGTCTTTAAACCTAAAATAAATCATTGTGTAATTTTGTTAATTGCTTGATAAGTTGTTAAGCTACTTTTAATAATCAAAGTATAGGAATGCAGTGATTTGGCTATTACTTTTAAAATGCCTACCATTAGGGCTATAATGAATGATGAGAGTGTGGATGATAAGTTTAAAGATAAAAAAAAAAGTTTTCAAAGGTTGATAATCAGAAAGTTGCTATGAAATTGATAAAGGAACAATAAAAAGAGAACATCTTCCATATTAGATGATGTCACATTAGTAACAAGGTGTGTAATGTTGATAATGAAAGTTGTTATTATGTTTCTAGTACTATACTTGTTAAGAAATTGAATCTAAATATTGTTAAGCATTATAGACCTTATTTGAAAATATGTATGGAAATGGTTAATAAGGTGTGCTTTTCTAAAATTATTATCAACTACTATTTTCATACAATGTTTATAAAGGTAAAAGTTGGTAAAAAAAAAAAAAGCTTTGAAGGCTTAAACAAAATCATTTAAGGCTAAAAAGAGAAGGCAAAATCAGCTACTATTTTCATATAATGTTTATAGAGGCAAAAGTTGGTAAAAAAAGAAAGAAGATTTGAAGGCTTAAACAAGATCATTTAAGGCTAAAAAGAGAAAGCTAAACCAAGAGGACAAATAAATCATAGTGAGGTTGTGAGTTTAAAGAGTGAAAATAAAGTGAGTCTTAAGGGAAAAAAATAAGAGATGAGAGAAAAGACTTTGATTTTGCCAAGGAAGAAAAAAAGACAATTAAAGTCAAGAGTGGAGAGAAGAAAATAAGAATGAGAAAACGAGTGTAAGAAAATATAGGTAAGCACTTGAGTTTCTTTACAAAAGATAACAAGATCAAGAATGCTTATTTTTCTAACGTGCATATGATTTTATTTGTGTCTAAGAAGGCATATTTTAATACCAATAATCTTGATTTGTTTATTCCTAGTGTTTCTATATCTTTGTGGATGATGTGTAACAATTAAATTCGGATTTGAGCTTAATATGTCCTATTGCGAAACTTTACGCCAGTAAACATAATTTTTTATCTGATCTTTGGATCAAGTTGAAACCTTATCAAAAGTTTTCAAAAATAATTTTTTATCTTTGGTTAAAATTTTAGGACTATCAGAGTTTGATAAGGCTTTTTGATAAAAGGATAGAAGTTGTTTTTCAGATCTTGCTATGTATTTTCTAATAAGATCCATAGTGGTTTGCCATTGATAAATGGTGCAATCAACAATAATATGGCAAAGTATAGACATCTTATTCCTACACTTGATGATATTCCTAATGAGTTGTATAGATCTTGTATGTTTAGTAAGATTGATTTGAAAACTGGTTATCATCAAATTAAGATGAAAGAGTGGGATAAATGGAAAAATAATTTTAAGACTAAATATGGATTGTTTGAATGGTTATTCATGTTATTTAGTCTTATTATTGCACATAGTTATTTAATGAGATTGATTAATTATATATTATGTACATTCATATATAGCTTTATTGTTGATTACTTAGATGATAGATAAACATATTGAGCATTTATGATTTTTTTAACATGTTATAAAAAATTATTATGTGCTAATTTATTAAATTTAAAAAATTATTTATCATTTAAAATATTTTATAGTTTAACTTTACTAGATTTGATTTTTGTTTACTTGATGAAAGGATTAGATTTGATGAAAATAAATAATTAAAATTAATTTATTTGTAAAATATTTAATATCATTAATTAAGTAAGTGAATATTAGTACTATTAGCTTTAGAATTTGGACCCACTTGTTCATTTCTCTTGGACACGTAAGTTGATTTCATATCTTTAATCTATCTTGAAGTCAATCCAGCAATTTGAATGGTAAAAAAACACATGACGTGTCAAGATTGGCTGCGTCCGAAAGTCAATTCTGATGGGTGCCTATCATGTCCAACTCTGATTGGTAAAACTTTTACGGGATGGAGGAAAAATATCATGAGAATGGTAAGAAATAATATAAAACTATTATTAAAATCTTATTTAATAATTTAAATTAGCTTTTACGCCGGCATGTTGTCTCTATGTTATTTTCAAACTCTATTTTTATTAGATTATATAATAATTAAAATAGATTTTTACAAGACACCCACCGATCTAAATTATTGAGAAAAAAATATAATTTTTCTTTTTTAATTCTTCTATTTCTTTTTTCATATGAAAAAAAAACATGATTTTTTTATTAGTAATATAAATTTTTGAATCAAAACTTAAAATTATTAAAATAAACATTCATAAAAACTCAATGATTTAAATAAAAGTTGAAAAAATGTATCTTTTCAATTAAAACTATCATTCTTTATTCATGGATTTTTTTAATAGACATCTCATGTTAAGAGAATATGAAAAGGAAAACAAGGTTGACTCTACCAGCTTAGATTGGTAACGTTTTCTTACCTTCTACTTGTGTTTGAATTTCCCAAAAAAAAAAAGATAAAAAAAAAGAACTTTGGTTTCCTCGTTGTTCTTAAAAATTCCTATTAGAATTAGAAGGAATTCATATAAGTGGAAGGAACTGGCCAAAGTGACATTAGATGAAGGTGGAAGCTCTGACAAGAATAT
>Ga0325404_1008115_pt1 | contig 10842 bp, 3 predicted proteins | sample PopdelMetagenome_18_FD_205664 | JGI IMG/M metagenome (GOLD analysis project Ga0325404, IMG submission 205664) | Populus deltoides microbial communities from Bellville, Georgia, United States - Xylem-Control-R1 | ecosystem: Host-associated > Plants > Phyllosphere > Stem > Wood/Secondary xylem...
TTCATCTCTCTTGTAGAAACATTAATAAAAAATATGAGAAATACTCTCATGTAAACATATTAACCAATGTCATAAAAAGGTAACAACAGTTGTATAAAACATAAGAATTTACTTTCCTCCTACTTGTGCTAGTTAAATCTTTCAAACATGATTGTTCAAAGACTTAGGGGGCAATTGATAATACAATAAAAGAAATATATATTTCTAACCGTTTAGGCCAAAACCTAAATGGTCGGGATCTTGGTCATTCAAGTCCGGATTTAATGGCTCTCCCTCGCCCAATCCCAACTTACGTACCACCCATTAATGCATGCATATACATCGCACATATAAATTCTGTATGCACATATTACATGTACATTGTGCACATTCAAGCGCACACATATATGAGGCATGATACACTTTGCACACAAAACATATGTGCAGGAGTGACACATCATGTGCATATATAGGGTAGGCATCACGTTTCTTACCAATGGATATTCTTTGCCCACATCTAGCACTACCAACTTCACCAGCAATGACACAACAAGCATTACTACCAATGATAATAAATAATACAACATCTTTGGTTGTTGTAAGTTGTAAGAATGATATACGAGAATTTCCCATCATAATACTTATATATGCCTTAATTGTGGACCTCGTACATGCACACAACTTTTTGAATAATATTTATCACTTTCTCTTTCTAACTTTCCTAGCCTTCAATTTTATAATTCGAAAGTGCTTTCAAGTATAGGGTGGTTCAACTAAATTCTTGAATTTTGTTATTTGTAGGAAATTGATGGGAAATTGAAATCAGGTCGTTTAGATACGATGGGGACTAGCTCACCTTGAATTTCTTGGCAAGTAATGGAATGAAATATAAATGTGGGCTTTGATAAGCAACCTAAGTTTTTCATTTTATTTTACAAAGCAGAAAGCCTTTACCAATAATAATATGACACGAAAAGGTATGGAAAATGTTCTTTGCTTACTCTCACCACTTAAATTTATCTTCAAAAGAGGGAGGGATTATAAATTTTCCTTTCCTTTTATTTTGTAAAGTATAAAGGAAATTTTTTTGATGCATCGTTTAATTTAAGAATGAGAAGGAAAAAAAAATAAGAAAACTTGAAAGCTTGTTGCATAACTTATTAAAAAAAGCTAAAACAAGATTGAAAAATAGTGTAGCATCTGAGTGAGAATATTGTTCACTAAAACAATGTTTTTATATTTTTTTTCCCTTCCCACTAAAATCCTTAAAACTAGCTATTGGGAGCATTGAAGTCTTTTCACAAGACCCACCAGTCACTACCAAATTGACTAGGAATAAATAAGTCCTTTTCTATTTCAAAAGCACAGTGAAACAACTAAAATATCATTGAAAGCAAAAACATTAATATTGGCATTAAGGGGTATTTTTGTATTTTCATAATGTTTTTTTTTTCCTGTTATTATTAGGTCAGCGGAGTGACAATTTGGTACTTAACCAAATATAAAAAAACAAAAAGCACAATAAAACGATTAAATACCCTTTAAAGCAACAAATATAAAATCGGTGTCAAGAAGCTTTTTTTAGCTTTTCACAATGATTTTTTTTTTGTTATTATCAAATAAACTTAGGGAAAACTAGTATTTTAATATATATAAAAAATAAAAATAAAAAGTTGTTGGTGCGCGCTATGCAAGTGCTAACATATGAGAGGCATCCGTGCTCTTTAAATGGCGTGTGCAGTGCCTCTTAGCAGCCAAAATTCTCCTTGCACTATGTCATTAGAAGTGCAATTTTGTCCTCTTATATCTGCGGTGGGAATGTGGTCGTTGATGACACTATTTATCATTAACGATGCTTTCTTTCCCCCTAGTTTTCTCTCTCCTCCTTTTAAAATTTACAGTAGCCATGCATAATTTTAAAGTTGTTATCTCATTTATGAGGATTTCCACTTCGATCTTTATTTTTTTTTTTATTTCTAATTGTTGTTCTTGGTCCTTTTATATATAAAAAAATGATATGTTTTTAAGTTCATCCTATAATCCTAATTTGAGATACATAGTTTTTTTTTTTCCAATTTGATCCTCATTCTCTTAATTGTTTTTTTTAATGATGTTTTGTTAAATTTATTTTTCTTTTGAGTTTCACCATTCAATCAAAAATTGGTTGTATTTCTTATTTCAATTTTCATCCTTATTCTTTTGATATTTTGGGTCCTTTTAATAAATTGATTTTTCTTATGAATTTTACCCTTCAATCAAAATTAAAATCTATTTTATGTTTCAATTTTGATCCTCATTCTATTAATTGCTATTTTTTTTTTAATATTTTTGTATAATTGAAATTTTTTTTTCAATTTCATGATTTAATATTTGATTAATTGAGAATTTTATTTTATGATTTTTCTAGATAGGGTGCTACCAATCTAATAACACAAGTTGCGGGTTTTAAAAGTTAATGCGGGTTGATATTTTTTTTATAAAAAAAATATGGGCTTTGTGATTAAAAAAAAAGAGGGTTTTGTGAGTTTTTTTAATTTTCTTTTCGATCGTGTTATCTTGGTCATGACCAGGATCATGTGTTTGTCGAGATAACTCAAGTTGACTCGACCCTGATTACCATAATTACAAGTTTGTCATTTTTTAGATTAAAAAAATGATTTTGTATTTAAAGGGCTGTGAAATAAGCTACATAGTTGTTCCCTTTAGGAATTTATTTTTCAGGTTATTGTGATAACTTTATAACATAGTCCATCTATTATTGTTACCTTTTTTTTATTGTTTAATTAAAATAAAACCAACTTATTTAACTTAGTCAGATGTATGACTCGAGTCATTAATTTATCTTTCTTTTATGTAATGCATTTGTGACACCTAATCATTATTTTCATGGAAACAAATAATGCTCGCGACGCAATGTAGGTCCATAACTAGTTATAATTATATGCAAAGAGAGTGAGATCATGAAAGAATAGAATTTGACTAGTCTATTGGCCGATACTACGCAACAAGTTGGAGTAAAATTTCTTTTCAAATGCAAAAAAAGGGTCTAGGTATTGTTAACGTGCCTTCAAAAAGAAAAATAATTTTAACCATGAATTTAAAATTAGTTGTTTATTAGATGATATTTTTATCTAATATTGAGAAGAAAACATATTTGATCCACCTAGATCATTCTAGGTTGACATGCGAAACTTGCGAGGATAAATTTATAAATAGAAATGTAATTCATGAAAAATATAATGATAAAAAGAAGACGTGACCTAAAAGAAATGGAGTTTATATAAATATTCAACTTCAAGAATTTTTAAGAAAACAATTAAAATAATGCAAGAAAGATCTATATGAACCAAAATTTAATGAAATTAAGACAAGATAATCCAAGAAAAACAAGAATTCAATTCGACAACACCAAAATTTGGTATGTACCTATTCGGAAAAAATCAAGAAAATATTCAAGGAACTTTCGGCCAACCTTAAAATTCAATGGCTTTAATTTGATTATGCCCTAACTTGGTAGTTCAATCAATTCTTGCAATTTTTTCTTTAATTCTTCCCTTTTTTTATCCACACAATTTGGAAAGAACAAGATTTCTTTGTTTTTTTTTTTTTTTACTCTAGGCCAAAGTCAAGAAATATAGAAGATAAAGATGGAGAACATAATTTTTCTTTGATGTGTTTAGCAAAATCAAGAATCTAAGCAAGATGATTTTTTATAATATAGTGTTTGATATAGAATTTGAAATAATAAGAGAAGAATAAACTCTTTTTTTATATATATATATAAGAAACAAAAGCCTAGCCAAAACTAGGAATAAAGAAAATCAAGAAATGACACAAACTAAAGATTAAAAGGTTATAACCTGATAATAACATAAGCTCTGATATCAACTGATGTGAACATCTCCCAATATACACTAAAATCAGATTTGAATTGTTTGCAACTTGAGCTAACAAGAACCTACTTGCCTTAGAAAACCAAAGTTATACGTAATGCTTACTTCCACCCTACACCTATAAAGAGACACGAACGAGCAACATAAAATCATAACGAAGTTGTCCAATCTTTCAATTAAGTCCAATCAAGAACTTAGTATGAGAATTACTCAACCATACAAAAGATAGCAAAAATGTTTGATTTCTTTATTAAAAATCTCCCTAAAAAAGTCTTTACAAAAATATTTATCTTAGAAAGAACCATAAGTCTAATAGGATATCCCTAATAAATAGTAATAATAATCCAATGAATCAAAATTTAAATAAAGACCCTCATATTTATAAAATTCCTAATAATAGCTAAAAAAATAAATAAAACAATAGCATAACTAATTTAAATAAGAATAAAATCGTTTTTGTAATCTGCTGACAGAATCAAAACCGAACTTCAAACACATGGTTCTCTCTCGTCTTAAAGAATTAGAAGACATTCCATACATTATTAGAAAGCTATGGATGTCTAGTTTCCAATTAAACTTAAATCACATTAAGATTTATTCTAAAGATCTAGTTATGACTAGAACAATAGCCGAAGGTCAAAACTGACAGATTTGAATCTTATTATTTCAATATTTTTGTAATGTCTGAATGCTCACATACAAGCTTTTATTGAACATAAATTAAATTATTCAAGACTTGTACTTTATTATTTAATATTTTCATTAAGTCCACCTTAGTCCATGTATCTTGAAGAAGTCAATTGAAAGTTTTTTTGAACCTCTTAGCCGTAAGTCTTGTCATTAGACCAATTAGAACCTTTAACAAATCTTTTCGTGCTACTTGGATTGCATCAGTACCAAAATTGAATTTTTAACAATTAAAAAGATCGAGCACACCTATAAATAAAAAAAATGAGAAACCAAAATAAAATTTTTGTATGAAAATTGAAGTTGCTACCTATTTTAGCTATTCTTTTCACTTTGATCCTTTGTCTATTAATCCTACCCTTTCTTCCAAAAAAATATGCAATCGATCATCAATTTAGGCTAAAAAATGTTTAATTGTAAAAAAAAATTTGAGGACCAAATTAATTTTCTTTTTAAATTGATTATTTCAATCTATAGTGATTTGTTAGAGAATAAACGGTGTCACATCAACAGTAAAATCACCACACAACTTAGTTTTGTTAACGAGCCTTTTTTACATTGAAATGCATCATGTTTTGTTAGTTTTGATCAATATCCATTTAAGTTAGTTTGGATCAAAATCTATTAGTTTCGATGAGATTGAATTGTCAGTGATGAAATAGTAATTGTTAATCTTCTTATCAAATGCATCATGTTTTGTTATGCATAATCTTTTAAGAAGAGGGCTTTTGTTACATAAAAAGTAGCAATTCCTGTTCTTTGAGGCATTTCAAAGAATATATATTCCTGCAGGTGGGTTTTCCTTGTATTGTGGTTTTTGAATATGGTTTCAAGGACAGACTTCTGATATTCTCTTCTTTTGTTTATTTTTTTCAAAACTTTCTTGAAACAAGGTGTATGCTTACAAGGTGATAGTTAAATATAGATGAATTTTAAGTTCTTACTTCACATGGTTCTTTTTTTGTTGTTGCTGAAAGAATTACAGCTAGTTAGGAAGAGTAGGTTAGTGACTAACTTGAATGAATTGATGTTCTCTTGTAACTGGCATGAATTATTCTGTTAGGGTGCTTTTGTCATTGATCATTTAAGATTCTGTGGTGTTTGGTAGAGTTTATGCTTGATTGCTGACGCTTGTCTCTAGTCTGCTATCATAACACCTACCTTTAAGGACAATATGTGATGATGATTTCTTAAAATGTCACAAATGCTGATTTATGATTGACTAGTAAAAGTTCAGGAAAAAAAAATTGAAAAGAGAAGTTGAAAAATAGAGAGCTTATCGAGGCAGTCAGGAGTTCTATTCACACTGTAGGAAAAAAGAAAAAGAAAAAGAAAAAAAGAATTTATGCATGGTGCTCGTCTCTTTATCTTTATTGCCATTGCTAGATTAAGAACGTAATGTGAATAGATGAGTTGCTCTCTTTTAGGCAAAGTTTATCTCTATATAGCAAACCTATGCATGACTATTCTAATCTTGATATTTGTATTGCAAATAGATGTCTTGTTTGCAAGTAGGAGTTTATTAGAAAAGTAGAATTGGTGACGAATGCGTTCTTCAACTGTTTCGTATGCATTCTTTGGCATGACATGTGCGAGATAAGTCCAGTTTACTTCTCTTATGGCTTATGTTTCCACTGCCATAAATAGATTTCTAAGGTGTTGAGCTTATTTTTAGAACAAAAATATTGTGGCCGAGTGAGTATGAAAAGTGTTTCATACCATATTGTTAGAAAATGGTTACTAGACATAATCCCAGCTAAATTTAAAATGGGTCCGCTCATTTTTAGGATTTAAATTTTGTTGGAGATTATTTTCCAACATAAATTTTTTAACATGAAAAATTAACATGATTAAAATGAATTATGAGTGAATAAAAAACTGATCTTAAACAACATTGATAGACATGTTTTTGTTAAACCAAAAACCTTTTATCCTAAAAAAATACAAGATAGTTTTGTAGTTTATACTAGATAGTTTACCCACGCTACGCTATAGCCACACCATTTTTTTAACTAAAAAAAGAATGTCCAGGTCGCAGGGAATTACCTTTTTGATGGTCAATTGATCAATCTTGAAACTTCCTGAATCGTCTCCATATGTAGCTTGTATTTCAACTCAAACCATTCAAGATTTTCCTTGACGTGACACAATCGACTTTGTGAGTTCAAAGACAAACTGAACGATTGATAGAAATGTGGTATAAGTTTAAATATAAATTTTCAAATAACATATTTTTAAAAAAATTAAGACAATGATGAATTGGAAAAATTTGGATTTTGTAGTCTAACCCATCGAACCCATAACCTAGGTTACGGATTTCATCGAGTTAAAATTTCTTTTTAAGATTATTTTGTATTTAATCTTATGATAACAAAAATCATCACTAATAAAATTGAGCACCAATTCAATGTTAGGACATTTGTTTTAGACTTTGATAACTTCATATAAAGTAAATTCAAAAAATTATGAAGCTCAATTCCTAATAAACTGAAGTTAACTATCCAAACTCATGACCTGAGTCATGGACTGAATTAGGCCCAACAATGTTTTTTACGATTGTTTTTCTTTTATTATATGATAACAAATATGTTTCCGATCTTCCTTTGTTTGGTGTAGGTGATGATTCATTAACAAATTCTTTTTAGGAGAGAGATGATGATGCAATTCAAATTACACCAAAGTATTTATTAGAAGTTCCAATTGGGTCAGTTACAAGATCAAGGGTAAAAAAGCTCAAATATACATTTAATGAGATTATTCAGAGTATTTTGATTAAGATGAATTTCAATAAGGTTACAACTTCAACTAGTGATGATCAGATCATACTCAATATAATCTATGTGTAAGAGGGGTCTGATCCATCTACAACATGGATCTAATTATTTCACAATGATAGGCTAATTAATTTTAGCAGTTAGAAGATTATTTTTTATAATGTATAGTTTTATTTTAACAAATATAACTTTTTACCCAACCATTGGACCGAGCTTAAATTCTATCAGAAGTCTCTAGAGGTCTTGTTCTATATTTGGTTAAACTTGCAAGTCAATCGAATATCGAGAAGGCCTTGCGATAAGGTCTAGAAGTTACTCATCATAAATTGTATTAGTTTTCTAATTGATTTAGGAACGTTTTTTCTATTTTATTTAGAATAGTTTTATTATTTTTTAGCATTTTTTATGATATTTGTACCTATTATAAACACAATTATTTAGCTTGTATTTAATTTTTTTTATATAGACTTTGATATCAACAATTATTATTGTGTGTGAGATTTTGCTCATTCTTTTCAGTTCTTCATTGAACTACTTTGACTTATCCAATAAATAACCAAGTTTCATGACATATTCTATACTTATTTATAAGTGTTGGGATATTTATAGTCTCCGTGCCTCGGTACAGGTTATCGTCGTGTCAAGCTCAATTTCGAACCTGATCTTAGCTTTCTTGGGAAGAGAAATACCCTAAATCAGGTTATATCACTTTTATCTTCAATTTTTTTTTGCATACGCCATTGTTGTCGAGTTCTTTATCTTCTTTAAAAACTAGTTGCGACATCAAGTAAAAAAAAGAAATTATTTGCGATCTTGATTAAATATAGTCTTATAAATTAACAAGAACAAAGAAAATAGAAACAAAAGAAATTTTTAGGGTTTGCCGCAAATCTTTATTCTAAGAAACATAGAGTTCAGCCATTTGCTTTAAATCTGAAAACAAAAAAAAATCTTCATTCTTAGGGTTTCTTGGAGATAAATCTTAATTTGAGATATTTTAGGTTTATTTGGTTGGGTTTTCTTGAAAATTACAAAAAACACATGGGCAGTTTTTGTGTTAGTCTTTTTATGTATAGTTTTCACCACCATATATATAAAGAATAATTGAAAGTATTGTTATTTTAAGTTGTTTAAATTTATTCCATTAGTTAATTTTTATAGTTTTTTTTCATGTCTTGATATCGTTCATATTTTGTATGAATTCATATTTGATATTCGTGATTTTATATTCATAGTTTTATATTGATAGTTTTTAGTTTTTATTACTTATTGAGTCTTTGTATTATTTGATTGCGCCATTAAGATATTAATCTTTGATTTGTTGTGAACTAATTTCCTTAAAGAACTGAAATCTTGAGAATTGAGTTGTAAAAGGCGAAGGTGAGCATACTATAGTGAAAAAACAATAATAAATATATATATATTGCTACTAATTTAATTTTAAGCTCTTGACGATGTCAACTAAGAGTGAATTATCACCATTAAAAGATATGAATATTCCTTAACATGGTTATTTGACTATGTAATAACAATTGAAGTTGATGAATATAAGGTTTTCCAAAAATATGAGTGGGATGACTAGTTCGAGAACCGAAGTAGCTAGTCTTTGAGATTGGCCATATTATAAGGGTTTGGAAAGAAGAAAATCTGCGAGACAAGTTAATTCAACTATGGAAGAATCTATAGCTGAAAATAAAAATGATGAGGCTAAGGACTTTTTGAGTGTTTGCTACTTCAGGGGCATAATAACTAGTAGCACGAGCAATAGGTCGGGCTAATTGGCTTGTTGTAATCGCTAAACCAAGATAAGATACACAACTATACTGCTGAGAATTAAGAAAGATGTTTGGGGATTGATGTTTCCATAGACAAATTTCCCGCCATTCTCTGCATGGATACGAGAAATGCCTTTTACTGCACCTATAATAATTCTCATTCTAGTGTCCTAATCAAGTGGGACCTGTTCACCTCCTTGTTTTCCTGCAAAAGTTACCTATGCATTAGAGGATATATGCAACTCTCAAGTCATTAACCAACACATCATGAAAATAGGATGAAAGAGATTGATTAGTACTTAAAAGTATATTTTTTATCAAGGTTTTATATCATCATTTTGCACTTGAAGTATGAATAACTCCTTATTTAGAGCATGTTTTATAATAACAAGTCTGATAATATAAGATACCTTTAATTTATGGTAAATATTCATTTTAAATACAGGCCTATCACATAAATGAAAGGATTGATTGATGAGTTTTACCACTGAAATTGAGAAGACAAAAGGAGGGCTAAGCTTAAAAAAGAGATGGTGGATGAATTTAAATTGGAACACCATTTGATTATTGGATCATAACTGGAGCTGTAGAACTTGGATTTAGGTCTGGTTTATATGGATAAAAAGCTAAGACATTCATAAAACCCTGAACCTCATTACAATAATCCATCCTCTGCAATCCTTGAGGTGAATCTCGAAACATCCATGAACGATCATCCATGACTTCTATCGAACCTCTATAAAATTATGATGACAACATGTATTAATTAGCTATGTTAGGAAAATAAATTTGCAAAAATATTGGTTTACCTCGAGATTATCCAACAAACTAATTAGAACTTCTCATAAATATTCATTATCAATTATCAACGTCCATACAAATTTATACATATCAATTTACGGAAATTACAACTCCACAATAGCATTGATAAAAATTAAAATGGACCCGTTAAACAAACTATTAATTATTTCAATACAACACATGTAATTCGGTAATTCAACAAAGTTTCAAAAATTTACAAACAAATACAATTTTACAAAATCTAACCATAACAAGTACAAAATTATACATTCATACTACAAGTTTGTTTGAGAAATAACAATAAAACATGTACATACACTAACAAAATACATATACTAAAAAAAAATTGACATTTAAATGTTAAAATTAAAAATGATAGATTTACTTACAAAAAATGATAAAATCCATAATAAGTCAGAACACGGATGCTGTGACCACAAAAGTTAAAGATGTATGACTTGTGATGAGAAGAGGGAGATTTTTTTTTTATAGGGGGTGGTTGTTTGTAGTTTGGAAGGGGAGAGTTGAGATGGGGAAGAAGAAGGAGAAATAAGGGAGGAGACAGTTGGCAGGGTGGTGATATATTGACTTTTACCGATGGAATCATCGACGGACTCATTCTGTCGGTGATTCCATCAGTAATTTTGACGGTGAATTGGTCACGTCACTGTATGGAGATCCTGGTTTGAATCCCTCGGTGATTTCGTCGGTAAAATCGCCCGCAAAAACTTCCACATCATCGAACCGTTTTTTTCTTCTTCAAATTCTATTTATTTCATTTGTAATTCTGTAACAGCCCAGCCTAATGATGCAACCATATTATTCAATAGTTTCACCCACATTTAACTAGTGTTTTGCCTATGTTTTATATATAAAATGCCTTGATATTCTTTGTTTTATGTTTTGAAGGCACTTTTGGATGAAAGATGCAAA
>Ga0325404_1008118_pt1 | contig 10840 bp, 8 predicted proteins | sample PopdelMetagenome_18_FD_205664 | JGI IMG/M metagenome (GOLD analysis project Ga0325404, IMG submission 205664) | Populus deltoides microbial communities from Bellville, Georgia, United States - Xylem-Control-R1 | ecosystem: Host-associated > Plants > Phyllosphere > Stem > Wood/Secondary xylem...
CCTGTCCCTGTCTCTATCTTTTTCTCCAGATTAAAACTGCATCCTCGTTCCCATCTTTCCTTCAACCCAGAAATACCTGATCTCTAGCTCTCAATCTCTTAATTTCTCCCTTGCAATAAGGCACATATAGAACATGGAAGGTGAAGAAGGAGTGATCGAATTCAAAAGGGCTGAGATTGATACTCGAGCACCCTTCAGGTCAGTTAAAGAGGCCGTCACATTGTTCGGGGAGAAAGTTCTAGCTGAGGAGCTCTATGCCAATAAGCTCAAAGAGGTTAGCTTTTGTTTCATGATTCTATTACATTATTGTGTTGCTCCAATGTTCCTATATGGAACTAGTTGTTACTTGTTGGAGACTTTGCCTGTTTTCCTTTCAATTCTCTCCCTTAACAACTGTAAAAGTGAACACACACTGACATTGTCATGGGGCCAAAGCAGATGGAGAAGATCACTAGAATGTTTTCATTGTAATTGATGATGAGATTATTAACATTTCGTTAATTATCATTCACTTGATCACAGTGTTATTATGCTTGCTTGTGACGGAATTTAAGACTTTTATTCCTTGTCATGTGATAGGATAAAGTTAAAAATATACTGAATGTTAAATTTTTCCAATTGATAAACAATAGCGATATTATTTTATTATTTAGTAGACTTTATTTAGAGCTTTAAGAATCAATCTCTATTGCTTTTGACGAGGAGAAGCCAACTCATCCTGCATGCGACCTTGTCATAGAATAAGGCTATGACCACTTGAGGTCTAATATAGGAGAGGGCGGTAAGCAAAGCATCCTATAAGTTCTTGAACCTAAGAAGATCTCGATCTAGCCAAGGCTCCATTGGTGACGACATCTTTGACATTGGTGATGGATGGATTCTATTAGAGTTGCTCTAATTGATTAATGATTCATTGTTAATGTTCATTTATTTTTTTATTTTGTTTAAGTAGATGCACGTTGGAGGAATTGAATATGGGCAGGGCACTTCCAGGCTTGGAACAGTCACAGCAGAGCTAAAGGAGACGAAACAAAGTCTCGAAAAAGCCAAAGAACAAAGGACGCTAATGGCAAATTGCCTTTCTTCGCTTCAAGAAGAACTTGAGAGAACAAGGAGAGAGCTTCAACAATTGAAGGAACGTGAGGTCGAAAGGCAACTGATAGAATCTGAAATTGAAGTTGTCAAGGTTGTTGAAGACACAACAAAATTTGAAGTCAAAATGCAGACATCGAATGAAGAAGGGACACAGTTTCAAAACAAGAGATATGTGACATTTGCTAATCCGCCTTCCTTGACACAAGTTCTAATGCCACAAGGAGTTGAAGCACTAGAGAGGCACCCTTCTCTAAGGAAAAAGAAGAAGAAGCCTTTGATCCCTCTAATAGGAGGGATTTTCTCTAAGAAATTCGGAAAATGAAGCTCATCTCCATGCGCTGCAGCAGAAGCACATCCTTAATTAACATACTTTCAGCTCCAAAAATAATGATAATCTAGTCCCCAAAGTTTTCATACAATCCTTTTCAGTCCCTTTCCATTGTAGCTGAAGTTGACTTGCAAATGGATGTTTGAAAAGGTTGCGAGGTCTATGTAATAAAAATACGTTCAAATCATTATGTTTTTGTTACTTCTTGAACTATTAACTTAAATGGATCTTAAATTTACATTAAAAAAAAAGAAATTTCAAAACATATCTACAGTATTGTATCAGTAGGGAAAAAAAAAAGAATCAGAAGTAGGTGCTTTGCTAGCTGTTTCACACAAGCTACGGGAGAGATTATGCAATGATGATGGAAGAGGAAGAGCTACCTTTTATTGTATTGTCTTCGACCCAGTGACACTGCAGACAAATCTTAGACGAGTCACGGGCCACATTTGGCCCATTTTCTGATAGTTGTTGAGCTAAGGCATCTCAGGGTCTTTACTTCTAAGCCTCTTATGGACACTTTGGACTACGCATTACTGAGCCAGGAATCCCATTAGAGACGGCTTTGCTAGATATCCAGTGTTCAGACAAAGATCTGGGCCATAAACGGCAGCCCATGTAGGGAAAGAGAGACAAGAAAGAAAAAGAAAAGGAAATTCTTCATATCAAGCTCAAAATTATTGATTTACAACATAGCACAACCATCAAAACGTTGCCCACAAAGAACAGGGAAGAGAAGTGCTTGACAGAACCAACAAGAACAGCATGCCTAACTCTTGTATCCACCGTGTATATTATATATCAAAGCAAGAACAAATGAAATCCAAGCAAGAAAGTGATTAAAGTAATCATCATGAAACATAATCAAACCCAAACATCAGATTTTCGACCATCTAAAATCCCTTCCTGAGATGACTTGTTGAAGAACTCAATGCAATCAGCAATAGCCTCACTATAATGTGAGTTCGACGAGTAGTAAGAGCTACATGAAGTCTTTGGTGGATCAAATCTCTCACAACTTCTTTGCTTTGAAGCCATGCTTGACGTAGTTGGACTCGAAAACACGAGTCGCATGAGAATTTTCCTGAAGCGATTGAAAAGCTTCATGGCAGAGAAATTAAACTTACTAGCCTGAGGGGCCTGGTCACTAAGGGCTTCAGAATAAATACTACTGCCTCTTACTTGTATAACAAAGCTGTCTCTTTGAGGCTTGTGCATGGTATTAATTCTCTTTTCTCTCGGCTTGACAGATACCCTCCGGGAAGTGTAATCAAATCATGTATGTCGTTTGGGTGAACGATATAAAAAGAGGGAAGGGTTTCAAACACTGGGTTTATTCTATTTGGGAAGGCTCAAAGAGAGCATATTGCAGGAGAGGGAAAAGAGGTAGCATGTGCCCAAATCATTTGTATGGGCTTCACTTGTCCTGACAAAGTTGTTATTGTTTATTAGGGTTTGTTCTTGATTATCTTCAACTGATTAAAGCAGTTTAAGAAAACTTCAAAGGCACTTGCCTACCTTTTAATGATGTTCTCAAACCAGATGGTGGACCCATGAGTTTAATTAGATGAAGAAGGTAAGTTTTCATTAATGGAAGAATATCCCATAAAAATTAAAATTAGTATGCTAATCCTACGTACCGAATATATATTTTCTTTAAGTCAGCTAAGTTAGGTCTTAAATTAACTCGTTGAGGTGAATTTAATATTAATGATCAACTTACATCAGTAACTGAACGAGGGCCAGTTACGCAGAAAGAAAGAAAGAAAGAAAGTTACTGGCCATTGATCATAAGTTAAAACCCAAGTGTTAGAATAAATTTAAGAACTCGAGCATTCAAACACCAACACCTATGCTGTAACAGTCAAACGATCTTTTAGAGAGATATCTCATGAACATGATTGTTATTCCCATTACCTAAAAAGCTCGGATGGTTCATGGTTTTAATTATTTCCATAAAAAAAGAATAATTTGATTCGTGGTTTCGGCTTCAACTCATGAGGATAGTGGGTGGGGGGGAGTAGTAAATGATTACTGATTCGAACGAGGTAAATTAATGGCTCGAGTTCGCAGCAGAAGGATCAAATGTGTCTTGTCTCCTTGTGATCCATTCAAAAGAAACCAATCTGTAATTTTGTATGATGGGTTTCTTGAAACGAAGAGTAAAAGCCATGGTGAATGATGGGCGTGGCCTTCTTTGTTTCATAATTAATCTACTGTTTAGCTCACGTGGGGTCAATCTGAAAACATTTATCAACAAGTGGAGTGCCATTTTCCCCCCCAAGAGCTATGCTAATTCTAATTCTAATTTTAATTTTAATTTTATTGATTTTTTTTTAAAAAATATGTACTGAATTGATAGAACTAGCATAGCGATGTAAATAAATGGATTTTTTTAAATAATTAGTTTACTCTGAATAATAAATAAGTTATGAATGTTATTAAATCTATCCTAAAACTCAACTCAGATCTAATACAAGATTATATATATATATTGTATTATTTAATGAATATTTATATAAATATTCAAAATCTCATGAATAAGTATAAATATTTAAATTTATTAATTGATAAAAAAAATTGATACAATTACCGATATTCAATTTGCAAGTAGATAAAATGATTTTGGAATTATTTTGTTTTAGAGAGATTAATTAGTAGCATTATTTTTCAACACCACTTGTGATTATTATTTTCTTTTTATGGTGTTAAATTTGATGATGGATTGAATCATGGAAATATTGCATTTGATAATGAATTAGTGATTGGTGATTAATGTCATGATGTGAAACGTCTAAATGACCCCTTGGCTTGAGAGAGGACAAGTTTTTTACTGTTCAAGCAATGGAGGGCTTGGTAATTAACTACCTACCTCTTGATCATTCACTGCTGATTGGGAATAAGCAAAAGCTGAACTTGTGATTACTCAATTCTAATCCAAGCAAGGAATAGTGTATTTGATAAATGGTGTTCACTGTTTTTTAAAAATATTTTTTATTTTTTCATTTTTTGATATCAATATATTAATTAAAAAGCAAAAAATAATTTAAAACGTTTTTTTAAAAAACAGTTTCGTATTTCATATTTGAAGCTCACTGGCCCTGTGGTCCATACAACATAAAATCCAAAGCTTGGCTTGATTGTGCATGCACCTATCAAGAGACCAATGACAAAAGTGGCCAGAGGAAATGAAAGGCAAAGAAAAGTAGATAAAAAAGCTCAATTGAAAAGATTTATTAATAGTATTTAATTTTTTTTTAATCGTGGTTATTTTTTAAAATATTTTTTTATTAAAAAATATATTTTTTATTTTAAAAATTTATTTTTGATATCAGTATATTAAAATAATATAATAATATAAAAGTTTTTTAATTTAAAGTAAAAAAAATAAAATTTATTTCTTAAAACATAAAAATAAAGTAATTTTAAAATTAAAAGGAGCAGAACATGTATGATGAGATTAAAAGAGTCTGTTCAATGATATCATTAAGAGTGGAGGGCTTGAGATGATGATTTTGCAAGACAACTATGATTGTGTCTTGTACTTTCTTCTATAATCTAAGTGGTGGGACAATAATGAGGTCTGTAGTTAACCACCTTTCACATTAATTTTTAATTAAGTAGCCATGATAGGTTTAACAGGATAATCAGCAGCTTTTTCTTTTTTCTTAATCATAGAAAACACTCGAAGGTTCCTCCTCAGCACAATAGTGAAGTTTGCCAAGAAGTCTATGAACTAGGTTTGGTAAATGGGCTTTTTATGGGCCAATCTGGTAGGGTAATAGCTGAACCTTACAAAGTTGGGCCTGTTAGAAGGCCTTAGGTTTACGAGGCTGAAAGCCCAGAAAACAAATCTACAGAGATAGAGGATCCCCAAACATCTTATAGCGAGGAATTTCCAAACAGGAATCCTAGAACACAGCAGTTGCATGGGTGTGAGTTTGTCACTGTAATAACTCTTGGTGTTCCAGCTTAAAAAATAATATATATTTTTTTAAAAAAATATATATTATAATTTTTTCTTGATAAAGATTTTAAGAAAGCGTTTTTAGTAAAACTCATATAAGACTACGATATTTATTGATTAACTATATATTTTTAAAGACAAAACTCAGAACATACAACAAACAAACAGAGATTTAGAGCAGAAACCTCTGCAAATAAAGCTTAAGACATGCCAATAAAAGATAGATTCTGATATGCATGTCTTTAACGAGGCTGTAGGGGAATGGAAAGACACATATCTAGCACATTTCCTCCTTGTAAAGGCAAGTATATGTCCCATGATTTCACTTTCAATTCTCTTCCCTTTAACGTCCTTTCTAAAAATACTTCAGCAGCATTTTCAAGAGAGAAATCTGCTGAACCTGTTGCAGTGTTAATTGGGTTAATTAGAAGTTCTTCCCTATCTGGAAACAGATTAAATTTGATCCTTTCTAGCCATGATAAAAAATTACGGCACTGGTTTTTAAGGGATAGGATAACGGTTCTGGGCTGGTGGGATCTCTCAGTGATCAAGTAATTTCTTGATATTATGAGCATTCTGCTCACCTTTTCTTTCTTGTTTAGTTTTGTTCGCATGTTTTTGGCCCCTTTCCACCTCTCTTGATCCTTGCTATCAAGCACGAGACAGTCCCATCAAGCTTGAGCTTGTGGTATTTGGATCACCCGCTATGGCACTGCGCATTTATATCTGCTCAGCCAAACCAGCAAAAATCAGCACAATAATATATATCTTGCATCTAAATGTTTTCCTCTAATAATAATAATAATACTATTCTGAAATAAAATCTTACATATAAAACCAAGTTAAGATAATACCAATAATATCACCTCCTTTTATCTTATTATTTCCAAATTTATCTTTTTTTGACAAGATATTAAGCAAACAATCCAGTTTAGTGTATATTTGTATAAGGTCAACCCTATTTTTCAAACTGCAATTGAATTTTTATGTTTTTTTCCATGGCAAACTGCAATTTAAAATATTGTTGGCCATGTAGATAAGCGTGCCTTTAAGATGCTACATTTTAGAAAAAAATTGTTCTTTTCACAAGCTTAGCTCTGCTGTTTTAAATTGAAAAATAAAATCATTTAAGGTCACAGCTAATTAGAAAAGAAACCATAACAGATGATGCTAATAAATTCATAACTCATAATTGATTTAATTTTATAACTGAGAGTCTGAGACCACGCAAATGTCAAACCAAAAAAACACTTACATTAAGCTATCAAGAATTAAATATATAAACATGATTAAGACCAGCAATTACGGCAAGGAGAGTATTTTTTTTTACTTGGTTTACTAGCCAAAGGTCCTGTCCCGCAAGGCCAAACCTCGATCTAAGATCAATGGCTAATCATCAACCTGTCAACGCGTGCTATTGCTCACAACCCTCGAATCTTAGCTACGAGCCGATGCAGGCAAGATTAGCTGGTCTGTCTTTCACACAAGACAAGAATATATATGGACCCTCGTCACTTAAATTATTATATTGATTTGTGTGCTAAGTTTTCAGTGATCTCATTGGGGATTACATTGATCATGATTCTAGGAAACTCCCATTCGATTTAAACACACCATGCCATGACCTTAATTATTCCTATATTCTAATCACCTCCTGCAAAATCCAAGCACAGCAAACAACGAGAAACAATGAATGTGCATATGCTCAAGCATGTGTAGGCAATTATAATCGAGTCACTGTGTGTGTTATATAAAGCCAGCACGCATAAGTCTTCTCTTGGCTATTAATTGTTGATTGGTCAAGGTCAAAGAATACCCTCCCTCCCCACCACTTTTCATCTCATCTAACAATTATTTCAAGATAATTTCACGTGGCCCTTCATAATTTTGGTCCACTGCTCTCCTCAAGAACCCATATGGGAGCATGTCACTTAATTGAAAGAATGAAAAGATTGCACTAATCCATCCATTCTGAAATAATTCATACCTAATTAATCACCCTTTAAGACTTCAATTTTGTTTCTCATGACAAGTTACTGTAAATGTCACGAATAAAATCATAGGAGAAGAGACCCACCTGCAAATAAAGAGACTTGGGCGAGCTATTTAGACAATGAAAGGTGTCCATTTGAAGGTGACACTTCAATGAATCTGTTCCCAACTCCCTGTGTGTGTGTTTGTTTGTGCCGATATTTTAATCTGTGGTTGTAATCTGAAAAAACAGTTTTTATAAATGAAAATAAAAATAAAAATAAAAATAAAAATTGGAGTTATAATAAATATAAAAGTACATGAAAACCACGATGCCAAACGGAATCTAAAAAAATTGCCGTTGCTTCTCCTGATTGAACACCACATGATCAAATTGCAATATATGATTTCAGCATCCTTATTAAATAAATTTATTGAAGCTCGCCAACAGTTTGAAGATGCCAGCCCAATTAACTAAGATACAGGAATGATAAACACGCATGCAGATGTACTCTATTGTCCTCGAGGCAGATGCTCACGACATGGAAGTCTGAATTCATCATCCTTCCCGGTAACTATCATTTGGTTTGAACTTTTAGCATGAAGCATCTATTCTACTTCCGTGCTATTGCAACATTTTTTTAAGAGTTAGGATATCGAAGGAGCTTTTGCGGAGTAATGGGGCTTAACTCGACGAAAACTGTATGGAAGATACCGTTAACCGGAAAAAGAAATATAGTGAATAATCTCTCCAATCTGAAGTCTTTTGGTCATGGTTTATATACATAAACACCTGCAGAGGTTAGCAGGGTTACGCTAACCGTTGCTTGAGGTATAATAGGTTTTGAGCATGATCAGAAGGGAAACTACTTGGGGAAAACAACAAGACAACAAGCTGAAAGAAATAATCTAAGACTCGAGAGCCTTGTAAATGACAACAAAACAAGGCAATATAGCCCTCGGATTGAACACGGATAACTCCTCGAGATTCGAGTAAATCCCAGCATACCCGGCTACAGAATCATATGAGCCAGCAGCAGCTGACGACGCACCATCCTCCTCAGGCGGCGGCGCATCCTCCGCCACGCGCTTCACTCTCCCAGCAATCACACGACACACCAACATGGCCCTACGCTCGTCCGTACATCCCAGCAGTGAGTCATGGGCCCTACCGCTACTAGCCGTGGTGCGTACACCTTTGCACTCTTTGCCTTGAAACCCGTGTCTTATTATGGTGCATATTCCACAGCCAGGGATGGAGCCGCACAAGGTGGACGAACCCCGTGAGCCGAGAGAGCAAGTTAGCGTTGTACAGTGAAATCTTAAAAGCTCGTTGCCGTCAGCTGCGCACCTGGGGTTTTTTCTAGTGCTGCTGAGTGCACGTGCCTTCACTGCGTCCCTGCAGTCCTCAAACCGTTGGATCGTTCGTTGTGTGTTGTTGACTTTTAATATCCTTTCGATCTTGCAGCATGGGTTGTCTTTTCTGACCCAGCTTGATTTGAAGATGATCTCCACGATATTTCGGCCCGAATCCTCTGGCCCCAGCTCCGATACTGGACATATGGCAATAAATTGGGCTCAGTGTCCGTGCAAATTTAACGTTACGGGACGTAACAGCTACTTCCATGACAAAAATCAGGCCATTAAATTTTTGTCATCAAAGGACAGCTGTGTGAGTCCAGTTTGAAAGCGTTGCTTGGAATTGTGTCTTTAATAATATTTCATGGAAATTTTAAAAAGATATATATTTTTTATATATTTAGATTATTTTAATATATTAATATCAAAGTTGTTGATGCTGTAATAAAAGTACATTTATGGAAAATAAAGCATGGAGACAGCAATCATGGAAAGAAAGGTTTCGTGTTAAATTTTCAAACTCTAGGTTTAACTCATTGATTGAATGCAAAAGCTATGTGATAGTGTACAGTTCCATCAAAGTGACAATTATTCTTTGCCTAAACAGTAATGCTATATATCAAGAATTAGTTTTTTTTTTAAATAAATAAATACCCCGATGAAGGTAAGTGTGTTTTATGTATGAGAATATGATTATAATTGTTTTTTAAAATATTTTTTAAATAAAATATATTAAGATAATATTTTTTTTTAAATTTCGCACGATCCAAAACATATAAAATAATAATAATAATAATAATAATTTTAACAAAAATTATTTTTAAAAAAAAACATAGGTTGACTTATATTTTCAAATACAACCTTAGTATTTGATTCCTACTTTAAATTTTTGAGCCAGACGATACTGAAATAACAATAACATGTTTATATATATATATATATATATATATATATATATGTATGTATGTATTATAATACACTAATTAAGCCAAGAAATCAAATAATTGATATTATTTGAAATAATTAACATTACTCTTGAGTGAATGGCTAGTAAAAAAAATCTGAGACAGGAAAAAAAGAGAGAAAAAACAGGTGAATTGGAAAAAAATAATTACAATTAAGCTCATACTCCTCAACCAAAAAAAAATTGCATGAGCAAAATGGTTTTATTGATTAATCTAAAAAAAATAGTTGAATATGTTGGAACTTTATTTGCGTGGACAAAGTATTCAACCTCTTATATATTGTGAATAAATACTAATAGATAATAGATAAGAAAATTCTGAAAAAATATGTAATTAATGATAAATTTCCTTGTAATTAAGATGAAAATACAATTTACCAGCATGGCGAACTTTTTGATGAAGCTCCAAGCTTTCAATCTTTGGAAAGACCTCTCCACACTGAGTACAGGCACTAATTGTGGTTCTTGCAGAGGGGTATCTGGATTTTTTAGCCCAAAATTAATAAATAATATTCTATATTTTTTTTTCCTTTTCTTATATTCAAGAGAAAATGAGAAATTAAGAGGAAAAAATGAATATGAAAGTGAAATATACCTGCTAGGGTCAACGATCATGTGACATTCATAGCAACCTGAAAGCTTCCTGAATTGCATGCCTCTAGAGGATGACGAGTGCGTTACACCGCCGTTGGATCTCCCTGGCCCCGACAATGACCGAGTTGATGATGATCCAGTGCATACATCTTTCCGACTCAGTAGCCCAGTTTCTTGACCCACTGTGCTGCTTTCAGGTGAGTTGTCAGCTCTATGGACAACCCTCGTGTTGCCATGAACAACGGCTTTGAAACTACATATTGAGCTGCAGGAAGAGCCGAATTTTGGGTATCCAATGGGGTTCTTTGATGGGTTGTGTACTCTTGACCCTTCGATCTGTTTGCAGGTCAGTAGGTTCTTGATTTGGTCCCATGAAGATGGTTGCTTTTCCTTTTGCTTTTTCAGCTTTCGCCTGCGCCTGGACGGCTGTTTTTCTTGAGTCTCTTTCTGTTCTTGTGAGAAGGTAAGTGCAGCCATCAATGGCAAATTAGAAGACAGAAGAGAAGAGTAGCAGATAGAGTTATCTCTGGCACTAATTATGACATGAGAGAGAGGGAGGGAG
>Ga0325404_1008119_pt1 | contig 10839 bp, 10 predicted proteins | sample PopdelMetagenome_18_FD_205664 | JGI IMG/M metagenome (GOLD analysis project Ga0325404, IMG submission 205664) | Populus deltoides microbial communities from Bellville, Georgia, United States - Xylem-Control-R1 | ecosystem: Host-associated > Plants > Phyllosphere > Stem > Wood/Secondary xylem...
GACAAGGATGGGTTCTTTTCAAGCCGGCTGATGGCATAAAATTCAACCATAAGGCAACCCAACCGTGTTGACTTTAAAGCACAGGCTCGAAGAAAGGCATTAAGTGTTCACATAATGTACACATGAGCAGGCCAAAGTCTCGTTCATTTACTTTGCCACCTTCATTCCATGCCCGTCAAGTCCATTTCCAGGCACCTAAACCATGCAACTCAACCGCCTTCGCATCATTTTACCTGCTGATTTGGAGGAAATCAAGCCATTTGAGGACCCCAAAATCCCACAACCCATGCAAGATGGTGTCAGAAAGGACCGGCACCGCGGCTGTGGGAGCCAAATACTTCATTTCCTAGGTGATTCACTACGCCGGTTACAGGACTCGAAATGGATTGGTTGTTTTCTGCATGATAAACCAAGTAAACAGCAGCCGCAGCCTGGTCTGTTTTATGACCTTGAGGGAATCCAACTATCTGAGAAGGTTGGTGGTGCTAATCCAAGGATATTCAGCTATGCTGAGCTTTATATAGGGTCTAAAGGGTTTTGTGAAGATGAGGTTCTTGGTAGTGGAGGTTATGGAAAGGTTTATAGAGCAGTTTTACCAAGTGATGGCACTGTTGTTGCTGTTAAATGCTTGGCTGAGAGAGGAGAGCAGTTTGAGAAGACTTTTGCAGCTGAGTTGGTTGCGGTGGCTCATCTTCGACATAGGAATCTTGTCAGGCTAAGAGGTTGGTGTGTTCATGAAGAACAGTTGTTATTGGTTTATGACTACATGCCTAACCGCAGCCTGGACAGGGTGCTGTTTAGAAGGCCTGAAAACCTGAAAGCAGCACCTCTTTCCTGGGAACGAAGAAGGAACATAGTTGGTGGCTTGGCAGCAGCATTACATTATCTCCATGAAAACTTGGAGACACAGATCATTCACCGGGATGTGAAGACGAGCAATGTAATGCTTGACTCGCATTATAATGCCCGGCTTGGTGACTTTGGCTTGGCAAGGTGGTTAGAACATGAACTTGAGTACCAAATCAGGACGCCTTCAATGAAGAATCACCAGTTTCACCTGACTGAATCGACCAAAATAGGTGGCACCATCGGTTATTTGCCACCTGAGAGCTTCCAGAAACGAATCGTTGCTACTGCGAAATCTGATGTTTTCAGCTTTGGAATTGTTGTGTTAGAGGTGGTGTCTGGGAGGCGGGCAGTGGATCTGGCATATCCTGATGATCAGATCGTTTTGCTCGACTGGATAAGGGGGCTATCTGGTGAAGGGAAGCTTCTGCAAGCACGGGACAATAGGCTTCCAGATGGGTCTTTCGGGCTTTCTGATATGGAACGCTTGATTCATCTGGGGCTTCTATGCACGCTCCACAACCCGCAGCTTCGGCCTAACATGAAATGGGTTGTGGAAGCACTTTCTGGCAACATTTTGGGCAAATTGCCACCTCTTCCATCGTTTCAGTCACATCCTAGATACATAGCTATATCCTCTGCAAGCAACACTAGCATAAGCAAAACCAACACCACCACGACCACCACCGTTCCGAGTTCTGACATGACAATCTCGTTCACTTCATCAGCCTATGTCACAGCTATGGAAGAAACTATATATGAAACTGCAGAATTTGAGAATATTAATAAACTGAGCTCTTCTAAGTCGAACAACAGAAGTCACCGGCAAAATGCTCTCTTTATGGTGGAAACTCCCAGGGAAATATCCTACAAGGAAATCATTTCTGCTACAAACAATTTCTCCGACTCACAAAGAGTAGCAGAGGTGGACTTCGGAACTGCCTACTATGGAATCCTTGAAGACGGCCATCAAGTCTTGGTGAAGAGGCTTGGCATGACCCAGTGTCCCGCAATACGCGTTCGATTTTCAACTGAACTCCTAAACTTAGGCAGGCTCCGCCACCGCAACCTAATTCAACTCCGTGGATGGTGCACAGAACTAGGGGAGATGCTTGTCGTCTATGATTATTCAGCAAGTCGCCACATGAGTCATCTTCTTTTCCATCATGACAATAGAATTGGCCACTCTATTCTGCTTTGGCGCCACAGACATAACATTATCAAGTCTCTTGCTTCTGCAGTTCTTTATCTTCATGAGGAGTGGGATGAGCAAGTTATCCACAGGAATATCACTAACTCTTCTATCATTCTTGATCCAGACATGAATCCAAGACTTGGTAACTTTGCACTTGCCGAATTCTTGGCAAGAAATGATCATGCCCATAAAGCAGATGCTAAAGAAAATAATTCAGTCCGTGGAATTTTCGGTTACATGTCTCCAGAGTACATAGAACATGGTGAAGCAACCCCAATGGCTGATGTATATAGCTATGGTGTGGTGGTTCTGGAGGTGGTCAGTGGACAAATGGCAGTTGATTTCCGGAGGCCTGAGGTGCTATTGGTTCGTAGAGTTCATGAGTTTGAGGCACAGAAGAGACCACTGGAGGATCTGGCTGATATAAGGTTGAACGGTGAATATGATCTTGAAGAATTGATCAGAGTCGTCAAATTGGGAATTGCATGCACAAGGTCCAACCCAGAATTAAGGCCAACCATGAGGCAGATTGTAAGGATACTAGATGGCAATGATCAATGGTTCATGGAAAGAGGGCAAAATACGGAAAGTGGAGAAGAATGGAGACAAAAGAATGCTTGTTCTTTGTCAATGATTAGAAGAGTCCAAGCTCTAGGGATTCAATGAGAAATGCAAGTGACAATTAGATAGCGACTACAGGTTTCTGCGGCAACTTATAGTTCTTTGGTTATTTTCCTTCTTGCACCTTCTGTAGACTATCAATATATATGCCTTGTTTTTCAATAGGCTACCAAGTTTTCACATATAAGTTTCATTAGAATTTAGTGAAGCTTCAGTTATGCCTGTTAGCTTCTTGCCATATCCACCGCTATGCCCACTTTTTATACAGAGTTTTTCAGAACATAGTTTAAACAGGAGAGGACGACCAGAATCATGATCCAAGGGACTCCATGGTAAGGAAGCGAAAGAAATAAACATTTGAATTATCATATGTTGATTCATAGAGCATTTGAAACATTTACCGTCGAAAACTAACTATAAAATACTTTCACAATTGAACATGACGAAGGAGCAACAGCTCTGAATAATATACACTGGGAAGTCTGGGATGATTTATGCAGACACACAAATGCTTCAATCTGACCTCGTATTGACAGTTATCCAGATCAAGTTCTTGTGCTCACAGGAATATCTTCATCAGCATCAATCCCGATCCAGTTGATTAAAGAAAAGAGGAACTCCCTGAAACTGACCTTCCCATTCCTGTCCCAGTCCATTTCTTCTGCATGTATTAACAGGAACCACCAAGAGGATGGTTAAAGGATTTTAACAAAAGCAGTAGCAAAGTCAAAGTTAGAACTGTAGTGTGTAAAAGAGAGAGTACTGAATCTAGATCTAGTGATATGTGCCGGGGATTTCTCCCATGGAGAATCCTCATTCAATGCTTTGATCATGTCCTTTTTGTTCAGCTTGCCAGCTCCATTCTTATCCAGAAATAAGAATGCTTTAACTATTGTATCAAAAGTGGCCTCAAGCTCAGGTGAACCCATCTTTGACGTCTGAAACGAAACCCTTACATCATCAAATATGTTTGATCACAATAAGTAAACATCTTCATGTCGAAAGAGTTGAAAGAAGGTAAAGTTGAGTTTATCGTGGATACTCTCAGTGGAGAGGATGAATGCTCTACTAGGAGATAGATGAGACATAGAAGAACAATGAACTCATTGAATTGTATCCCCTCGCTTTGATCAATGTCGCAGGAGTGGAATAGATCCTCAACTTCCTCCTCTTTTAAATTGAGTTGCAGATTTTGTAAGCATTTTTTTAGTTCCTCCATGTCAATATTACCATTTGCATCTTCATCTATGAGAAAGATATAGAGAGTCAATGTGCAAGAACAATCCATTGTTTCTCCGTACCAGAAAACCAACCTTGTTTAAACTTACCATACTGTTCGAATACCCCTCTGATGTGTTTCAGTTCTTCTTTAAACTGGGGAAACCTCATGATTATACTATTCATTGATTTAAAATTCGTCTTGCCAGATGAACTTCTCTTGAGTTCAATCAGCTTCTTTTCAAGCTTTGCATCCAACCTCTTATATTTGTTTGGTGATCCGCAACGGCAAAACATCCCTCCTAGTTTGGATGTCAAGGACTTCAAAGAAGGGCAAGGTTGAGAAGTTCCTTAAAAACAAGACACGAGGAGGAATCAAAATGCAGGCTCAATAAAGGAAACGAGCCATAAGATTCGTATTATCTGCATGTTTCACAAAGGTCTTTTTAAATTTTAAACACAATTTAATCTCTTCTTTCCCCTCTGTCTAACTCTATTTCTTCTCTGATGATGATGGATTTCTAGTTTTATCCAAAGAAGGGACCCCTAACTCCATGCTGAGAAATTGTTCAAGAAACATTGCAACATTGAAAAACCAAGGAAAAAGAAATGAATGAAAATGCTATAAAGAGAATTCCTTCCTTGAGTGTGATTCATTCCCATTCTTTTGAAGACCTAGATGTAGCTCATAAGTTAAAAGGATATCATAGTTCTAATATATGGAATTGTACAGCCTGCTTTCTCAGTCTAGCAAAGCTTGTTCTGGTATATCATCAATGGATCAATTAACTGTAATGAAACACACTATAATGAAAGAAATTCTGGAGTCTAGGTCAAATGGCATGAAAGTGATAGCATCACAACAGTTGTATCATACTTTTTATAAAAAGATGGAATTATTATTGACAGACTAATAAAGAGCAATTATAGATTATCAGTGCCAGAGGAAGTGGGAAAAACAGAAGCAAGATAGAACAGTAGCACGCTAGGACCTGGAAAGCAGATAATATACTGACAGTAAAATTAATCTCTGTGGGTTAAATTTAGTTGGATTTCTGCTTGATCCCCTTGTTCAACAAAAAATATAAGCAAAGAAAAAGAAAGGGATGCACAGAAAGAAAGTAAGAGATAAGATTTACCAAGTGAATCTTTCATTGCTGCAAGAAGAGAAATGAGGCAGCTGGTTGCTCCAAGAGAGTAAAGGAGGAGTCACGAGGTGCAATGTGGTAAAGGAGACAAGGAGTATTTGATTTCCTAGAAAGCAAAAGAGGGCACAAAAAAAGTAAAGAATAAGCAACATGAGGTTCTTTAAGTGGACAAGCCATCATGGCTATGACAACAAATGCAGAACTAGAAAATTCTAAACTCATTACTCTCTCTCCTTCTCTTGAATATTCAAATACTATAAAGCTAAGAAAGAATAAAGCTTTTGCTTGGACATGAGTCTAGTCATCATTCCAATGTTCATGTTGTTGAGGCTACCCTTTCTGGTTACCATAGAAATAAGTCACCGACTTACCAGAGCAGGAATCCGGGCTGACGTTCCAATTTTCCATCACCTTCTTTGGGAACAAAAGATCAAAGACATGATTAAATTATGAAAAATCTATATGTTTGTGGACCATGATTTTGGAAAAGTCAAAAAATTAACTTAAATTCCTAGGTACAAGAATGTTGGATTAAATCCACTCATGAAAAAACAAAAACAAAAGAAAATGAGAGAAGAAAAAAGAAAGAAAGAAAACAAGAAAGAAAAGACAAGGCATCCCATCATTTGTGGATTCGTTGCTAAGCAGACGAGGAAAATGATACTTTCCATACAACCAATTATCCCTTGATCTTTTCAGCATTCATCAACTGTTGTAAGATGCTAAGTATTAACTATGGAGCCCAAAAAAGTATATTTTCTAGAATTTGGACAGTAAACTCTGCAGCCAATTTTCTCATCCACACCAGTTAGCCATGGTCAAGGACAGAAGTGGAAGACTGGAAATAATTCCACCTCAATTCAACTCTATGCATTGCAGCTTTTCAATGCCATCTATAAAAGCAAGCTGAATAGATGAATAACATGCCACTCTTTTTGCAGAAAGGGAGAGAGTTCCAAGTTATATGAAAAAGATATCTAATCAAAAGATCTGAGAATATACAGGCCACTGACGATAAGTTGATTACGATGTGACATTTAGATCAGCTAGACAACTAAAAAAAATGAAACAAAGAAGTTTCTGTTTCTAGGATGGAATTTCCCTGCTAATCATACAATATTGTTCATTGTCCATTCAACTTCCTGCTGAATGTTGCCATCGAAGGGCAATGAATCTCCATTACCAAACACAGGCCTTGATCTTTTCTTCGTGGAAGCAACCTGTACGCCCACACCCATTGGAGAAACTGGGCTCCCAGTTGAAGTCAGGCAGCTTTCAACAGAGCAATCGCCAACACGAGCAGGCACATTGGAAGCATGTTTGTTCTCTAAAGCAGCAGCAAGTTCAGATATGGAAGGCATTTTCATGGTATCAAGTGGGGCAATTCCTGCACGTTCATTGGAAACCTTGATTGCTAATTCAGAAAGCTCTTCTCTAGCAGCTTCAAGTCCTGCAGTCGCAACAGCCTGATCATTCAGAGCTTTACAAGCTTTCTCAAGTATTGACTGTAAGTATTTCCCCTGTGCTTCAATCCGAAGTTGGAGACGACGTTGTACCTGCTTATTGTAAAACCCTTAGAAAGAGCTCAAAATCATAGCCGAGATAGCAAGCTACATGGATTAAAGACAATTTTCCAAAAGGAAACAAAGGATATTTTTTAGGTAAAAGTTCCAATTATTTTAGCTTGTAATAAGCCATCAGTAGAAGCTTTTTTTCCAGTAATCCCTTGAATGGAGAAATGGTATCACGAATCTCGCTCACCATGAGCCCATGGTGGGGAAGGCTCACTTCATATTTTCTACGTCAAATGAGAAGTTAACATTTCCATGCTTTAAATTGGAGGCGATTAAATAGTGAAAAGCTTCTACAACTTAGGCTTTACCTTGTCTCATGCATAATTGAATACTGGGGGGTAACTGATAGCAACTTAGATGTATCGTATTCTAGCTTCTATGTTATCTTAGAAGTCCAAAAGCCACATTTTCTGAACCAAGTTAAACACATGAATGAAAACGAACCTCAAGCTGCTCATGCAATCTTCGTTGGACTTCCATCTGCACTCTCAAAGCCTCAGTAACCTGGTAACCACTGTTTGAAAGATAAAAGGCAGAAAATATGGGAACACAAGGAGAGGTGGAACAAGTTTGACATAACAAGGGTATAGAAAGCATACTCATTAAGATCCTGTGCAATCATTCTTGATGATGCCGAAGTTGATGAACCAGTATCCTGACTTTCTGCAACTGATGCTGCAATCCCAACTGCACATCAATCCTTAAATCAGCAAGTTTTCAAGTACAACAAATTTTCACCAGAAGGGGTTCTGCTATGGCACCCAAGGTATCCACCCACCACCCCTCCCTCCATTTTTGGGGTCTTGCATGACAAATTTGGTAAAAATAGGTGTCCTTATTTACAATTGACACTAGATAGAAATTTGCATCCGGACATTTGCCAGTATGGTGATTGCACAGAAAAATACAAAACATGCAAGTGGCAAGAAAACAAATAGAGGAGTTCACATGCAGAGGTGAGGGAAATTATTTGAAGAATAATCTTATGCCTCTGGTAAGCACTTTAATTGAAAAGAGGAAAGAAAATAACTTGTAAAAACCGTTCTAATGATACGAGGCCAATACCATCCTTGGAGTTATCAGTTGATTCCTTGCAGGACTGCTTTCCCAGCCGGTATTTCTGCAAGTAGAAATGTCAACTAGAGGAATGAGCATGAAATCATAGAAAGCTAATACCTTGAAGATCAAAAAGAATAAAGAGACAATGGTATCAGCAAACCTGCAGGTGAGATTTCAAGTGATAAAGGGTGAGGCCTTTTACCCCCATTGTTCTCATAATTGTCTTTGGTGTTGCTTCTGCAATTCATTTAAGAAAACAAAACAGAAAACTTTGATAAGAAAATCAGCATGATTGTGTGCCTAAGAAATGAAGAATAGTAAGGAGTTCATGATGTCATGTAACACATAGAGGTTGCCTCCTAAATGTTTCCACAAAAGTAAGATGTCAACGAGCTCCACTTTGTTCATTTACAAATCAGTTAGATGGCTGCCGACATAATGAGGGACTTCAAATGTCACAATACTACCATGACCCATTAAAGATTAAGGGAGGAAAAAAAGGTTAAATGTTTCAGCACTGGTCTCATTGTGCCTTTATGAAAATGGTTTATTACACAGCCTTTGGTGTTTCTAGCTTACTAGAAGTTGGTACTTCTAATACATTCTAGAGGTAGCAGCTGCACAAATGGCAGGTTGGCAACAAAAAAAAAATCACCATAGCAAGCTGGTCAAGGTCGATTTGTTTTGCTGGCAGTATGGTGATGGAGATGCTTGGGGCAGGGTATACATGGCTGCAGCTGCCACAAACACTGGACACTTTAATATAAAATATCCAGCATCCCCTAACAACCCCCCCCCCCCAAAAAAAAAAAAAAAACACGCGAGCAACCATTTAATGAGAAAAACCTATAGATGAGGAAAAAAAAATTATCTATGTCAAAATATAAAGAATATCCTGAAAATAAGTTGTTTTGAACATGATTTCCATTGAGTCATTTTTTCCCAAATGGAAAACAATATATTATGAAAACATTTTCTGAGTTGGAAAAATATTATAAATTTTAAGAAATGAACATGTTTTCTGATTTTCTATTGGAGAAGAAAAACTGGAAAAAGAGAAGAAAACTGAAAATGAAAAAGGAAATTTGTTGTGTTACCGAACAAGGCCTTATCTTTTCTTTGGCCCTTGTTCTGTTAAAAGAAAATATAGCTTTACCACAGACAATTTCCATATCAGTTTCCTTAGTTCGGTAATGAAGACTGGCAGCTGGTTAGGAGTTAAAATGGAAAACAGACTGGGTCAATTACTATACAGCACAACATTCCACTTCTTGTTTTTTTCTTTCTTTTTTTGGAGAAAAAACATTTTTTACTTCTTAAATCAAGCAACTACAGTGAAAGATATAATAAAATTGCCACCTCACCCTAGCTAACCACAAGAAGTTTGTTGTCTTAGCAGATCCACTCACAAACTATCCTGGTTTCAAAGATTATTCTGAACAGCACTATCCAAGTTTTCCAGAGACAAAGTGGAGTTATGTCTGAAGTGTCCAGCCTAGTACGTGGATCAATTATATTGCATGGTCAAAACTCCGAGACAAGAAAACTCAACATTTGCATTTAGAAAGGAATAAAATAATTAAATCCCGTGGTGATTTAAGCTTTTTAGAGAAAAAAAAAAAACATAAAGAGCTTGTATCATAGCTGCTTTGACTAGTGTTATAGACAATAAAAGCTTGGTAATTGTGAGTAAAAATCTCCATTCAAAAGTAGAACCACAAATGTTTACAAATTTAATACTCCCAAATAACAGAATATTCTTTCCTAGTCAAGGACAAAGTGCTATAGTTCATCTAATTTGTCCTTTTGGTTGTATTTTCTACGTGGTGAACTATGCTATAAACATTTGGTGCACAATAACCAGGGAATTAACACAAACATTGAAAGAATAAAAGCACATAAGATCAAGGCAGCTTAGACAGCAAATCAATCAAAAACAACTAAACTACGAAAGAGAAGTCCGTCCTCTCATGCTATCATTATGATAATCTTCTTGAAAGAATCATATTAAAAAAATTGACTGGCAGGCCATCTCAAGTTTCTTAACCAACATGCTCAATGAAAACACTTTACCTAACTACTACAGCAATAATAATCGCCAATTGCCAATTCTGCCAAAATAAACACATAAAATTATTTGCAAACAACAAAAAACCAGAATAAACCCTCCATTAAATAATAGGAAAAAAGGGACCTCCTTTAATCTCTCGAATCCATTATCAACAAAAGTGGTTAATCACATCCAGAATCACCACATCAATTAATAATCACAAGAAATTCAAAAAAGAAATAATTACAAAACTGAGTGAACTACATTTCAGGCATCAAAATTAACCAGACTGAAGATCAAAGTCCACATTTCTTTCAAAGAAACAGAAAAGAAAAGAAGAAATTTCCACTAACTAAATAAACCCAAAAACACATTTTCAAGAACAGCCCATAATTAAAACAAGCATTTTTCATAGAAAGAACCACAAAATAACCAACATATTTACAATATCTTAACATTTTCTAGCCGGTAAGAATAGAAACTTTAAGGCAATAAAACCACATTCAAGAAAAAACAAAGGCACACGCAGAAAAGCTAAAACAGCCCATTGATTAAAAAAAAAACAAACACAAAGATAACAAAAACAAAGTAGTGCGAGCTAGTTCTTACTGTCAGGTCCACCCAGTTGGGCAACAGCATCAACAAATCTCTCATGTAACTCTGCAGTCCAGCGGAGCCTTGGTTTTGGATCCGTAGTGAGAACCAAGCACGCATCCCCAGGTAGATTAGTCCCATCTAATGCCGCTTGAAAGTCCCCATGTCCATCCAAAGGCAGTGAGTGTATTGCAGAGTACATTCTTGAATACCCTTTAAATATTTTCCCAGGAAAGTGACAGAAAATGCTGAAATGGTGCCCAAAATCCGATTTTTGGGTTCCTGGGTCGGGGCTTTGGAGCCCCGAGTTTGAGGTCAGAGAAAGGAGTCTGTATATGCCTGTGTTGATATTTGAGAAAGAGAGATGGTGTCTTATGAGAGAAGAGAATGGGGGGGGGGGGGGGGGGTGTGGGGAAGGTGTTTTTAGGACAGCGACGTGTACATTGTGTTTTTCTGTGTGTGAAGTCTTTGTCTAGTTTATAACTTTATATTTTTGCTATATTAATTATATAAAAAAAAAAAAAATCGGTCAGC
>Ga0325404_1008122_pt1 | contig 10838 bp, 10 predicted proteins | sample PopdelMetagenome_18_FD_205664 | JGI IMG/M metagenome (GOLD analysis project Ga0325404, IMG submission 205664) | Populus deltoides microbial communities from Bellville, Georgia, United States - Xylem-Control-R1 | ecosystem: Host-associated > Plants > Phyllosphere > Stem > Wood/Secondary xylem...
TAGAATATGATTTATTTTTTACTTGGCTTATAAATAAGATTTTAACATTTTTTTGAGAGATTTTAGCTAAAACTAAGGTTAACATGATTGAGGAAGAAGACATCATTATTGTAGTTATTTCTAAAGTTAATATGGTGATCAATGATGAAAATTAGGTGATAAACTCTAGCACTACTAGGCACATATATGCAAATAAAGAACTTTTCTCCACCTATACACCTTTTAAGGATGGAGAAAAAGTAGTATACCTTAGAAACTCAAGAACTGTAAATGTTCTTGGTAAAGGCAAAGTCTTTCTGAAATTGACTACGGACAAGACATTAGCTTTGAATGAGGTGCTATATGTCCCTAATATAAGAGAAAAATTGATCTATATGGCTTTATTGGAAGAATTTATGATCAAAGTGTCATTTGGATCTAACAAGATTGTAATGATTAAAAATAATGTATACTTATGGGGAAAGGATATTGTGACCATGAACTTATTGTACTCAATGTTGCTAATGTAATGAATGAAAATACATATTCTTCTACTTACTTTCTTGACTTTATTCATCTATGACATGCTTGATTAAGACATCTTAGCTTACCTTATTTTATCTTAAGAAAATGAATTCACTTGGTTTAATTTCTAGCTTGAATTATTCATCTATGAACAAATATGGAATATGTGTTAAAGCTAAAATTACTAAGAAAACATAAGCATTTCTTAATAGAAAAATTGAATTGCTTAGCTTAATACACATAGCTTTAGAAGATTTTAAACAAATTAGTACTAAAGGAGGTGAGAAATATTATGTGACTTTCATAAATGATTTTTCAAGATATACAAAACTTATCTGCTTAAAAGTGAAGATGAAACTTATAGCATGTTTTTAATATATAAAGCAAAAGTAGAAAATCAACTAAATAAGAAATCTAAAAGAGTTAAATCTGATAAAGAAGGTGAGTATGTTCTGATGAATGACTATTATGTAAAGAAATGTATAATAAATGAAGTTACTCCACCTTATTCACCCGAGTCTAATGGGGTAGCTAAAAGAAAAAAATTAAAAGAAATAATGAATGTAATGCTAGTTAGTTCTTCAACGCTTGATAATTTATGAGATAAAGCTATTTTATCTGTATGTCATTTACAAAATAGAATTCATAATAAGAAATCTTGTTTAACACCTAATAAATTATGGAAATGTTATTTTTATAATTTAAAATATCTAAAAGTGTGAGGGTGTCTAACTTAGGTTATGTTACCTCAACAAAACAAAAAATTATGATTGTATGTTTATTGGTTATGTTGAAAATAGTGTTGCATATAAATTTTTAGTTTTAAAAAGTGATATGCTAGATTGCAATACTGTTATTAAAATAAAAAATATAGAATTTTTTGAACACATTTATCCATTAAATGAAAGATTTCTCATGCACATGTTGATGATAATAGAGTTGATGAAACTCATATTGAGGAGTAGGGAACAAATAAAAGAAACTTCCTTCAAAAAATATTTTTTACTTATTTTAGAGAAGCAATTAAAGTTAAAATTAATTCACTTTTGCAAAATAAAACTTGGAAGATTATTGATTTGCCCCCAAGTGTAAGACCTATTGATTGCATATGAAGTTTAAAAGAAAATATTTTCCTGATGGTTCTATAGATAAATACAAAGCAAGATTAGTTGTAAAAGGTTTTACTCGAAAATAAAATATAGATTTTTTTGATATATTTTCACTTGTAACTAGAATTTCTTCAATTTGAGTTTTAATTACTTTAGTTTCTATTCATAACCTTTTTATACATCAAATGGATGTTAAAAACGTTTTTCTAAATGCTGATCTAAAAGAAGAAATATATATGTTACAACCTGAAGGTTGTATAGTACCTAGATAAAAAAATAAAGTTTGCAAATTTAAAAAGTCTTTATATGGCTTAAAGCAAGCTCATAAGCAGTGGCATGAGAAATTTGATCAAGTTGTTTTAAATGATGATTTTTCTTCAATTAGTATGGATAAATGTGTGTATATTAAATCTATTAATAATGAATATGTGATCATTAGGTTATATGCAGATGATATGTTTATTTTTGGTATTTACATGAATGTTGTGTATAATACTAATGTTACTTAGCTTATAAAATTGATATAAAAGACATGGGTGAAACTAGAGTAATATTGGGTATTGATATTATAAAAAGAGGCAATGGCATATTGTTAACAAAAGAACATTATGTAGAGAAACTTCTCAAGAAGTTGGGTCACTTTGATGTAACACCTATGAATATTTCTTGTAATGATAATACTCAATTAAAGAAAAATAAAGGTGAAGTTGTTGCTCTTCTTGAGTATGCTCAAATTATTAGGATTCTAATGCATTTAATAAACTTCACTCGACCTGGCATAAGATACTTTGTGTATAGATTGAGTAGATATACATATAATCTCAATCACGAGCATTGGGCAGTGATAGTCTGACTAATGAAATATTTGAGAGGTACCATGGATTATGATATTCTATATAGTGAATTTCTCGCTGTATTAGAAAGATACAGTGATCCTAACTAGATTTTAGATTTAGATGAGATTAAATCTACTAGTGGCTATATCTTTATTCTTAGTGGTGGTGTAGTGTCTTGGAAATCATCCAAGCAAAGTTTAATCATTCGGTCCGCTATGGAGTTAAAATTTATAACTTTCAAATAAGTAGGAAATGAAGTTAATTAGTCGAGAGATTTTCTAACTGAAATTCCATTAGGAACAAAACCAACACCTTTTATATTAATGTATTGTGATTGGCAAGCAACAATAGCCATTGTTAAGAATAAATCTTTCAATAGTAAAAATTGACATATTTGATTAATACATGATACTATGAAGCAACTACAAAAAGATAGAATTATTTCAATTGATTATGTGAAGTCAAAAATGAATTTGGCCAATATTCTAACTAAACCGTTTGGTAGAAAGATGATATTAGAAACATCGAGGAGAACAAGACTAATGTTAATTGAGAAATCAAAATGATGGCAATATAATATATGTGATTATAAATCCCATGAATTAGATTCATATAGGTAATAACAAAGTCTTTTTCTATGATGTGAGAATAATGCTAGTCTGCCAATTAAAGAGAGCACGAACTAAAAAGTTCTTAATGAATTCCATAGTACATATGGATAGTGCTCAAATTGTAGTAAAAGCTTGATGGAATCACCTATATGAGTGTGGAGTGGGGCCGTTTCTATGAGATACTAGTAAATCTCTAGAATACCCATAAATAATCAGGCGCGTATATGACCTATTAGCCTAAAACCAAGTCAAACAATAAGAAATTGTGGGGGTATGATGTGATTGATGAGATACCTAACTTACAATAAGGATTTTAGTCCATAGAAGTTAAAAACTTCACCAATAATCCTATAAGTTAAATCTCATTATTTCTATGATCTGGTTCATATTCTAAAAGACATCAAGTTTGATGCATTATACTTAATAGATGGAAATCCAGCAAGTATATTCTTATTCTAAACAATATTTTGAAATATATAAGGGGTTGTTGTAATTAATAAAGATTATTTCAAAAGATGTTTTTACCCAACATTGGAAAGATAATATCTTCTCCTTTTAAGTTAAAGTATTTAAATAAAAAATGTTCATTATCCCAAATTAAAAAAACACAACTTTCTTATTGTGAATATAGAGTATATATATTAACGTGCTTCTTATCTCATATTGAAAAAATAAGATATTTATCAAGTATTTATATATTGAACTTTGATATGAGATAGTAACCAACAAGAAAAAAATAATAGGTTCGCACGTATAAGATTGAGTCAACCAAAAGGAAAACATTTGATTACCCTTTACACGGTTTTAGTAATAGTTTGTCTTGTTAATTTTAAACTGAAACAATAATTTTTTAAACTCCTAAATCAAATCTCTAACAACTCCAAGAATAAATTCCTTAACAGCCCTGTTATTTAAAACCATTGTAACAGTTGCCTGAATTAATTCTCTAATAGCTTTTTTTAAAAAAACCATTGTAACAGTTCTTTTTCAAAACTATTGTAAAAGGTACTAAAAGATAACTTTTTAATTCTCCATTTATTTTGCTTGTTAGCTGTTGTGGTCTGTGGTGTGTGTGTGTGTACCTTCTTGAAAACAATAAGTGCCAAGAAAACAAGATATATTTATTCTCTAGGTCCTTACTTGTATTTTTAAAAACAATGAGTGACAAGACAATAAGATATATTTATTTTCTAGGACCTTGTTGTATTCTTTGCTTCTTTTTTTTATTATTCTTTTTGTTCTTGCATCCCTTCATTTAAGAAAAAGGTCAATCTTGTGTGAGGAAATATCCCTAAGAATAATGTCTATTTATATCTCAGGTTTGCTTTTTATTGTTTATGTTCGTCCTGGTTCTTCCAACACATAATAACCTAAAGAGGTTTACTTAGTGATTAAAAAGAATTGCTTCATTCTTGATATTCTGGTATCAAACTTTTAAATTAATATCTAGAGGAATTTATGAAATTTTTCTAAATGCACTAGGCCGACATGAGGGGTAAATCTTAATATCACTCAAGAAAGATTTAGTCTGATACAATTATTGTCAATAAAAAAAAAAACTTGTACATAGTACATTATATATACATGTATATAAAAAGAATGTTTATTGATTTGATGTTAATATGAATTTATAATAAATATATGAAACCTTGATATATGAATCATATATAAATGGCTGAAAAATTATGGTGATATTTTCTGATACAAATGTACCATTAAAAATAAAGAAAAAAACATTGATTCTTAATATATCATATCTTAATTTGTTTAAGAACTAAATCATGGAAAGATATTTATTTAAATCATTTTCATTTTATATTACATCTATTTAAGTCAAACATCCTTTTAAAATACAATAAAAATTTAAATAAAATTTTAAAAACTCATACAATTAAAAAAAAACACCAAAAAAAAACATAAAAATTCTTATACATGCAATCAATTTTTTTCAATACATATTCAATTTAAAGATTTGACGGTTCTTAAATTTTAAGAGAAATATTAAAAATTATATAATATATTAATAATTTTATTAACATAGAACCAACTTGAAAAATAATAAAGGGGTAGATGAAACATAACTCAATTGATATCCTATTTTAAGTTTTTCAACAATCTTAAAAACTTTGATGATAATTGATTTCAATCAAAGGCATTTATTTATTTATTTATTTATTTTTATTAGACATAAATAAAGAATATTTAATATATATTTTAAATTAAAGGTTATAATATGAGTTTTCAATTGGATTAAGTAAAAACAATAAACAATAAATATATTGTAAGAAACTTTGATTCAAATTTTTCCATTTAAAATGCTCTTTCTTTTAATTTCTCTCCTTGAAAAAAAAAATAGAGGGATATATTTGAATAAATTGAATGATTTGGTACATAAAATTATGGTAATTTTATTTTTTCAATAATTTATTTAATAAGACTCTATTTTGGTAAAATTAGTTAAATTGAACCCAATATTTAATTTCCATCTAATTTCTTTCTTAATTGGGTATGATATAAATAAATAATTTTCATATAAGATGAACGTTGGATTTATAAACATCATGAATGATGTGATGGAAATCAGGCCACTCTTTTTATATGAAAATTGTTTGTACATATGTAATATCTAATTACCAGAGCAATTGGATGTGGTTAACTATTGGACCCAAATGAACCAATTTAATAAATTAGAGTGTTAATTAAAAAATTATTAATGTAAGGATAATTCTGAATGATTGAGACAAATATATAGGAAAAATGATAGGTTAAACCCATGAAGTCATAAACATTAAAAAAAAATGATAAAGTTTGATGGGAAAAAAACTCTCTCGTTTAAAAAAATAATAATAATAAAAAATACTTGTATAAAAAGGTTTTTATCCAAGAAATCAATCAAAATGTTTTTAACATCGTTAATTCATTTAATTTTTTATTATAAAAAATGCTACTGGAGTTTTACATATTAAAATTGGATAGAAATTATTTTATAATTTATCTTATATTCAATATTAAATTATCAAATCATATTTACAATATTTACATCTTATGTATATTACATTAGATATAAAATAAGATTTTCCTTCAAATTGCAACCATTTAAAAATGAAAGTTTTTGTTATGCTAGGAGCTTCCTAAACTAAAATGTTTTATTTAAAACTAAAATAAAAAAAAAAGTTTTGAATGAGGACTTAGAAACAGCTCAATCCCTACTTTGATAAAAGATATGCATTGGATTGCAAGGACAATGAGCAATTAATAGGGGTATGAATACGTTAATAGGGGCATGAATACGATCAAGATTATATTGAATGAAATAAATTCGAAAGGCATCACTTATCAGATAGATATAGCTCAAATCTGCTCACCATAACAAAGAAAGGCAACCCAAAGCAAAAACACAAAAATAAATTAACATATAACAATATGAACATTGAATTTAAATTCAAATAAAAAATTAACATTTACAATTAAAAATTAATATTAATGTTTCACAAATATTTGTATTTATAATTTTAAAAACAATATTTTCACCTTAAATGACACTGCTATTTGGACAACAGTTGACTAGATAGTTGGACTAGTAGTTTGGATGAGTATTGTTGGGGTATCCTTGAACATACAAGTTCAAATTCACACACAATTAACATCAACACAAAACAAATAAATAAAAATGCATGAATGAATAGTAATCATGCATGAATAGCAGTAACATCTGCATTATTTATATTTGTGAATAGTAAACCATGCATAACTTTCAGAAGAAAAAAAAAAAGAAAAAGAGATGAAAGTTAACCTTAAGGCTCGTTGTAGATGAAGAAGGAGTTGCTAAAAACTTTCTCTCTCTCTTTTTTTTCCTCTCTACCATCTTATGGATTAGGCTAGTTTAACTTCTCTCAACTCAAATTCTCTATTTCTCCTCTCTTTTTATCTTACAAATTTTCTCTCTCTAAGTTGCTTCAACTTGTTTCTTGCTTTGTCACTATATTTATAGGTACGAATGAAGCTCTTGGAACCTTTCTTGGTGGAATGTGGACATTAATTTACTTGGGTCAATCTCAATCATTTACCATTGTTGTACACTTTGGACAAATATGCATGGATTAGTCTATTTGCACCAGTTTTGCAATGGTATCAAAGGCTCAAAACATGTTTTTTTTTTATTGAGAATGTAGTACACATGCAGAGGAGAGAAATGATGTATTGTTTAGAAATTTTGAAAGGAGTGGGAGAGAGAAAAAAATGGCTGAAGTATTGTCAAAAGCCATGAAAAAACAAAAATTATAGGCTTCCACACATGGAAAAAGAAGACATTAGTCATCTATGCAACAAAACAATGTCGCTTTTAGTGCATTTTTCATTGTTCTGAAGTGTGGAGTGGCATTGTTCCACTTAACAACATGAATTCAAAACAACATCTTTTAAAGATAAATGAAAGTTCTATTTTTTAAATAGGTCCTATGAAAGTTCACTTTTTCCATGAAAGTTCTCTTTTTCCATTTTAGTCATTGGACTTTTATTTCTTTTATTTTTAACCAATTTCAACTTTGAAATAAATATTTCACTTCAATTTCATCATTGGTTTCATTAAAATGGTCCCTCAATATTAGCTTCTTTTCTAATTAAGTCCATGGCTTTCAATTTTTAATTATTTATTCAATTTCAGCATTTTTTCTCTCTCAATTTCATCATTAATTTTGTTACAAAGGTCTTTCTATTTTGCCACATTTTCCAATGTAGTCCAATCATCTTCTCTTAATTTCATCTCAATTATGTCTCTAATTGCATTTTCTTTCAGTTCTTTCTTTTTCTTTTTCAATTTTTTCCTTAAAATATTTATTTTTCCTTTTGATTGAAATATTTTTTTAGAGAGGTGAAAAATAGGATTGTGACAATATTTGTAAATGAAGAAGTAGGGTATGAGCACAAAGACCTACTATATATAGATATATCCAAGAAAGCATGTCAAATCTCGATGACTTCTTTAGTTTTAATCTCTTATGATTTTTTATGGACCTTTTTCTCAAACTTAATTATGATATTTTTGTTTTTCTCTTATACACATAGACATGCTAAGTTGGCATTTGCCACTACAACACTATATAAATGATATTCAAGGTTAGTGTTTGTATATTGCTAGTTCACTTCTTGATTTTCTATATTGGAGTATTTTTTTTCTTTAGTAACTTTGTTATTAGTGACCTTAGTAGTTCAACATAATAAAGTATATCTGTTTTAGTGTTTATTGTCTCTTGAAGATTTATAGAGAGATGATGACTTAGTGGATCATTACATCATGTTAAGTTTTCGCTTTAAACCTTTCTTAGTAAAATACTATTAGATTTACTCAGCTAATTAGTGAACATGATGTCTTGAAATACCTAACCTTTTTATATAAATCAAGCCAATAGTACTCATATAGTTCTCTATATTGATATTTCTTATAATTTTCACAGTTTTGTTTATTTTGACCCTGAACAATTTTTAATTTTATGAGTGCTTAGGATTTAGTCTTTTATAAAATATCAAAGAAAAGGCTATGTTTATTACTTATATAGGTGATCATTCATTAAGAGTATTCTAATACATTCATCTTGATATACTAATTTATGAAAGTCATTAATAGCATAACTCACCATTTATTACGTTGCAACTAGCATCTTTTTCATCATGAGAATATACAGAAATTAAGCATTTTCAAGTGCTACTAAAAATATTATATGTCTTAGTTTTTTCTATAAACTTGCATCTTAAGAGCTTTAGTCAACTAGATAGGGTTGTCATCGTTATAATCTTTTATCTTTAAAGTTTTTAAGCTCATTCCCCTCAACAAATTATACATAAGCTATCTTGACAAACCTTTAGTTAACAAATTCATAATATTTTTCTTTGACTTTAAATAGTTCATGGAAATAATCCCATTCAAGAAAAAATATTTAATAGTATTATATCTACAATGTCTATGTTTAGATTTACCATTACATATTATACTTTGTGTCTTTCCCAATATAGATTGATTGTCATAAAAGACTTAAATTGTTAAAACTGGTTTTGGCCAACAAGGAATATCCGCTTAGAAGTTTCAAAGTCACTCGGCTTTTTTTCTAGCTATATAAAAAGAAATAAACTTTAATTTCATCATGAATCTTTCAATACATATTTTCTTAGAGGATTTTCATGACACAATTGCTCCACCAAATATGAGACATATCTATTAGTAAATTTTAAATTCTGTTAGATATCCAATTTGTATCAGCATACTCTTTCGGTACCGTTGGGTTTCTAGTATATTATAGCTCATAGACTAAGATGTATCTCAAATATTTTCTTACTTATTGCTTTCCAATTATCCATACTTGAATTACTAGTAAATCTACTTAATTTACTAATCGAATATGAAATATCTTGACTTTTGCAATTTATAATATACATCAAACTTTCAATTATTTGAGAATGTTGTAGTTAATTTATTCCCTTAACTTTATTTTTTTATATAGATGTAAACTTATGTCCATATATTGATGTTTTGGTGATGCTATTATCACCTTAAGAAAATATCTCAAGAATTTTCTTAACATAATGAGATTGGGACATACTAATTCGTTAGATGTCCTGATAATTTTTATTCCTGGTATGACATCCACAACACCTAAGTCTTTCATATCAAACTTATTAGTTAACATTTTTTTAATAGATTTGATCATGTAATCATTGCTATCTAAAATTAGCATGTCGTTAATAAAAAGACATATATTGATATATCCATTTTCTGTTTTTTACATAAACACATTTATTAACTTCATTGATTTTAAACTTGTTTAACAAAATAACCTTGTCAAATTTTTTATGTCATTATTTAGCTGTTTGTTTCAAACTATTTAATGACATGATAAGATTATAGACTTTTTTTTCTTATGCTTTAATAACAATCTTCTTAGGTTGTTCCATATAAACCTCTTCACCAAGGTTACTATTTGAAAATGTTGTTTTATATTTCATTTGATGTATTTCAAGCTTATTAATCATTATGATTGTTATTAATATTTATATCAAAATTATTATTGACACATGTGAATATGTGTTAATACCTTCTTATTGTTTGAATTATTTAATAATAAGTCTTCTTTTATACTTTTGAAGATCCATTTATGACCTAATGATTTACTTTCATGTGAAATATGCATTAGTTCTCATGTGTGATTATTCATAATGGATTCGATTTTACTATTAATTATCTCATTCTAATAGAAAGTTTCAAGATAGGATAATGCCTTAAAGTAGCTCTAAGGTGCATTTTTTTTTTTAAAGTATGTTAGAAAATAATGACCAAATATTTTAGTCATTTTTTCCCCTTTTACTCATTCTTGGTTCAACTTATCCCATTTTTAATGAGTACAAATTTATCACTCTCAAATACTATCTTAAAACTATTTTTTCTCAACAATGAGTCATATACTAAGTTCTTTCTAATGTTAATAACATGAGATATATTGTTAAGGGTGAGAAGCTATTCAAAAATATTCTTCAGAACCTTTCTAACACTAAGTACCTTGGAGATTGTTGAATTCTCTATGTACAAGTGTATACCATCCAGTTCTTTATAAGTGAAAAACATCATATTCTTAATGTATACATGTCTTGTTATATCAGTATCAGCCTTGTTGATAAGATAAATTCATTTCTGAAATTTCATTTATAAGGTGATTAACCTCGGTGATATTGACTTGAGAAATCTTTCATTGTTTTAGGGTTTCCTTGTTAAGTTTTATCTCCACAATTCT
>Ga0325404_1008123_pt1 | contig 10837 bp, 6 predicted proteins | sample PopdelMetagenome_18_FD_205664 | JGI IMG/M metagenome (GOLD analysis project Ga0325404, IMG submission 205664) | Populus deltoides microbial communities from Bellville, Georgia, United States - Xylem-Control-R1 | ecosystem: Host-associated > Plants > Phyllosphere > Stem > Wood/Secondary xylem...
TTGGTTTTCAGGAAAGTGTTTTCCTGAAAAATTTGGGCAGAAAACACTTTCCGGAAGTTGTGAAAAATTTAGAAATGTCATTATTTGCTGATTATATTAAATTTGATCCTCAAACTTTTAATTGCTATATATAATTTGTTTTGTATATTTATTTTTCAATTCCATCTCTTAAAATTTAATTTTTATATTAATTTTGGTCCTTATTTTTATAATTGCTATTTGTTTTTTCCTTATCATTTTTTTATTGAAATTTTTTATCTATCAAATTTGGTCCTTATTCTTTTGATTGTTACTTATTTTATTAGAAATAATTTATGAAATGTTAATTATTATTATTTTAATTTATTCACCTTTTATTTTTTTTAATTTTTTAGATTTAATCTCTATTATTTTGATTATTATTTATTTTATTTGAGATAATTTATGAAATTATATTTTTTTCAATTTCATTCTCATTCAACTTTTTAATTTGTAAGATTTGTTTCTCATTATTTTAATAAACTTGAGAAAAATAAAACATTAATAAGTTATTTTCCAGCTCATTTTCCATGACATAACCAAATACTGGAAAGTATTTTCCAACTTATTTTCCATTACACTACCAAACATCGGAAAATACTTTTTCGGAATTCACTTTCCCTGAAATTTACTACTTTCAAACAAATCCTATCTATCTTAAATATCAATCTTAAAAGCATGTTTAGAGGTGCAGCTGGCTGCTCATTTTTAAAATTTTTAATTTTTATTTAAAATTATTTTTTTATAGTTTAGATATGTTGATATTAAAAATAAATTTTAAAAAATAAAAAATTTATTATTTAAATAAAAAATTATTTAAAAAGAAATTGTTAATATAATACTAAAAAGGCTCTAAATCTCTGTTCTTTCTAATATGCTATCTGTCCACTTGATAATAAAACAATTATTAAACGCTATCAAGACAATAGCAAACACGTGGCCTATATATATATATATATATATATATATATATATTAGCGTCAACAATTGCTTTATTTTATATCAAGAGAAATTAAGGGAATATTTATTAATATACTGAAGATTTAAAATTAATGATTACAATATTAATTCTCCTTCACCGTTATTTGACTTGAAAAGACACAAACTATGTCTTCACTTGTCGACGGTTCAAATTTATCTTTGTAATTCCTTCTATAACCTTCCTCCTTCAAAATTCAAACAATTTACCTATGAATTTCTTCAAAAAAATCATAACTCAAGAATGGTAATTTCGTCTTCCTCCTCACCGAAGAAATCAAAAACAACATCTAGAACATGATTAATCTTCAAAAACACTTTGCTTTAATATTTTATAAAAAAATTAAAGGAGAATTTGTCTTGGTTCCTATCAATGTTAGGTTATAAACTCATACATGTTAGAGAATAATATAAATCATATTATGAGACTTCATCTAATAGTTTAAATTATTGGGTTAAGATGATTCTTTGACATGGTATCAGAGCCTTAATGACTAAGTGGTCTCTAGTTTGAATATCACCATCTCCATTTATTTGATAAGAATTAAACAGAAGGTAATGTGGATCTGTGTAAATTTCAAGCCCAAAAGATTTTCACTTGAGAGAATGTGTTAGAAAATAATATAAGTCATATCTTGAAATCTCACTTAACAATTACTATTGGGTTGAGATGGTTCTTTAACAATGTAAAATATCAGCTATTTGTTGAAAATAAAAGGGAAAAAAATTAAGCCATGACTCACTTACAACTCTCTTTTTAATTTTTGGTTTCAAAGACTTGTGGGCACTTCCAAGAGAATTTCTGAAATTGAAGCTAAAAGTTAGTATTTTTAGGTGTTTTTCAATCGTTTTGATATGTTAATATTAAAAAATAAATTTTTAAAAAATAAAAATAATATTATTTTAATATATTTCAAAAAAATATTTTAAAAAACATTTATTATCACAATACCACAAATACAATTGGAGTAGGGCAATGAGTTGGGCATTTATGAACTGCAATATGCCGTCAAGGTGAACATTCAACTAAACCGAGCACTTTAGGCGTGATTTTTTTTCTTTTGGTAATATTTAATTTCCACTCCCAACCTACTAGACATTAGTGTTATAGTAGGGGAAAAGCTCCACAGGGAAGAAATTAACATCACCAATGATATTACTGAGTCTAAAATATGAGAATTTGATCTTGGACCAAGTATATAATGGCTTCATGAAAGCTGAAATTAAGGACACTTCTAGACCATATGAAAGGGCGTATATGCATTGATTATGATATTATATAATTTTTTCTTTTTTTTTTTTGAAAAAAAAGTTATTTGTGATACACCCAAATGACTGGAATTTTTCTAGCCATACCAACTTAAAAGGCTAAAATTTCAATTTCAACCTAAATAACTAGAATTTTAGTCCAACATCTACACCTATCCATGTCTGTTCAATATTATATAAACACACCTTTCTACATATTTCTTTTGGGATTTCAATAGCCAGCCACAAACATTTCATGCAAATAATTTTTTCTATTCACACAACTTTTCTATGTAGAACAAGAATATTTTTTTTACACTAATGACACTATCCATCACCAATATTTTTATCAATAGCATGTGTGACACAATAATCATGATATGACACAACAATCAACGATCCACTATGGCTAGCTAATAATAACACATCATTTCTCTATCAATGATATATCCTATATTTCATGAAGAAAATCTAAGATCTGGGTGTATAAATACACCTATCACTAGGCAAAATCAAAATCATATCATTGATCATCTAGAGATAGCCATAGATAGCCAAACTTTATGCAATCATGTAAAGATTCTAGACCATGCCATAAAAATTCTAGCCACATAAAAACTAGAGCGTTCCCAGCTAGAGCTAGGTTAGGCTATACAAGTTCTATCTTGCATATATATGATACACATTTCTTGTAATTTTTTTTAATTTTTTTTCTCCTTGTATATTATTCTATTCACCTATATCTACTGACTTAAGTATCAAAGTGTCTCATGTTCTCATAAAATACCTTTTTTTTCCCATAAACAACCAAAGCTAGACAAATATATATATGTTGGAGCTATCAATTTATCAATCCAAGACGTAGCATAAAGAACCAATATTTTAAATAACATTTTTTCACAACTTCATCAAATTTGTAAATAATTTGTTTGTGCTTGATTTCATAAGCTATTCAAAGGGTTTCTAAAGATCATAGTACTACTAATTTGAGGAACTCCATTAGTAAAGGGTCTTTCTCATTCTTTTTCAATTATCGAAAAGTTTGTACAAGGCCTAAAAAAAGACTTTAGAGATAATTCTTTTATTTGAATCTCTTTTTTCTTATTCATTAATATTCAAAACTGTTAAATTCTACATACAAAGCCTTTATATTTATAGAGAGATTATAATATCAAACTATTATAATCCAATAAAGATTCTAAATACTAGTTTAATAAGGATTCTAATTAACTAGTTAAACAAGGATTCTAAACACACATTTTTATTTTTATTTTTATTTTTATCAAGGATTCTAACTTAGTATTTCAACTAATATCTTAACAATCCAATTCTTAAACCGATGTTCTTAAGCATTTAGTTTAGCTATGAGAGATTCTTATTTAAACAAGATCTTCTTGAGTGAAAACACCAAGTGATCTTCTAAGCTTCACAAATGACTCCAATTTTAGAATGACTTCTTCTATGTTTCTTTTGCGAAGGATATACATGTCTTTAATTGAAAGACTTAAAAAGCCTGAGTGGGGGTGAATTAGGACTTTATTTAAGATTATGACATTTTAGAAATAATTCCTCAATTAGTTGAAGAATACCGAAAACCACAAACAATATTCAAAAGTAATTTTTCTCTTCAATTTCAACAATCACAAACAATTCATAATTAATAAATGCACAAGTAAATTGAGATAGAGAGAGATAAACAAATTGATTTTTATAGTAGTTCATACAATCACTTACTTCATTTCTTGAATTTCTATTCAAGTATTCACTATCACACACGATCTACATAACCGGTAAAAACCAAACTGATTACATAATTTTTTTACGGACTCAAGATTAAACTCAATCTTTTTACAGGCTAAGAATCAAACCTAACCCAATTTGTTTTCGAGCACAAGATTAAACCAAATTCTTTTGCGGGCTAAGAATCAAACATATCACGCAATCTTTTTACAGGCTAAAAATTAGAAAACCTTATACACAATCTTTTCAAGGCTCAAGATTGTAAACCTTTTTTTAGCTCTTTTCTAAATGATATACCTAAATGGTTAAAATATCACTTACATTTTCATAGTTAGTTTATCTTTCACAAGAGAAAGATCACTCCTTACAAGATGAGAAGATCACAATAGATTAACTCAAGTCTTTATAGAATATAATCTAATTCATAAAGGTGAGAAATTGATTTGATGTAATATAGGATTTGTTTTTCAAGAGAATACAAAGATGAATGAAAGCTTTTAAGAATAAGAGAAATTCAAAGCATCAAGTATGTAAGATTATAAAAAAGTAGGAGTGTAAGAGAAATCTTACATGAAAATCAATTGAGTATTTATAAAAAAATAATAACAAAACTAGTCATTACTCACAACCATAAAGTAAAAGAAGAATGTTTTACTCCACCAAGTAGTTTTTCCATTGTCAAAAACAGACATATTGAATATTTTAAGAGAAAAGGAGTTGTTGAAAGAATAAAAAAAGTATTGAGCACATTTCTCTTGAAATTACAAGTTTGTTGCCTTATCTAATAATAAACAATTAGTGTAGAAGCCAATGTGATACTATTTTTTTTCCCTGTAACTATATATTAAGATATATTAAAGTACAAAAGTACATAATAAGTATAATGCTTTTCTTTTTAATAAAAATACCAAAATATATGAAGAAATAATTTTTCATGAAATGATTTTCACTATGTAAATTTTGTGCACTTAGAGTATTTTTGGATAGAAATTTAGCAATAAAATATTTTAGGATGATTAAAATCATTTTGTGTCGTCAAATTAAATCATATAAAAACTTGATTATATAAAAATTAAGCTTGAGAATCTCCTGTCATGCTTGCATCCAAGGAGTCCATAGCTTCAATTTGATATAGAATAATTCCTATAACAATAGTATTTTGACATACATATTAAATACAATAATATGATGTTATCATCAAAATAAATAATTCACAAATGATTAAAGACTTTTGAGCTAACATTAATATCACGCAATTGTATATAACTTAAGAATATATTTTTAAATTAATTTTAATATGGTAATATGTGAATTACTAGAGAACTAGGATCTTTTTCTCATAATACAGCATCTTGTTAGGTTACAATCATAGTTTTAAAACTCGGTCTGGCGGGTCGATCCGGGGCTAGAACCGGGCCGGGTTGAAGAAAAAATAGGATAAGAAAAAAGCCGGTATGACCCGGTAAGACCAGGTCAAAAACTCAGTTGCAACCCGTTGACTTTTCTTTTACTAAAACGATGTCGTTTTGATTTAAAATTTTTTTTTTACCCTACTGACCCGGTGACCCGGTTAAAACCCGGAGGGGCCTCGGACCGGGCCGAGTCTGAAAACTATGGATGCAATACTTATAGTTTTTATTGCAATTTTTAGGTAGATTAGAGTTTATTTTTATCTGCAAATATATAATGAATTAATTTTGACTTTCTTTTCTCATCACCATTGATATTAGTAGCAAAGTACAGTTGCAAATTGTTATTTTTAATAAAATAAAATAAAATACGGTAATAAACCCAATCAGTTCTTTTTTTAATAAAAAACCTAAAAAAAAAAAACAATTGTAATCATAACGAATAAGTTCAGAGATTATTCTAGAGATTAAAGATACATTGTCGGTGCGTATACTCGGAGTTCCTTTCAGGTATAATTGATTGCGGGATTGATCACTTTTTCTCATAAAATATTAGAATATAATATTATTGATTGCTTTTCTAGGTTTTTTTTTCTTTTGTTTGGTAGTCGTAAGGGATCCATGACCCTTGTAATACTTGATGGCCGCTACAAAATTAAACGATAGGGAGATGCAATAAGTTCCGGCACTCACTCTCTCTCAGAATTGCTATACATGCATGCTTCCTAATAATTTAGACCTAGCTGCTAATAGTTTGACTCAGCTTTCACAATGGAGAATCACTCACTATAGTTTCTCCTTTCTCATAATTGACAGAATTTGTGCACGGTAGTATATAATATAGAATAATATAAATCATGTCTTGAAATTTTATCTAATAGTTTAAGTTTTTGAATTAAATTGATGTTTTGACATGATATCATATCGTTGATGACCAAGCAATCACGAGTTTAAATCTTATTATCCTGATTTATTTGATAAAAAGTAAGTGCAAGGTAGTATGGATCTTTGTAAATTTCAAGCTCAAATAACTTTCACTTAAGAGGATGTGTTAAAAAATAATATAGATTATATCTTAGAAATTTATTTAATAATTTAATTTTTTGGGTTGAATTAGTTTTTAAATATGGTATCAGATTCTCAATAACCAAGCAGTTACGTGATCTAATCTCATCATCCTCATTTATTTGATAAAAGTTAAGTACAAGGTAATGTTGACCTTTGTAAATTTCAAGCCTGTATAACTTTCACTTAAAAAAATGTGTTAGAGAATAATATATGTCGCGGGACGACGCAATGTCGTCTGGCGACGGCGGAGGCTCTTTGTTGTGCCTCCTGGTGTGATTTCTCTTCATGAGAGAGTCTCTACCTTATCGGGTTAAATCCTAACCGTTCTAAAGTCTGAATTTTAGCATCGCATTTTTACACCTTGTATCTTTAATACTTGAGGATGTACTTTATCGTGTAATTTTACACCTCACAAATATTAAAGTCTACATCTGGATCCTAAAAAAGGATTGGAAAAAGATTTTTGACATGTTGGCCAAATCTTAATGGATAATCATAAACTGGTTATTATATCCATTTTTGGATTTTCAAAACATGAGAAAGATGCAATTTTTTTTTTGTTTTTTTTGAAAAATATGCTTGGAAAAATTTTAGGATTTGGCCGTATGCAACAAAATATTTTTTCTTTTTGAAAATGTTTTGAAATTTTTTTTTGAAATATTTCGAAGAAAAACCGGGTATTTTAATACCGGATTTGTATTTTACAGTGTAAATATACAATCCGATATTATGAAAAATTAGTAGAACAATATTTGAGAAATCACAATTTTTTTGAAATGATTTTTTTAAAAGTTTTTGGATTTAAAAAAAAAATAGGTAGAGTCCATTAAACAGTGGACTTGAATTATAATTGATGCCACTATTCATGCGTGAACAGTAGGACGTGAATTATAATTCACGTCCTCTGTTCATGCAACAGGGACAACGAAGAAGAAGAAGAAGGGGAAGGGGAGAGAGGGCGGACAACCTGGCGTGGTGGTGGTCTGGCCAAGGATGACGGTGTGCTGCCGGTGGTTGCAGCGGTGGAGGCTGGGGTCGGCTACGTGAGGAAGAAGAAAAGGTTGCAGAGGAGAGAGAAATGCTGGAAGGAGAAGAGGGAGAGAGTCGCGGCGGCTGCTTGGTGGCCGGTTGGTGGTAGAAATGGTGAGGGGCTGACGTGAGGACGGTGGCTGAGTGTGTGACAGAGATGGTGGCCGGCGGCAGAGGAAGCAAATTAAAGAAGAAAAAAACACGCGGGAGAGGCTGCAGATAGGAGAGAGAGACCGACGGTGGCTCTTGGAGGTCGGCTGGTGGTTGTGTTGGCTTCCTGTGATGAAGGTGATGGTGGGAAGACCGGTGATGAGGGTGGTGGTGGCTGAAGACCACGGTGGAGAGAGAAAGAAAGAAGAAATGTGCAGAAACCAGAAGAAAAACTGGTTTTTTGGCTGACTTTGGACCGGATTTTCTCCTCACTCAAGCCATCAAATCCACCTCTATTTATAGGCGGTGGAAAAAGGCAATCTTGTTTACACAGGAGAAAAATTTTCAGCCCTTGATTCGGTTGGAAAGAATCCCAACCGTTGGCACAAAATAGGCATGATGCACTGTAAAATCTGCAGAAAAAGCTGCCTGAGTAGGCATGTTTAGGTGGGCGCCGATTAATTGTCATGCAAACTGAACAATTGATATGGAACTGTAGAGGAACTTCAGAGGATCATTTTCGTACAAGTTTGGTTAAATTTGGTGGACGTTAGGTGCATTAAATGCACCTGCAAAGGAGGTGACTGGAGCAATTTTTCCTGAAAAATAAAGAAGAAAACGAACAGTACCAAAGTTCTGATTTTGGCCAAAGTTCATTTTAGTCCTTCCGCTTTCAATTTCGTTCCATTGAACCTCTAATTGACCCTAAAATTTTTCAATTAAACCCCTGATGAACTTCAATTGGAGCCCCGAAGTTACGCGCCCATTGCGATATGGTTCTTGGTCTCGAATTTCTTCAATTTATCTCCTAATTGACCCCAAAACTTCAATTTTCTTGCAATTTTGCCCATGATTTCAATCAAATAACTTGGTAAAAATTAAATTTGGTCTCTTAAAATTCCAATATTCTCAATAAGCCTAAAGTAGGCTCCTAAACTTAAATTTTCACCAATTAAGCCCCAAATAAAATTAATTTGACCCATTTAAAGTATAATTAAGTCCTTACACTTAATTAAATCCTTGAATAGGACCCAAATTAATTCTTAAACATAATTAAAATTTAATTTGGCACATGATTAAATCAAATTGACCTATTAAAAATTTAATTATGTCATTGGACTTAATTTTTATGCAAATTCATCCAATAATCATTTAATTTGACCTTGAATTTGTATTTTTTTCTCCATTTTTGGGCATAACGGGGTGCAATTAGGCCTTGAATTTCCTCCAAAAAATTACAGCTTGATTCCCCGGCATACTTTCTCCACGTTGTCAGCCTTTATTTTATTTTTAGTTTAAAAAAAAAGTAAATTTTAGAGAATAACCCAGAATTGAGTTATGACAATATAAATTATTTCTTGTAACTTCATCTAATAACTTAAATTTTTAAATTGAATTGGTTCCTAGACAACTTCAACATTAAAGAAACTACGTACAATGCAAGACAAATGCTTGTCAAACCATGAAGGTATGAAACCAATACATTAAAGAAACTACGTACAATGCAAGACAAATGCTTGTCAAACCATGAAGGTATGAAACCAATGACTTACTATTAGCATCCCTGATCAATCTCTATTCATAAAATTAATGGAGTACTAGAGTTATCCATATCGATTATTCCAAACCTCTAGCGTGTTGATCCATTTACAGACACATAGCCTTGACTTGATGCCCCACTTGTAAGGAAAGATAGTGTTGATATTCTCTACACATGCTTAACAAATACTCCTGGCAAGCATCTAATATTCTTCTTAATTATGTCGTTAATTCATGTGAAAGCAGAGCTATCTAGGGCTTAGGAGAGCAGGGTGCTCCCTATCTTTTCCCTGCACATAGTTAAAACGGGAGAGGAAGACTTTGGAAAAGAAAAGAAAAAACTTGGCCTGCCATTTTCCGAGGAAGGCACCATCAGAAGGTGGGGCTTTGATGGTGCCTGGCGAACATGGCCATCTATTTATTATTACGAATTTCTCACCCGCTCTACATAACAAATAAATCAAAAGACAAATATCTGAGAATAAAAATACATACTTTAGAACTTGAGTGAAATAATTTGTTTTTTTTTTATTGATCATGTGTAAGCACATCATTCATATTTTATGTGAGTTCAATTTTGTGCAAAGTATTTATTTATGTCTTTAATTAACAAAGTAATTGGGTGATAATTAACGATTGGATTAAATATTGATCCTTAATTCAGTAAATTTTAAGGGAAAAAAATTAAAATGGTAACAATTTGATGATTGAGACAAATTAACACATTGAAGAAATGATAGGTCAAGCAAAGATTATTGCAAGGAGCATAGTCGGCAATGGCACAGTTGCCATATAGACAGTGACCCAAGACACACCATTAATTAATGGGATGACCTTGGAATTTTATACAAATTCCAAAGAAAAGGCAACCTTGATGATTACCTCGAAGGACTTTAGCTACCTCCATTACACTCTCAGGTACAGGTTCGAGAGACAAGAAACAATGAGCCATGGATGCACTAACGACAACGAAGCCAAATTTAGGAGCAGTGTAGACTCGAGATTGATCAGTGATTAATAATATTAGGAGGATTGTCGAGCTTGTATATTCGGGACATGGCTGATCTTGTATTCATAAAGAAACGATTTGGATAGCGGTTCAAACCTTCTAAAGACTTGCATGGAAATCTTGAAACAATAAGAGAATAATTGAAGAGGATTTGCAGCTCTACATGCACGAACAACACTATGTCTTAACTAATAATTAAATTCTATGTTGTGAAAACAAGAATTGTCTTTCATTTCTCGTATATATGACAGAGTCTTTGCCCCTTCAAGAAGTCTGCAGTCCGTATTTTAGATAATGTGAGAATGAAAAAAACACTAAGAGAGAAGACAAAAGCTGAAAATGGAAAAGAGTAAAGAGGTTCTTCAGTGTGGAGGTCATGGCAGGTCTCAATTCTGATTTGGTTAGGCATCCAAGAAATATTAGATACCTGTGAATTCCAGCAAGGAACATGCTTTGGCATCGTATTCTCCAAAAGGAGTAAAAGGGAGGCTGTGCACAGGCCGAGGCCAGATATCAGACCGCTAGCTGCCGGTTATTCTCTTTGAATTCTTTATGGAGCTAGTCGAAGAGCTCATCGGTATAAATTAAAGCTCACCACAATCACTTTCTGTTTAGCTTTTTGTGACTGTTGTTCTTATGCTGATGATTT
>Ga0325404_1008124_pt1 | contig 10837 bp, 2 predicted proteins | sample PopdelMetagenome_18_FD_205664 | JGI IMG/M metagenome (GOLD analysis project Ga0325404, IMG submission 205664) | Populus deltoides microbial communities from Bellville, Georgia, United States - Xylem-Control-R1 | ecosystem: Host-associated > Plants > Phyllosphere > Stem > Wood/Secondary xylem...
GCGTACCGACATCATCCTATCTTTGATATTCATCAAGAACTCATATTCACAAACCACAGATCCACAACCCAAGCTCTTTTTTGTTCGATCAACTCACCCAAATCAGATGAGTAAATAATAATAATAATAATAATAATAATAATAATAATAATACAGAAAGTTATATTGATAGAATAACACAGCCCCATAGCTTCATTTCTATAAATGAATCAGGTTTTTATTCCTTTATGAAAGAAAAAGAGTATTGAATGAAATATAAACAAACAAATAAATAAATGCTCAGTCGTGGAGTTTTCTCAAACTTCAGAAGTTGCACTGCACTGCAGACACAATAATTTAGAAGATTTGACACCGTTTCGCTTCAGGGAGTAAACGGTTAAGGAATGAGATCAATCTCGACAGCCTATCAGAGAAGCTTTTAACATATGAATTCCACAAGTCATTAAAGCCTGCCTTACAATCTTTGACTAATAGCATGTAACCAGAAGCTCACTAAACAAGATGATGGATAAAAAAAAGAAAAAGAACACAAGACCAAAGAATGAAGAACACATATCAACATAGAGAGAACTCAAATATAGAAGAAGTGCCACAAAAATACAAGAAAAATACAAAATTTCCCTTTGTGATAAAATATTTTCACAATTTCTAAGCTACATGTTGTAAAATAATATCCACATAGGCATTTTAGTTGTAACCAATCAGTAAATGGTTGAGCCTAGCCCAATAAGATTAAGTATGAAAGAGCCGACTTGATCTAGGACATTTACATGATAAATAGAGTTTAACATGCATCTAATACACCAAGTTATTTATTCTGGACTTGGAATTTTTCCCTGTACGCTTTCTCCAAGTTGGTCAACACTCTCTCTCAAAATTATTTGTGCTTCTCTACAGCACCAGCAAAGCCCTATGGAACTGGATTTGAATTTAGGAAGGTGTTTTTAGAGAGAACAAGAACATATATGTTTGTCAGAGAGTGTTTTCTGAATTCGATAAAGTGTGTTCTCCAAAATAAATAACATAGCATGCGTCTTAAACTCTATCATCTAAGTCCTCCATCGAGTTCGCTATTTCAAACTCCATCTTCCTGGGTTACGTTAAGCACTTAACAGTTAATTAACTAAAATGCTCATGTGGAAATTATTTACAACACTAACATTTAACAGCATATTACACAAAAAACGTCCATTGCTTCAAAAATCAAACCAGAGAGGATTGCATTAACTGCAACAACCTTAAAAAGAAGTTCTAATCAAAACATCAATCCAGTCAAATGAACCAACAATCTCTTCATGATTCAAAGCAAGGAAAAAAGAACTAATATTATACGCAAACAAAAATAGCCCCAGAAATAAAATTTTGTCCAACTTCAATAGCCACAGCACATAACAAGTTGCACTGCAGACAGAATTATCAACGCTCGTATGCTTCAACTGAATGAAGCATAAGGAACCTATTCAACTCCAATGGTCAGAGAAAAAAGCTTAATTAAAACAAAATCACAAAAAGATTGTTCAAGAATTAAAATATTCACTGTTACATATCAGTTGAGCAAAAAAATCAAAGGCGGATAGAAATCAATAGAATCAAGAATACCTGTTAGCAAGACCATTGACGACAAGCTCATTCACAACATAAGATAAGACCCTGTGCACGAAATTACCACCCGCCATGGCTTGTTACCTTTCTTAAAAGAAAGAGATCAAACAGACACAAATCAGCAACGAGTTTAATCTTAAGAAATGAAATTGATTGATCAACAAATACCTTTAGGATTTCTTTTTATTTCTAATCCAAGATTACAAAACCAACAGAGCCCTATAAAACAGTAATTCAATTTTCTTTTTTTAAAAATAAGAATAAAACCTAAAATTATGAAATTCAGGTATCCATAATTATGATACACAAAAAGATTGGGCACGTAAAAATGACCACAACAGATTTGATTGATTATCAAGCAAGTGCAGCTAAGGAATTGACTGCGTAACCTGAGAGAAAAAGAATGGCGATCGGGAAGCAATTTGAGTGTGGAGAAAGATTCATCGATGACAGGAATGCGTGTTTAGGGTTGGTAAGAGAGGCCCATGGGCTTCGTTTCTTGTTTAGGGTTTGAACAGCCTAGGGTCCGTTAGCAAGATGACTGTTTTCTTTCTTTGGTTTACAAATTCCCTCCCATCCCTATGCTCTCATCAATCAATCAATCAATCGCTTTGGAGAACAGAATATCTGAAGGGTTGCTTACGTAATACACACACACTAGCTATGTAACCTGTATTCTGCTGCATGTTGTAATTTTTTTTTGTCAAAAAAATACCGGTATGTAGGCATTTTGATGTGTTTTATATTAAAAAATTCAAAGAATAAATCATAAAAAAATTAGCATGTTTTTTGTTTGGTTTGTTCTTGTGCCTATACTATCATGTTTGTTTTTTTCATGCTTGTTATTTGTTTGATATAGTCTTGAAAAAACTTGTCATGTGTATTTGATACATGCTCAACTTCTTTTAGAATAAATCTTTTAAAAAGTTTATTTGTTTAAAAGGTTTCTAGCAACTTTAATTTTTTAATTGTTATAGTTTTTTTTTTTTTTAATCTAGTTTGCTATATTCATGCAATTTATTTGAATTTCTTTGATGCATATTTTTATGAACTAGGATTGGTTTACACATGTTCTTGCAAACTTGTTTTTCCTGTGTGTGAAGTGTCCATATCAGGGATGTTATCACTTGCCACCTGTGATCGTCTTATTCATGCTATAGTCAACGGCATTTGCAGGAATCACAAAACCATATCTTTATATATCATGAAGGCATGTCAGCCTTTATGTTAGTAATTCCGCATAGAGAGAATTGGTTAGGGGAATACATTCTCCACCTAAAAAATATTTACTGAAAACTTCACTTAAACCTACTAGCTTGGGGTTGAGCCTGCTGGAATCTTCAGTTTGACAGGAGTTAATGGCTTAACGCATTTGCTTCAAAAGCTCTGGGCCAGAAAAATACTCATGTTCTTCACCAAATAATACGCAGATTCAGTTGGCCAGCAAGCACCCAATGAATTTCGCAGTATCTTCCAGTAGCATCTGCTTTACTTAATGGAGGTTTAACAAAGACATCTGTCACAATTCAGCAAGGTTAACTTGAAACCTGAGAAGTAACAACCTACGTTTAAGCCTAGAGCAGGGGCTGGTTTCCATGTAGATGCAGGCCCACAAATGGGTAAGAATAATTACAATATAACATTAAGAAGATGTGTAAATAAGGAAGATGAAAAACCCACTCAAATTGGGATCCAATTCCAAGTTTTCTCCACCATTTGATTTGGATTTAGCAAATCATGTAAATGATGCCTAAGAAAGGATGAGCAGGAAGAAAAGACTGCTGAGGACGTGTAACTTTTTATTTCAAAGCTCCCAAACCAGTGTCTGTACATGAGCTAAATATATTACCCCCCCCCCCTCCCCCAAATAAGATTCAAGAAATCGATGTGCATGGAACGAGAAGTATGAGGTTATCAAAGCAGCTTCCCCGACACAGCAGAAAAAGTAGTAAATCACATCCAGATGGCACGTGAAAGTTTACACTGCTACATGCGACTTCGCTTGCTCAACATTGCTGGCTTAAAACTGGCAAGACCAGTGATTTCCCTGCCTGTTATCAAGCTGTTGATGTCATAGGTGCCTTCATATGTGTAAATGGGTTCTAAATCACATAGTGCCTGCAATGTGATCCCAAATACAGGAGGGTGAATGATATGTACAACAGCAAAGCATGTTGGAAAATTAAAGAAAACAGATTCTTCACATCTAAGAACAGTGATCAATGAAGAAGCCATTCACCAGTTGGTGCAATGAGTGGTAAATGAAAACAAAGCTGAATCAAGTTTTTAATCTTTGCATGTCAAAAGACCTCAGGCATGGCTTTTGGTATTGAAAAATTCCATTTTCATCTGATCTAAATGTGTCAGTCATGTGTCCAAGAGTAAACTTCTCAGTAAGGAGTTTAGCATGAAAACCTTGGCAACTAGAAAATCAGCCAAAATTCCATTGCCACCAAGTAACTCCCTCCCAATACTAGCAGTTTCCCTTGCCTTCAAACTGATCCATGCCTGAAGATGTAAAACAACATCAATGCATCATGGCTGGAAAGCACAATCCTTTATCACTAAATATATCACAGAAATGAATCGGTCAATCATACCTTTGCCAAGCTAGCTTGACCTGGGGTCATTTTTTCCTTTTCATACAACTTGCAAAGACGCCAACCAACTAGTACCATTGCTTGGACATTACCAAGCATGTGAACAAGTTTCTGTTGATTGATTTGGAAAGCTGCCAATGGTGCTCCAAATTGTTTCCTTTCCTTTAGATACCTTAGAATCATTTAAGAGTCAGTATAAGTAATGTGGGAAGTTACAATAAAGGTACTCAGGAGAATCAGGATATAAAGTGATTACCTGTGACACATGTCATAGACCCCCATTGATATGCCAATAGGTTGCCAGGCAACCATTACACGCGAAACAGCTAGAACCTAATTTTACTTAGCAGTAATCAGCAAGGAGCTTGGAAATCTCAAACTCATAAAGATGAGATCATATAGAACAAAATGGAATAAGAACAGAAAAATTCAGCTGTGTAAAAAGTTCACAACAAGCAAGATTTACCAGGCCCTTCTGCGAATCAATACTATAGGTGAACTGATGAGTAATTGTGTATTGATTTTCACGCTCATTAAAACTCTCAACAAGGTAAAAAGGACCTGACTAATTAAAAGGCAACCCCCAGGGGTAAAAGGAAAAGATGTAGCTTTCTTATGTTGGCAATGTTACAAAACACTCAGTAAAGGGAACAGAGTAGAAGTTCAAACACTGGCAAATTATAACAATCTCAGAAGCGCATTTAAACTTAAAAGGTCCTAAAAGCCATGAACCAACTAAAATGCAGAAAAACATGGTCCAAATAAAATTATAAAGATTTTTTTTTCCTTTGTTTATTTAATTGAGTTTTAAAGAGCTTGAAAATCAACTGCCAAAGAGTAAAAGGAAGAGATGTATTTTCCTTGGTAATGTTATGAAAAGCTCAGTAGAATGGGTGTAGAGCAAACACACCAAAAACCGCTGCAAATTATAACAAGTTTTGAAGCATATTCAACTAAAAACATCCTACCAAATTACAGAAGTCAAGTAAAATGCAGAAAAACATTGTCTGGATAAACTTAGAAAGTATATTTTACTCTTGCTTCATTTGCTTAAGAAGATAGGGTAGAATACAAAGATCATAATATAATTCTCATAAATTTTGAATAGTTTGATCTGTTTCTCTCATCCACTAGACATTTCATTAATTTTGTGTTCTCCAATTGACTTACTAAATCTCAACAGAATCACGTAGGCGACAACAACTTTGCAAACAATTATGTGAACTTCTAAAGTTTGATATGATGGGAATTGATCCCAAGGCTAAGGCAGCCCCAGTGGTAATGTTCTACGGCATTAATAACTCTTGGTTGGCATACTGTTGCACTCCAGATAAATACTGAAGTTTCAGATTTGCAACATAACACTGGAGTTCCATTTCACTATCTTTTGGCAACACAAATAGATTACTTGGTATTTCCTAAAACTAAAGATTTGCGGGCTACCACTGCATAGTTGATTATCCAGAAAGTCATAGCAAGACTGACACTAATGATTATGGGCAGGTTTCTCAGAAAGAACTTGTTACTGCTGTACCTTATTTGTATCTTGAAAAGAGTTGACACCAGGCAACCTGTCCTCATCAGGAACAAAAACTCTTTTCATGACAATATCTCCATTTTGTACGATGCGCAGACCAATTTTATTTTCAATTTTTGTAACTGTTAATCCAGGAGCGTCCTTCTTTAGTATAAATCTGAAACAGGAAAAAAAAGAGAGGGCAATACATGTAAAAAGACAATGCACAATGAAAAACTGTCGAGTGTAGTGTTATGAACAAAACTAGAGAAAAAAGACACCTATAAAATGCACAATAATGGGCATGAAAGTCAGAAATTGAGAATGAAGGAGTGAGACCTTTCTAGGAGAGTCACTTACTGAACCTTATTTTAGCTAGTAAATAAAATTAGCCTTCTCTTCTCATTTCCAGCTCACCCATGTGTTGGAAAACTCATGCAAAAGCATGCCAGGATGCCCAAAAAGTACTCATAAAGTAGCTTGTTTCAAATGTACTCATCTCTAAACACTCAAGCATTTGGCATGCAATACTACATACAAGTACAGTTGTACTATAGATTTGAGCCTTGATAGTTTCCTCAATCTTGTTAAGAATTACTGAGAGATGTTGGTGAGCATTTAGAGCCAACAATCATTTATATGGCTTCAGATGGGATCAAGCACACACCCTTATCAGATGTCCAGTTTGCTTGATTCACTTAGGGGCCATGAGAAAGGAAGTCTTGTGCGAGGTTTGGTTATGCACAAACAGTCTCAGTGCATTTGATTGATGGGAGTCACTGGTTTTGGGCTCAGAGAATGATGGAACCGGTAATCATTAGGATACCATTTCACATATCTTATAGATGCACAACAGACTACTTTCTTTGTGTTCCTGTGTAACTATCCACCAAAATACAGAACAAACTTGATAGACAATGACTAAAGTGTAGCGTTTTATCACAGACATCTAGTTTCTATAATTACAAATCTCAGAGATCAGCATAATGTCGACAAGACTCACCACACTAGTCATAGATAGAGAGAATCATACCCGTTAATCTGATTAGTAGTGGTATTGCGAGCGAATACAACAAGCAAATCTGCAAAGGTACTGTTTCCTATCCAGCGTTTTTTGCCCTCGAGTATCCAACCTCCTTCCACCTGAAAATCCCAGAATGAGAGCAAAAGCAAGACATAGCAAGAAATTCAGCAGAACGGGATGAAGAATAGCAACGTAAAAATAACATAGAAGAGGTCAGGATGTCAGACCTTTATTGCTGTTGTTTTCAGACCACTTGCATCACTTCCATAGTCAGGCTCGGTCAAAGCCTAGTGATCAGGACACCATAAAATAACTTGAATCTAGCATAAATACGTATCAGACACATGTAGTGGCCGAGTGCCAAAAGAAGCCACTTACCCAACAAGCTACGGCGCTGAACTGTGCCAAAGAATGTAAATATTTCAGCTTCTGTTCCTCTGAACCACACAATGCTGTTCTTCACAATCCATGCAAAAGGTCAGAACTCATTAGTTAGCAGCATCTTGTTTTGTAACTAAATCCAGGAATTAGCATGTCTCAAAAGGAAAGACAGTTAAACCAAGATCTCACCTATGGTGAGCATTGCCAGAGAATGCACCAAAATAAAAGTCGAACAGCTCGCGTCAACTCTAGCAACTTCTGCCATCGCGATGGCACTTGCAGTGATGGAAAGACCAGGGCACCCATAACCCTGAGATTTCAAGTCAGTTAATCATCCAATTTCCCAATTCAACTTGAACAAAATACAAAGTTACCTTGATCGTTCCCCCAGCTATACCCAAGGCACCGAGCTTCGGAATAGCATGAAACGGGAACTTCGCCTTCTCCCAATACTGTAAAGCAATAAAATAAATAAATAAATTATACATAGTTTTTTTTCCCGCCAAAATCTAAACATAATACCTCTGTCATCATCGGAGCTATTTCCTTCTCCATGCACTCCCTCACTCTCATCCTGAGTGCCTGATCCTCCACGGTTAATAAATCACTGAATTGATAGTAATCTGAAACTGTTTTATTTTAAAATAACAACAGCATATTCATTGATTAGCGAGTGTCGAAAATGGCCTAAATTTCTCTCAATAGATCATAATTTTATTTTATTAAAAAAAAAAAACTATTGATGCTCTTACCGTTAGGAGGAAATGTGGAAACTGGAGTTGCTTGAGGGAAGGCGACGGAAACATCCAACGGCGGTAAATTAAAATACGAGCTCCTTGGATTTTGCTCAACCTCATCTGCTAAAACAGTTTAAAAAAAGTAATTAATTAATTTAGGAACAACATGAAGATTAATGGAATCAAGCCATTAACAACAGTATATCAAACTTGTTTGACATGCACACCTCTGTTTTTAGGGATTGACATGGTTGGAAAATATAAAGCGAAGAGAGACACCTAAGATGTGTTTTCTTTTTTATTTGGTACTAAAATCTGTGACGTTCTTGCTCTTATGATCTTATCAGTAAGAGACAAATGAGATAGAAACGACGAAACTACGTTTTAAAATATGCGAAAATGACTACTAAGTTGAATTATATAAAACATTAGTAGTGGTCTTTTTTCTTCTTTTTTTTTTCCATTTAGTTTTTATATTTCCAGTTCACCGAGACGCAGGCCATAGCCATCGAAGAGTGTCATCCTTTGCGTGATGTCATCTATGACATGAATGATGAAAATCGTATCAATTGGAACGAAGTTAGGCATACCTTAAAGCCGCCAATGTCACTGAAGCTATGGGGGGTCTATACTAAGATGCTGTTTGGTAACGTAGTTACGGGTGAGGTTTACCCGCAACTACATATTTAAATGTTTGGTAACAGAGAAAAAAGTGATTTTTATTGGTGGGATCCATTAATTTTACCTGTTGCACCACAGGTTTGGAGAAGCAGCTGCTCGTTGTGATTTCCTCTTAACAGTGGAGTCATACTGTTAAGTGAACAGTGGAGCCATGCTCCATTGTTGCACTGTTCACGTGAACAGTTGTTGTTTTTTTTTTTTGAAAAACCAGTGCAATTAATTTATTTCACTCGCACTGTTCACGTGAACATGAACTTCTAATTTTTTTTTGTTTTTTTAAAAAAATTAGTTTAAAGTGAATTAAATTTACTCATACTGTAATCTCAATTTTATTCCTGATAATATGTTACCTAATTTTATTGCACGCTCAAAAAATCATGAAAACTATAGTTCTTGTCAAATAAATTTTGGACGTAATGAAATTGTAATTTTTTTTAAAAAAATTGAGTTTTACTTGAAAAACTAGTATTTAATATTATTTAATAATACTATATAAATTAGAAGGATATCGCATGATGACATAGCATTTGTGAAATTTGATCGCAATTCCAATTATGTTCTTGCCGGGTCCGACCCAGTTAAAAAAATTCAGTTTTTATTTTTATTTTGTTTTATTCATTAAATTAGAAGGATATCGCTTGATGACGTAACAAAAAATTCAGTTTTTGTTGTTGCGTACTTAAGAAACCATGAAAAATATAGTCATTGTTGGATAGATTTCGTATGTGATGACATTGCATGTAGTTTAATGGAATAATAAATAAATTTTGATATCAATATTATTTATTTCATGATATAATAATAGTAGTTAAATCTACAATATTTAAATTAAAAATATTTTTAATTATTTTATAACCTCAATTTGAAAAGCATTTTTTTAACCAAACACATTAAACTACTTTTTCTTCAACCTCAATTTCAACCACAGTTTTAATCATACACCTATTTTTTTAAACCAACCTCAACTAAAAGTACTTTTTATAAAACAACTTTTTTCAAATCACAACCACAACAGCAACCACAATACCAAACACACCCTAATCCAATGCCACAACATCAAGTTCAAGGGGGACAAGTCACCACTCAGGGACCTACACCTGTACTAACTAATCCAGGAGCCAAAAGGAAAAAGGTGTGTCTGTCAGGTTCGGTTATTCTTTGTTGAGTTGGGCGAGTTCGACCAGAAATGCTATGCTTACACACAAGACTACCCCTCTTACCGAAAACTTATTCCTCGTTATTTTAAAACTACGTGGGCCCAACTTTATAACTAGCCCATATACTTCTTTTTTTAACGAAAATGTGATGGCTTTAAGATAAAAAGGAAACCATCTTCGGCCAACTAGCATAAATACATCAAGTGTCGTTCAATGCAGGCCCAAACCAAGCAAGAATATTGACCACACGTTATTCTAATAAATGATAATAAATAGTTATTTATTATTCTAATAAATGATAATAAATAGATAGATATTAGATATAAGATAAACTATATGAAGATATTTGAGTAATTAAAATAGCTAATAAATGATAATAAATAGTTATTTATTATTCTAATAAATGATAATAAATAGATAGATATTAGATATAAGATAAACTATATGAAGATATTTGAGTAATTAAAATAGCATTTATCATCTTATATAAATTAGAAAAAAATATTTCATTTGTTTTTAAATAATATTGATTGTGAAATTTTTGATTAATGTGGAATAAAATTTAAAAAGAGTTTCAAAATCTTATTCAAAGAATCAATAATTATAATGTTAATAACTAACATAATTTAACAAAGCATACATACTCCATGCTATAATGTTTAAATCATAATATTCATGGTGATGGGATAATAATTATATTGAAAAACTGGTCACTAAAAAGTTAAATCAAATCACTTATAACTTTCTTAATATTTGGGGGTATCGTGATAAATTGCTAGATATTGTACTTGATATTCAAATATAAAATAATCAATTGTTGAATTGATAATAAACTAAATTATTTAATTTGTTTCATCTTATTTTATTTAGGATTGTAATTTATATTTGGGCTAATTTATTAGGAAACCTAATAGGTCACATACATAAGAACTATTGATAAAAAATTAAAATGAGATGATTAATCAAGTGTGATTTTAATGTAAATAAATTTAAAAATTTAAGAACTAGAATGTTATTAATACAGAGAATTATAATTTTAGATCTAAAAACAATCAAGTAAGTAAAGACTTAATTTAATAAATTTAAGGGGTAAATTGACATTTTACTATTTATAAGGTTTTTAAATTTTTCTATAAATA
>Ga0325404_1008129_pt1 | contig 10832 bp, 9 predicted proteins | sample PopdelMetagenome_18_FD_205664 | JGI IMG/M metagenome (GOLD analysis project Ga0325404, IMG submission 205664) | Populus deltoides microbial communities from Bellville, Georgia, United States - Xylem-Control-R1 | ecosystem: Host-associated > Plants > Phyllosphere > Stem > Wood/Secondary xylem...
GCAAGCATCTTAGTGAACCATAAACGACAAGGAAAAGAGAAAACTGGTTGATCATATTATTACCATGTTTTTTAAGGTTGCATTATGATCATAGCCATGATCTCATGTTGGAACACTGCATCATTAACTAATTGTGACAAATTATCAGCATAATATATATATATATATATATATATATATATATATATATATATATATATATATATATATATATATATATATAAGAAAGAGGGAGAGGGCCCGTGATGTCCCTAGGAACGACAACAAGGTGGTGTAAACCCAATGGGCTAAACACCCAGCATGTCCTTAAGGTCAGACAGACCCAAAAAACACCCCTGGTTTGTCCTTTGCCCCCACGACCCCACATGACACCGCTCCTCTCTCTGCCTCTCAAGTCTCACGATATATACCCCTACAATCCCTTCGACCTTTTCACGCTTTACCTTAAAATCTCTTACTTACCACAACCCCAAAAAGCTCTCTTCTCTCTCAAACTTCACTCTCCGAAAAATGGCTATCAGGAAATCAAACAAATTGCCTCAAACAGCAGTTATCAAGCAGATCCTCAAGAGGTGCTCAAGCTTAGGAAAGAAACAAGGTTATCATGACCAAGAAGGCCTTCCTTTGGATGTCCCGAAAGGCCACTTTGTAGTGTATGTTGGTGAAAACAGAAGCAGATACATTGTGCCTATCTCTATCTTAAGTAGACCCGAGTTTCAAACTTTGCTTCAACAAGCAGAAGAAGAATTTGGGTTTGATCATGACATGGGCCTCACTATTCCTTGTGAAGAAGTTGTTTTTCAGTCCATTCTGGTCAGATATTGAGCTTGGAGGAAGCTGCATCAGTGCTAGGCTATATTGTTTGTTTGGAGAAAATTAAGGCATGGTAGTTAGAGATGAAGCTGCTTCACTGCTTCTCTTCCTCAATTTTCTCTTATAAAATTTTAATTTTTTCCCCTCTTAATTTGACGGTGAGTCTGACTGATCAAAACCCCCGTGGAATATCACCAAGTTTAGATTTGTAAATCTCGAAGCTTGAAGTTTTCCTCACAGTGGTGTTTGAAATTTAGCCAACCACTAAAATTGTACCCTGTGAGAGAACTAATGCAAGGAATACAATAGGGTTGCCCCCCTTTTTACTCTCTCCCTCTCTTTCTCTCATGCAGGAGCTTGTACAGACACAGCATCGCACTTTTCACTTGATTTTAGGGTTTTGTCTTTGGCAGTTTGGGCTGCAATATTATCCCTGGGTTTGATCTTCCCAGCTTGGCCGTTAAAACTGTTAAAGATGGTGCCTAACAGACACCTAAGAAGAATATTTTGTCAGAAATATATTAGCAAAAATAAGTAAATAAATAAAACCCATGTCGCAGCACAACTCTCATTTCCTTTCCATGGGGTATTTTCTTCCAATAAGCAAGAAAATAGCAAAAAACACAACCAAATTAATGTTATATCTCTGTGATCTAAATTCTACAACTGAGTAGTATTTTTTTTTTTTTTAGAAAACAGCTGGGTATTAATTAATTCTTCTCTTATATAACTTTATAACAATATTTTAGCAATTGCCTCACCAATTTTTATGGATTGTGGATATTTTTTACAAAGAATTTGATCAAAAAGTGACTCCCTTTTGCTTTAGGTACATTTCAAGTACTCTGGATGCCAGTACCGCAGTAGCACTAAAAAAAAATCTGTCGATAAAAACTATGATAAAAAGAGGAATTCATTAAAAATATGAAAAGTCTTTGTATCTTTTGGAATATTTTAACCTATTCTGTCCTCCATGGGAATTTCCTTCTTCCTTTTCCTTGCCCAACCATTATTTAAGCTACGACCGCAATCAAAGGGCAAAGCGGGTGCTGGGGAGTTTAAAGCGGTTGTTTTTTAGTGAGTTTTTTAAAAAATATATATATTAAAAAATTATTTTAACATTATTATATTGAAAATAAAAAAAAATTAATTGAAAGTAAATAAAAAAATAATCTTTTTAAAAATAGAAAACCAAAACAGAATCTGAAGTCCGAAGGGAGAATTTTGCTTGTTCGAGGAAAATCTTTTTTTTTTAATCCAGAAAACAAAACATAAGACTTTCATCAATCACATCCACCATAGCCCACGTGGTAGGGGCCACTGCTGAAATCTGGTAAAATCTTCGAGACTGTTTGTCATTGCTGTCAAACACTGTTTTTAAAAGATTTTTTTTTTAATTTTTGAATTAATATATTTTGAATTATTTTAATTTATTAATATTAAAATTAAAAATTTTGAAAAAATATTTTTAAAATCAACTCTTTACCGCACTGTACAAACATCTCTTATCAACTTATTATAATCACAGTGATTAAGTGGTGGCCCACCAAAGCAAGGGCTCATATTGCACGCTCCAAAACAGTGACTCAGGGTTACTTTTATTACAGTGATCCCAGAGATGTCCTTCTACTTGCCGTATTTTCATTTTCTCATGGTCATAGTTATACTCATCTATTAAGTACAAAATTTAAATATTTGTACTCATAAAAATAAATTAAAGAAAAATAATTTCCCAAACCTAGCTAATAAAATTATAAATATTATATATATATATATATATATTATACAAACAGGATTGTTCATACATGTATTTTCTCATGGTCATAGTTATACTCATCCATCTATTAAAAAATAAAATACTTTTTTACAAACAGGATTGTTCATACATAAATATAACATCTTTTAAGAAATCAAGTAATGAAACTCGATCTAATTTTATAGGAAAAATGCATGATTCACGACTCAAATGTAATCAACAATAACTTTATTTTTACGTGTAAAAATTAGTTCAAAATAGCATTTACATTAAAGAAATGCCCTGGTGAGTTGATCTATCATATTTTTTATTGAAAAAAATGGGCATGATATTTGTTAGGGTAGTCCCATCTCACTGTTTGCGGTCCATAACCCCATATCTAGCCCTTAAGAGCCGCACTGAACGGACACACAGCTAAAAACTTTCGTGGACTCCATAAATTCTCGAGCCGAGCCAGATGGTTAATCCAGTGAAAGGTGAGAACGGCACATCGTTAGAATAGAAGATAAGAGTGCCCTAGCAGCTAGTCTCAGGCACATTAGTTAAGGTGCAATTACATGATGAGGTGCCCTCTTTTCAGAGGATAGCCGACACAGTGGAGGCCATGCAGATTGCAGGCTAGCGGGAACTCTCACGGCTTTATTTTACAATGAAGTTATTTTGTGCACGATTTTCAAAATGTATTTATAATATTAGTCTATAGATCTTTAAAATGTCATTAATTTTTTTAAACACTAATCTTAGATTTAAACAAAAAAAATAAAAAATATATAAATCACATTTGATTAGTTAATTAGAGGTAGGTAGACGAGTAGAATATATAAAGCATGGTCATGGGACCCTCTTCCTAGATGTTGTTAACCTAACTAACTAGCTAGGTTTGAAGATAACATAAGCAAGGAAATATTACAATCTTATTCACTGAATGAGGTGCCCTTATTTTACTTTTAATAATCAAGCTATTGAATTTAAGGCTATGTTATTTTTCACCGCTGTTCTATTTTTTATTTAAAAATATATTAATATATTTTTTTAACATCAGTATATTAAAATGATCTAAAAATATATTAATAAATTTTTTTAAAAATATTTTTAAAATACAAAAATAAACAGGATCTATTTACCTAACTTAGACGTTTTACAGGAATGTTTTTGGATGGTTTCATGTTTTCAATATTCGGTCCATTTTCTTGAATTCCTATCCAATTGTGGCTTCATTGTATATCACCATCGTCTTGAAATATGGCATGTCACGTTCATAGAACTATTGATTATGCACAGGGGAATCTATTTCTGAGAAAGCTATATTATATGGTAGAAAAACCTGAGACGCTGTAAGAGAAATTCCTGGATTGAAAAGGCTTGTACATACGTTAAAAGTCTTTAGCGTGTGTCTGCTGCTGCCATGTGTAATGCATTTTAAAATTATTTTTAACTTAAAAATATATTAAATAGTTTTTTATTTTTATTTTTTATGTCAATATAATATACACATGGAAAAACATTAAAAAAATATCAACTTTCAAGTGAAATATTTTTTTTAAAAAAAACAAAAGTTAAACTGTACTCTTGGACACTAACTTATTCCCTCGTTAACAAGACCGATCGAAATATACTAATCCGAGAGAGAAATCACGTACGTAGTAGTATTTTTAAAGCAGTTGAAATGGAGACAACCTTCACATGTATAACAGCGTTCTTGGCGATGATTTCATAATCTTTGAGTAAAATTACAGGCAGAGAAAAGTTAGGTTCAGTCCTAAATCAACGATCACTCAAGTTGGTGAATTTGATTTTTTTTTTCCTGGTTATTTATTCCTCCATGTCTTTTCAATGTCTCGTTCTTGTTAACTCATGTTCGCCCCAATTTTATTGTTATTTCTTCAAAAAAAACAGGTAACTGATCTTGGACTAAAATGTTTTTAATCAAATCTATGAAACCTCACTTCATATCCATTAATATTGAATTTAATATGTTAATTAAATATTTTAATCAAAATGATATTAATTTAAAAAATTAAATAAAAATCAAGTTAATTTTTAATTGAACCATGAGTTAACTTCCTAGGTGATGTAGGTTTAAATGGGTCGATTACTACCTGATTTCTTTTTTTTTGAGCTTAACGTGCCCTCAGTCACCTTACTCCAAACGAGTCAACTTCTACCCAATCCCTTTTCAACCTAGCCCACTTCACGGTCTCCTGAAATGACAAGTTCAGCTTTCCCTAACCTTCCCAACCTCTCATGATTGAGGAGAATGGGGGGAAACAATAAAATCCAGGACCCTATTCTGTAGTTTCTTCTTTAAAATGCATATGGTATACGTACCTTGATGAATCCAATCGTAAAAAAGCAAGAAATGGAGATCGCTTTTTCGTGACAAACAAACATAGATGCCCACACTAAAGAGATTGATATCTGCCTCAAGAAGTGGCCGTGATTGTATACAATAAAAGAGCCAAAATGAATTGACTTGAGAAATTATATAGTGATTAAGACATCAGTGGTCGAGAATTGAGAAGTTAGAGCTTCATACATGTGATTTTAGACTACCTTTCGAAATAATATAAACTAATGATATAAAAGTTTGAAGAATTGGATTATGCTAATGATAACGATTCGTGTGGTTGTATCAAATCGAGTGGTTACAATGTCACATTGTGCTTATCTTCGCTAGCTAGCTAGCTTGGCATTAATGAAAAGGTAAGTAATTTTGCAAAGGTACATCAATTTGTCCCGGCCCCTTGTAGCCATGCCCCTCCTCCGATGATAAAACAAACTTCACAATTCATTTAAAACTTTTAATTATGAAATGTTCTATAAAACTAGGGTTTTTAAATCCTAAAGTTAATTATAGCTCTACATTATGGTAGAGAAAATTCTAATATTTTTTGAAAAGTCTAAAATTCAATATTAAGATGTAAAAAAATAATGCGTCATTTGTTTATAAAACTAACATAATAAAAAGAATCCAAAGCTAAATAGTAAAAGAAGTTAAAATTCAAAATTTATTAGAAAAATAATCCAAAGATAATAGATAATTTATTGTATGAATGGCGGCCGCTTGCAACTGGAAAGAAATTTTGGGAATTTGGTTCACAATAATTAAGTTGTTCTTAACGCTAAAACAATGGATTGAGATGTCGTCTTTGACTTGATTCTTTATCGTTTGTTTTGTTGGATAAAAATTAGCAAATTTAATTTTCATACACAGAAATTCACCTCATTCATAGTGCTGGAAATATCCGGACAAATATAAATATAAAGCGTACAATAATAAATAAAGCTTAGATTCTGATGTTACTAATATATTGTAATTGAATTTCTTTTTTCTTTTTAATTTTTTTAATTCATGGTGTTTCTTCCAATCATTATTTGAATGGTTTTTTTATTAATAAATCGATCGATTATACCTTTTAATGCAATATCATCAATGAACCATGCCCTTTATATTTCTGGGTTTTTAAAATGTTGTTAATTGTAGTAAAATTAAGGTATGGTGTGGTTTAATCGTCGAATAACGAAAAGCAAATGGACGAGTATGTTTTCCAAATTTTTTAATTGTCGGCATGGTTTTGAATTCTGATATTATTAAAGAGATGTAAATTCTGATGTTGGTAGGTTAATCGGGACCTTTCTTTTGAACTTGGCGTTCCTTATCTTGATTTCTCGCCTGCAGGAATTGCTGGTCCTTTACATCATGGTGCTATTTGGGTTGCTATTCCCGGTTTCTTCTCGATAATTCTGCTTTTTTAGGCTCTTAGCCCCTGCATCTATATGAAAAAAAACCTCCCTTCTCTCTCTTTTTTCTTTTCATTTTTACTCCCTTTGCGAAGGTCGAAAGGCACACAGTAGCAGATGGGCAAAATTCAAGGGACAAACCATCAATGGTATGGTTGAAAATGAAATGGGTATTTCGTAAATCAATCTAGCTGATCTATAAAATTTCACAGCTCGCCTTTGCGTCAAAAAGAAAGGCCTCAAATTTCATTAGATTGTCCGTACATGTATCTTTCAAAGAGTCACACTCGCGCAAAAGGCGCTTGCTGCGAAGATTTTATCGACTCTGGTGCTTTTAGGCACCCAGAAAAGCCATCTGCCTCTCGAATCCCTGTGCCATTCTTCATCCACGAATACAGGGCTTTGAAACACAGAAGAGAATGGCCAACCCTCGTATTTATGTAAATAACATAACATAAATGCCATCAGATTCATTTTTCTGACGGAACTAGGCTGGGCCCTCCAGATGAGTATCGGAATGTGTGAAGCTAGATAGCATCTCGCTTTCTCCGGCCTTTTTCGAGAAAGTCACCAAAAACTGTGCCCCTCCACCTCAACGTCTACCATATTTATCTCTTTTAGGTAAATCTCGGAGCTTTTATACTGTGCGAGCGACCTCGCAGAATTTCCTCCTCAAAGTATTGTTTTTTTATGTGTACATCTCATGAAATACATGGTAGAAAACATGTATCCAGCAAGAAAGATGATAAACAAGTCGAGATATTTAATTCTACATTAATTTGAGGATTTAATACCATCTCTGCATGGATAATATTATTCATGCATGCCTTCTGTTCGATAATGTACGTGATGGGTGTAATTGTCTGCCATCCCGTTACTCTCTTTCATTTATTTGCTCCAGCAAGTTGGTGTTGGACAAGGAGAGCTTTTCATGCGCTGGGAGGTGAGCTGTGTTGTAGGGCAGGCATGTTGCCCCCTTCAACCACATACACCATCAGAAATTCTTGACTAACGGTGTGTAGCAACCCCCGGTCTTCAGTATTTATCAAGCAAGAAGAAATTACACTTTAGAATCAAAACCTGATAAAAAAAAATGTTCTATTATTTTCGTGGCATCCCATTAATGAAAGGGGGGTCAGTCTACCATCAGCAGGATTTGGAGTCCATTTTTGACAATCAAAATCCTTCAAGGACTTGACCCAATAATTGCCCTAAGGGCGAAGTTAATGGTGACAGTCTAACATTCAAGATCATCATTGACCTACCTTTCGCGAATCAATAATTAATAACATCTTTCAGTTCCACTCTTAAAAAAAATATCCAGATTAAGAAATTGATGTGTTTATAAAAAAAAACATTTTTTTACTGTCCTTTTAAGATTTGAATTATGAATAACAGACGAGAAATTAGCACACTATATTTTTTTTAGAGATGATAAATTGAACGGAAAGTAATGTGGGATAATTGACGATATATACCTGACTATAGTAATATTATAGGCCACATATGTGTATTTATAAACGATTACTTAGCAATAAAAATATCATTAGCTCTCTTACCCCTAGGCACACACACACACACATAAATATTTAGAGAATAGTATAAGACACCGGTAATCCTTCTTAATTCCTTATTTTGGATCAACATGCTTGCTTAGGAGACGCAACAAAGACATACGGGAAGATTACAGTTTTTTTTTTTTTTGTAGAAATAATTGTTGGTTATAGTTACTTGTACCACAATATCCATCTCATTTAGTTTGAAGAAAATGCTTTCATGAGGCACGTATTAAAACTGGATCAACATGTCCAGTGGATGGATTATGGATATACGTATAGAGCTAGATGAGATACCCTTTTGCCAACCAGACACAGTTTTCTAAGGATATATGATGAGGTTGGTTGTTCAAAACCTCGTAAAGATTATGGTTTTTCTAAGGTTATTATGGATTGGAAGATGTAGAAACTTGTTTCTGGAAAATCAGAATATCTGCAAAACAAGTTCTCTATAAAACTAATGACTCTTCCATGAGTAAGTTAATTTAAATAGAAGATAGAAGCTTTATGTGTTTATATGCAAAGAATATTAAGATATGAACAGAAGGAAAAATATTATAACCTGTTTGTTTTTGCGTTTCAAAAACACTTTTGAAAAAATTTGAATTTTTTTTACTTTAAATTAATATTTTTTGATCTTTTTAGATTATTTTGATACGCTGATATCAATTATGATTTTTAAAAAATAAAAAAATATATTATTTTAATATATTTCTGAGTAAAAAATACTTTGAAAAACAATCACACTTCTAAACAGACTTCTAGAAGATAATACTTTAAAGTTCAAGATTATTTACATAATCTTAAGTGGATTTATCCATATAAGAGTAAGTTGATTAATGTGATACCAAGATTTTAGACTAATAAGAGACAAAGGTATAACAAAACATTACAAAAGTTGTTTTAATTCAGAGTTTTGTGGACACATGATCAATGAATATGCTTTTATTTGTTGCACATATATTTTATCCTCGTGATCGGGAGCGAATAGACTATATTTGACTAGAAAGTAGTGCGTTCGTGTATAATTACCGGATAATGTCAGCCATATCCAAGGTTTGATTCATCCATTAGATTTCGATGAGTCTTCTGTTGGAAAATTTTATTATCTTTGGCTATGTGTACACCCCAAATCTAATTTGATATTAGTGGATGCTTTAGAGCTATTAAATCATCAAGGCCGTGGAAAAATATCGATGCCCCCCATTTCTAAAAAGTACCATAATACGTCTAGAAACAAATTAAAAACTGGATTAATACTAGTTTTATTTAGATCTTACATATTCAAGTAAACTTTACAGCCTTGTCTCCTATGAGCCTAATTTCAAACGTTAGTACAGAGTGAGCGTGCTGAAAGGTCATAAACCCAGGGCTTATGAACACAGATTCTCGACTTCAGTATGGCTTAAAAAGTCTAAAAGAGCGTGCGTCTGCTGCATTTCTCTTCAAGAGTGAGCAAATTGTCTTTGAAGTGCTCAGTCAAGACAAGCAAACTTCACCAAGTATAAGCAGCCAGGTTGAAAATCATCTCCCTTGATAAAAATATCGATCGAAATTCTCCCTCGAGAGTAAAAAAATCAAAAAACTAATTAAACTGAGAAAATAAAAAAAATAATCGAAAAAATCAAACCGTGAAAAAACCGATTAAACCAATTAGAATTTTTAAAAAACCAGCCGATTCGGTTCGGTTTCGATTTGATAAGCCTGAAACCGAAAAAACCAAACCGAACTGAACCAGTTCAGTAAAAAAATACTATAAAAGCCATTTCTAAAATTTTAACCCTAGCATTCCCTTGCATCTAGCCCCCCCAGCCTCCAGCTCTAAACCTCTCTTCTCAAATCTAAACCTCTCTTACTCTCGATCTGATAAAAAATTAATTCTCCATCACTTTACAAAACTTCATGGCCAGATCTAGACTTCTAGTCATTTAACAAAACTTCAACAAGGCTTCAATCTTCATATTCAAACCTAACAACCCAGGGAGCATTCCCTTGCATCTAGCCCCCCCAGCCTCCAGCTCTAAACCTCTCTTCTCAAATCTAAACCTCTCTTACTCTCGATCTGATAAAAAATTAATTCTCCATCACTTTACAAAACTTCATGGCCAGATCTAGACTTCTAGTCATTTAACAAAACTTCAACAAGGCTTCAATCTTCATATTCAAACCTAACAACCCAGGGACTGGTTTAGTGTATGCTTCAAATCTTCATCTTCACGGCTTCAATGTTTGTTTCCTCTCATCGCGGTTTTGGGTTCCTTTTTTTTCTTTTTTAAGGTTGACGCGGCTCCTGATGTAATTCCTGCTAAGGCTGAGAAGAAAGATTAAAGTTTTGTACATCATGAGTTATTGTGCTATGTTATTTACATAGAACTCTTTACTTTTAAAGTCTGTTTTTTGTTTAACTTTTATATTGGTCTTTTTTCTTTCATAACCATTGTAATGCATGGAGACAATTTTATGGTTACTGAAGATGGATTTAGAATAATGGAATGGTTCTTTGCTGTATATATTTTATCTGCTTGCAGTTATTACATGTTTGAGATTGGTTGTTTGTTGAGTAATTGGATTTTTGAAATTGTAGGGTTTGTAGGGAAGAACAAGAGGGAAGCTGGAGAAGCTATAGAGAAGATTGTTAAAAAAACCCGGTCGGTTTGAATATAGGTTTTCCGGTTTTTATGTTAAAAAACTGAACCGAAACCTGTCGGTTTGAACCGATTCCGGTTCGGTTCAGGTTCAAAATTTTATTTTGGCTATTTTTTTAAATAAAAACCGAATCGAACCGAAAATGATCATCCCTATAAAATACTAATTTTTTTAAAAAAAAATGACATTTTGCTTCTGTCATGGAATGCAGGATAATCAATTGGGCATGCATGGACCTTTCTCGTCAATTAAAATAATTCAGGGCATCGTTTGAAAATAGACGAATACCGAATGAGCATTAGAGTACACAAGGATCTAAG
>Ga0325404_1008133_pt1 | contig 10830 bp, 8 predicted proteins | sample PopdelMetagenome_18_FD_205664 | JGI IMG/M metagenome (GOLD analysis project Ga0325404, IMG submission 205664) | Populus deltoides microbial communities from Bellville, Georgia, United States - Xylem-Control-R1 | ecosystem: Host-associated > Plants > Phyllosphere > Stem > Wood/Secondary xylem...
TTCAGGAACCTCATGTAGACGAACAACTTCTTTGAAGAACAGATTTGTGATGTGCACGGCATCTGATGTCTTTTTGCATGCGATGAAGTGAGCCATTTTAGAGTACATGTCCATTACTACAAAGACGAAATCAAATCAACGCTAAATTCGTGGAAGTCCCAGAATGAAATCCATAGACAAATCTTCCTAAGGGGCTGCTGGGATGGGTAACGACTATCATAACCTAATTTTTGACCTTTTTATTTTAATTATTTTCTTTACTAAAAAATGATGAAAAAAAAGTAAAAATAAAATAAATGAAGAATGAATTAAAATTTGGGTTAAGGGCAACATGATTGGAAGTTTAAAGATTTAATTAAACTCTTGACTAGTTTAATTAATCCAATCAAGGGGCTTAATTGAAAAATTATCAAGGTATAGGGCTGATTCTGGTAAATTTTGCAAGAAATTAAAATACAGGGACTGTTTTGTAAAATTTGTTGAAATGCAGGGTCCAATTAAAGTTTATCCAAGGACTAAATCATAAATAGCAGTTGAATGGGAAAACATAGTCGTTTCTTGGACAAAACTGTTCACTGTCTTCTTCCTCCGTTTCATCAGTTTCCAGCCAACGCTTAAGTTCCATCATTGAAGGCGATTAAAGGGTCGGTTACAGGGAATTTAGGAGGCTAGCCGTTACCACCGATTTTAGCCTTATAAAAGGAGAGGGAATAGCAGCCGACAAGGGGGGATTTGGACTGAAAAGGGGACGAAAAACCAGAGAGAAAAAAGCCAGAACACAGGAAAAAAAAAAGACCCAGGAGACAAAGGATCGAAAGCACAGACTAAGAAAAGGAAAGAGCAAAAAGCCAACGCTCCCAGCTTTGCTTTCGTCCCTAGAACGCAAACAAAGTGAACGAAATAAAACACAGTAGAGAGAGGGAGAGAGATCAGAGGAGATGAAGGAACCCATAACAATAAAGAAAAAGAGGGCAGGGAGAAGGAAGACTAGAGGAACGCCAAGAGGAAAACAGAGGAGGAGAAAATAGCATCAGCCGGCCAGCCCTCCATCACATCTCTGTTTCCCTGCTTCCAAGTAAGTCTCTCCAGCTTTGCAAGATAATTCGCCCACATTGTACACTTGTAAATTTAATTACGTTGTTGCTGTAGGTAAGGCCGGGTTGGCTGGATCCGGCCCAAAAAAAATAAAAAAATAAAAATAATAAAAAAAAGTAGAAAAAATATGTGCATGCATGAAAAATAAAATTTATTTTACTGGTTTATTCACTGACGCCAGAGTCAGGAATAAAAATACTGATTTAATTGTTTTTTTATTTTTTTTGCTACAAAAAAAACACCAGAATGCGTAATAAAATAGATTTATTTTATTTTGTTTTATTCATTAGCGTTAGAGTCAGGAATAAAAAAAATTGATTTAAACTTATTTTATAGCTACGTAATATTTACCAACATCAGAGTTGAAATTATCCGTAGTTGAATATTCACTGGAGTCATAGTCATGAATATTATAAGCAAATTATCATAACATAAACTAATAAATATTTAGCAATTTAAGACAAAACCAGCAACGCAGTCTCTCTCGGTAGTGGAATCCGTATGCAATAAGAAAAATAACAGTAGTGGCAGAGCATGCTTCTAACTCAGAAGCTTGAATCCTGATGTGTTTATCCTTGCTGCACTAGGATTCCATTTGGTCTAGAATTCCTTGCTTACGCTGTCCTACATCATCAAAACATCAAATTCCATGCATTGTCTTAATTTTCTTCAATTATAATGGGTTTAGGCAAGATGTGTGGTCCACTGCACCCAATCGGTGCATCAACTACCTATCGTGGATTGTTAAGATGAGTTGCAGTCCAGGCATTAATAATTAATGGTTAGAAAATTAGATGCAATTGATCAAAATTTAAATACAACATGCTAATTAATTAATTTCTCAACATAAACACACCGACTAACAAGAGGGTTTTCCTTACGCACAAGAAGTTAATTTGCACGTGATGCTATGTTAAGGATAACGATAGATATGATTTTCATGTCTATTTCTATTTCTTTTTATATATCAGAGATTGAATTCTTTTATGCCATTTGATTATATCATCTGCTTCTATACAAGTGGGTATGTTTTTGTGAGATATCTCTACCTAGCAATTAATCAGATAGTACAGGTATCCTTCTGTCTAGGTTGTAGCAATTTTTTTTATTTAAAATATATTAAAATACTTTTTTTTAATTTATTTTGGATATTAGAACATGAAAAAAAATTCACAGCTTCCAAATTCGAAACCTTAGTATCTAATTAATTATTCTATCTCAAGTCTCCTTGTAATTTGATTTCATGATGCCTGGCATAATATCTAATATTTACAGCATCGTCATCGTTATTATTATACCAAGTAAGCTTGCACATACCACGAAATTAGAATTGAGACGTAATTGGGTTGAATGTGTGTGTATATACAAGTGTTTACACGTGGCATTTTTACGTGTCGTGGATATTAAAACTTGGGGTTAACTTGTGCATGGAATCTTAGAGGCACTAGCTGCTAAATTGCAGCCAATCTTAATCAAATTTTCCTCCATAAATAAACAGTTCTCAATCGCCATCAATCCATGCTTTCATTATTTCAATTCCCATTTTTGCAATTACTTTTTTTCCCCAGACCCGAGAGACCACCAATACATACTCTTATTCTGCCCTTTTTTTTTCTTGCAAGAGAACATTAAATACAAGAAGTGGCCAACTGGCCATATCACCCAATGTCTACGCAAATTTATGAGAAATTCAAAAAAGAAGAAGATGAAGATGAATATATAGAGTACAACAGTGTGACAGGGAAATGAGAAGAAAGAGCAACAGAGAATACAACACAGATCATCAGAGAAGTGAATGCAAGTCTCCAGACTTTGAAGATGTTTAGCAAACAACAAGAAGTAACCCGCCAATCTTCGCGCCTATAACTTAACCACCTCAGGAATGTGTACTGGGTACCTATCAATACAATCAGCCCATGGACTATCTGTTGGTGTCTTGATTGTTCTATTACACTTCCAAACTGCGCTGTTACACTTAAATCCACTGCCAAAAGCTATCTGCCAAACCCTGTCTCCTCTCCTCATCCTGCCTTTTGCTTCAATGTAACCTAGCTCATACCAAAGCGAGGACGATGAGGTGTTGCCAAATCGGTGCAGTGTCATCCTTGAAGCCTCTACATGCTCTGCAGATAGCTGCAAGTTCTTTTGCAGTTCATCTATAACAGCACGGCCACCGGCATGGATACAGAAATGTTCAAAAGCCTGCTTGAAATCAGGAATATATGGCTTCCATTTGGGGTTAAAGATTTTGCGTCCAATGAGAGTCAACAAAAACAGGAGCTGTTCAGAAGCCGGAAGGACTAAAGGCCCAATAGTAGTGATGTTTGATTTCAAAGCCTCACCAGCTATAGCCATCAAGTCTTTTGATAGATTAATTCCAACTTTTCCTTCTTTATCTTCTTGTTCAAACACACATTGGTAAGCTTTATCGTCTGCGCCTTTGTGGGTTCGTACCACATGGACTAGGCGGTACTTGGCAAGCCAGCGGTGAGACCTGCGGTTTGATAAGAGAATTGCAGCACCTCCCATGCGGAACAAGCAGTTAGGAAGAAGCATAGCTCGCTCCTTTCCCTGATAGTAGTTTGGTGTGATGATCTCTGTGCTAACCACAACTGCATTTGAATTTGGATGCACTTGAAGAATATCACGAGCTAGGTCGATAGAAATCAGCCCAGCACTGCACCCCATACCAGAAAGATTGAAGCTCTTTATGTTGCTTCTGAGCTTATACTTATTAATAACCATTGCAGATAGAGATGGTGTTGGTGAGAAGAGACTGCAGTTTACGATAAGGATATCGATATCTTTAGGTTTAAGCCCTGTTTTCTTGAAGAGAGAATCCATTGCGGAGAAGATAACAAGCTCAGCTTCTCCTCTTGCTGCCTCCATAGTTGGTTTTGGAGGAATATAATGAATTGCAGGAGGCAAACAGGTCTCTTCACCGAGTCCAGACCTCTCAAGAATCCTCATCTGAAACTCAACGCTCTTGGGATTATCTTTCAAGATCAGCCTGGAATGCTCCATGAAGGTAGAAAACGGAACCCGGCAAGTGACAGGAGGCTTGTAGCAAGCATAGTCAACTAGGTAAATAGTTCTTGGCTTGGACATGAAATAAACAGTAGCAATAAAGATGATGAGAAAGGATGAGCATAGAATTTGGACAGTATTAAAATGGAGTGATCTCCATAAGCTCAAGATTTCATCAGGGCCTAAACGAAGAACCTCAATTAGAATACCAACCATAACAGGTATCAACAAAAGGTACAAAATGTGATTTACAAGGTATTGATAGCCAAGTTTAACATACTTGATCTTAACGGAGTTAGAGAAATCCGGCAAGATTGGAGGCATTATTTTGCCAAGAAGAAGAAGAAGAAGAAGAAATGTTGAGGAAGGTAGTGTACTGAGGGGAGGGAGACGAGAAGAGATGAGTGTATGGTTGTTGCTTGAGAGAAAGAGAGAGTTGATGATATTGGGTGAGGGGGGGAGGCGGGAGGATGGGAGATATAAAGGCACGGGGCCGGGGGCAATGATGGAGGCAGATGAGAAGATTAATGAGGCGCTCAACGCCCACTTAACTTTATTAATTTTCTTACACCAAAAAAAAAAAAAATATATATATATATATATATATTTTTTTTTTTTTTTTTTCTGGCCTTTTCTTTTCTTTTCTCTCCGGGTGTAACTAGACATCCTACCAGGTACGGGTTCGGAGTACCCTTCCCTGTCCAATATCCTTTGTTATTGCTGTGTCGGATTTAAAAAAAAAAAAAAAAACTTGGTGAGATTGCAACTAATCAAATGAGTAATTCAATGAACTGATTAAAATTTAGTTTTATTTTTATTAAATTAAAATAACATGTTTTTGATTGGCTTGAATCTCTAGTTGAGTTCTAAATAGAACCTAATTTAATAACTTTGTTTATATTTCTCTCGGCTATTTTTTTTCACTCATCAATAGCATATTTGTTTTGTGTGCTCCAAATCAAATGATCACTGTTTTTATTGATCAGAAATTATAAATCAAGAGATATATATATGGATAATTTAGCTAGAAACTATTAATTGAGTAATCTAGCAGAATTTCAAGTAACTCCTGTATTGAAGTTGAATCGTAGTAATCGCGTTTAGAATTTGTTTGTTTTGAGCTAAAAAATCAACAAAGGAATGATTACAAAATAAAATAGTTATTTTTAATGATGTTTGTGTCTGCATATTTTCAAATTTGATGACATATACATTTTATAATAAGAAAAAGGAAGGATTAGAAAAATTAATTATGAGTGAAAGGGGAGGAAGATCCAGAAGCATTTGAAATTGTATCACTGTAATCAGTTTTACTTGAACCTGATCACATCCACTAGAGGAGAGGGGGGGTTAGTAAAATGTATCTTCTCTGTCGTTTATAGCTAGGGGCTAATATATTCTCGTGGACCTAATTCCCATGAATCTATGTTGGATTCATGTTCAATAACAAAGGAATATATATAATTAAAAGATTTCAAATAAAAGTAATTTGTATTTAAATCAATAAATCTTGTAAAAAATTCAATACTTACAAACAGAAGGGATAATTTTGTTATAGAACCAACAGCAAATTAATTTAACATGAAAATGAAATTGATACTTCAATTTAATGAAGCAAAACATGTGACTGGTTAATTAGCACAAGATCGAAAGCAAAGAAGAATAGTACTGCATGTGGTGGAGAAATTAAGATTTGTCACCTTATGGCCAAAAATTATATAACAACTGGCGTCTGATGTCCTCGTCTGTAGTTTAATGCATGGAAAGCTATGGCTGACCGGGCCACAGAGAAATTTAAACGCATTTCAAACACTGATTTATTAAATTTTATTTTTTTATTTTTTTAAATCATTTTAATATATTGATATCAAATATAATTTATTAAAAATAATTACTGCTGTAATTCTAAACACTCAATTAGTAAAATAAAGTGTTCACGCACCCTCGTAGAGAAAATAGAGATTCAACTAAAATGTTACAGAATTGTATTTCAAACAGTATTTTATTAAAAAATTAAAAAAATATATTATAAATTAGAAATATTTTAAAATACAACAACTGGACAAATTGATACCCCTATCCATTAGAGCAGGGAAAAGTAAAGAAAAGTCAAAGTGGAGCATTTGTTTTCATATTCATTTTTTAAAAAAAAACTCGTTTTAATATTTCTCAATGATTCTCACTGGTCAACCAAAGAGAGAACTTATAAATGTAGTTGGATCCGGGACTGTTGTGTTATGACTACCATCATGAGCTGCGCTGCACTGCACTGCACAAACTTGAAAGAATCTCATCGAGTTGCGTTGCTTTAAACCCCTGTTTTATATTCGAAGAAAAGTTGTTTCCTTTTAAAAGAATTGGTGTTTTACGTTGAAAGGAAAAAAAATAATATTTTGTGCTTCAAAAACAGTTGTAGTGCAGGAACCAAAAAGGTGCGTCTCGCTTCTACATTTATTACTTTATTTGTTTTTTTTCTCCATGGTAAGTACGAAATATTTAATAAGAGCCGTCGCGCCTCGTGTGCTCATGAATTTAAAAATTCCTAAATAAATATATTTAATTTACTCATCATCCCTCCTTGAGATACACCTTTCTTTTATCTTCTCTCTTCACCAGCCTCGAATCCTGCCGTGATGTCTTTGGTAACCTGTACAAAGACAAATGTCGAGGTGAGGATAAGGGGCGAAGCTATTCATTTTATTTTGAGCTGGTCAAATTAAAAATATATATATTTTTAAAACGAAAAATATAATTTATTAAATGAAAAATACTGGAAAAATTTTCATTGCAGGAGCCGGCCCCTTAATTCCGGTCCTGGTGATGGTGGTATACATTTTAGACCCTAGTAATATATTTAATAAGTCCGGTTATAGTATGACATCAATATTAATTGAAATCAACTATGCAAATAAATTGCAAATTACCAGTAAGATTAAATTTCTTAGATCAAGCCACCGCCTCTCTGGTACCTTGAAAACATGTGATATGGGTTAAAAGCTATTAGGCTAGAGATAGCAGCAGATGCCATCAGGAGAGAGGAACTTGAGGTGTTGGCTAAATTAGGCTATGAAATAGACAGTCAGCTAAAGCTTAGCAGCCATAACTTCACGCCATTCTACTCTGACACCAAATTATATATAACTCATAGTTTGACTCTCGTATTTTGATTGAGACTTACAAACAAAGTAATATGTAAAAAGCTTTTGAATAATATTAGTTAATTTCCTTTTTTCTTCATTTATAAATTAAATCAATGACACCTGACGCGTTTATGGCTTAATTCAGCAGTGAACCAAGTCTGTTGATCCCAACGAAGACCTCTAGCTAGGTTACCATGTATAAATATTCAAGGGCCATAAATTTGCACAGAAAGAACTCCAAAATGACCAGGCCGACTGACATGGTAGCTAGGCTGTTCTGTTCCCAGAGTTAGTTTTCAGGTTTTATTGCCATTGCTGTGCAGTTGGGTAGTTGGATTTTAGATAATAAAACTTACGTCTTTCCTTTTCTAAATTGTAATGTTCATGATATAGAAATGAATACTATAAAATAATTTGAAAGCGATGCTCTTTCATGTAATTGGATATTGTAGTTCACAGCTTCTTCTAATATTCAAGCCTCGCCGATCACCAAATTAACTAAGCAATGGAGTCGCCATCTCTTTCTTAGTTTCCTGTTCCTTGCCGTGGGGTCACTATCTTTTTCTTAGTTTCCATTTTGAAGTGCCTTGAATAATTAGGTAATCCTCTCATCCTCTGCTGTTCGATAAAACTATGTTAAAACAATGAAGTAAAAGCATTTGGTTTCTTACCCGCAAGCATATAATTTTAATGTTATCCTTTCAATTGACGGATTTCATGCTATATTTTATATAGCATGAAATATAGTTAGGTGGGGGCAGGGGATTAAGGATTTAGCTTAGGTTATATATAACGTGAACTTGTTTGTGAATATGATAGCTCTTTCTTCTTCTTTATGATTTTTATTCATGGAGTCCTTACATATAAATTGACATGGGTTTTAATAATACAATTTCCTTGGAATCATGTCACAAGAAGGTATTTTTTAGCGGTTCTCCTGATTTTAACATGAATAGAATGTTTTTAGAGGGTGATGGATCTAGTTTTAGTTAGTGTGTGTGTGTATTGTATGCATATATATATGTACTGCCTTAAAATATGATTTGGTCTAATTTAAATAGTTAGTGTTTTTCCTCTGAATTTTAATTTTTGCTCTTTTAGTGTTTCTTGATGAATAATTATTTTTGCCTTTTTTAAAAATAAAAAAAAAACTATGATCGTCCTTAATAAAAAAGAATAGAATTGTCATCACATGTGTGTACAAAAAAGCGTGTATATTGATGAACGACTTGTTGACTAAAGGAAGTGGTCAATAAATGTTTAACAAAAAAACACTGGATGGAAAAATATTTGCAGGTATAAATTTTATGGAAAATAAGCATGTTCCAGTAAAAACATGCTACCTGGCCACATTAGACTTGACAATATGTCAAGCCTCGAGAATACTATGTTTGGTGCTAGCCAGACCTAGATATAATTGGACTTGTTAATTTATCAAGCCTCGAGCATGCTAGATCTAGTACCAGTCAGACTTGAATATGATTGGGCTTGGTAGTACACCAAGCTTCAAGCACGCTGAGTCTATTACTAGACCCAAAAGATGATTGGTCTAACACCATCAATTTTATATATATATATATATATATATATATATATATATAAAAAGGAAGTATTTCTCAGCAAATAGGTTTAATTAAAAAAGTTTATATTCCACCAAGACCTTTAAATATGTTAAAGTCTTTTATGGACAGCTATAACATCATCTTTTAACTGGATAAAATAAATGGAATATAACTTACAATGCAACTCAAAATTTCATGAAGATGAAGTTACACTCAACCCCTTTTCTTTATATTTGCTACATATATATTTTTAGAGTATTTGTCTGTAGAATATTCTTGTATTTTATCTCTTTAAAAATATATTTATTTAAGTATCAGATAGCTTCCACCTTCACTAAAAAAAATCTTTGCAGGTACAAGTCACAAATTACATTTATCTACCAAGCACTCAGTATAAAGTATCAATTTTTTTTGGCTAGAGAGAATAGATGAGATTGTTAGTATCAATTGATTAATCAATTATCCAACTTGAGAACTGTATTATTAAATTACTTGAATTTTTAAAACTTGATCAATGATATTTTCTATAAAATAAAATAAAAAACTGATAAAAAAGCTATAGATTTCTACCTTAAACTAATCTTTGACATTTTGAGACCATTCCATGCACACAACCAATAACGCTGTGAGTTATGTTGGACTTGAGTGAAAGCGTGGAAGGTGAAGTGAGAGACGAGCAACCAACTTTGATGAGAAGATAAGGTATCCGTAATTGGTTGGGTAGGTCATAAAAGCTTGCAAATTCAATTAATTCATTCATCAGCACTTGAGTTGCCGTGTGCTTATAGGCCCCCGAAATGAAGTACAAGAAACAAGTTGAGCTGACTCAACGTATCACGAGCTTTCAAGTTCAACACTTTTCGATGCTTTATTGCTATCATCATAAAATCGAAACGTCCGTTCAATAATGTAATAGCAGTTTTTTTTAAAATATATTAAAATTATTTTTTATTTATTTTTAGTATCAACGTATTAAAATAATATAAGAAAATAATTTTAAATTAAAAGAATAAATTCCAATCGATCTCAATTTAAACCGCAATAATATCAAGCAAGCCCATAATACAAATGGATGGCTATAATTCAAAGGTCCAGAGTTTCTAGAAAAAATACACGTAACAAATATGGTTGAGACCCCAAGAACTGAAACTAGTACAGTAGCTGGTGGCTATAATTTCAGGAAAGTCGTACCTTTATATTACAAAATAATTAAGCCAATATTTATTGGCACGGCATAGGTAGATAAAATCGAAGGACCCACCCGCCATCACCATTCAGTTATATATATAAATTAAGAACATTACATTAATTGGATTTACATGCTTAAATTGAACTAAACAATTCTTTTATAAGCTGTGAAGTTTCTAGTAATTGAGTATCATCAATATCATGAACGGCCGGTAGTGGTCAGTCTCTGCATATGACAAACTCCCGAAAAAACCTGTTGTGCGAAGGAGTAATGTTCAGAATACCATCACTTTAATTATTACTGTTTTTTCATTCGATGGCAAGGAGTGTTCTTTATTTCCTCAAGTGTTAGCCTTTTCTTGACCACTAAACTAACTCTTTGAATTATTAATAGAAAATATTTTTAAATCAAGGTGTATTAACTTCGATGGTATTAGCAGTTGGAGATTTTCTTAAACCAAGGTAGGTTTTTTTTTTTCAATTGGGCTTTCGACTACGCAACGAGAAGTAGTCCTCTACCGTTATAACAACCAAATAGATTGAAGTTATTGAAACTTGAAATTGTTTAACTGAGAAGAGTTGTCGGATACACAAACTATGCCCACTTCTTTAAGGTAGATTAGTCTTCAATAATTAGTTTGGTACTACAATGTTATTATTAATCTTAATACGGTTTAACCAAATAGTTCATCTGAAAATCTGAGATCCAAAACTTAACTTGAATTAGTTTTTTAATTGAATCAAATAAAACATTAACATGATAATAATTAATTAATCTAACCAAAGTTTTGATGACTCGGTTAACCTGGTTATATTAA